>Ga0123337_10000917_pt1 | contig 42741 bp, 38 predicted proteins | sample frozenSSSSmetaG_FD_89792 | JGI IMG/M metagenome (GOLD analysis project Ga0123337, IMG submission 89792) | Glacier valley bacterial and archeal communities from Borup Fiord, Nunavut, Canada, to study Microbial Dark Matter (Phase II) -... | ecosystem: Environmental > Aquatic > Freshwater > Ice >... | reverse complement strand
TTTCATTGACGGCGCGGCCAAGCGCTCCATTGACCAGGCGCCGGAAAACCCCGGCTTGCAGCCCTATGACAGTCAGCTGCTCAAGGCGATGTTCCTCATTCGCTACATCCCGGACATCGTCAAGCCCACCATCGACAACCTGGCTACGCTGTGTATTGACCAGATTGACGCCGACAAGCTCGCCCTCAAACGAAAGATTCAGGAGAGCCTGACCAGGTTGGAGCAGCAGCGCCTGGTCAGCCGCAACGGTGACCTGTGGTTTTTCTTGACCAACGAGGAGCGCGATGTCGCACGGGAAATCGGCCACGTTGATGTCTCCGCCGCGGAAAAATCCCGTGCTCTGGCCGAGCTGATTTTTGACGAAATTCTGAGCAGCCGCCAGAACAAGGTGCGCCACCTTGCCACCAAATCCGACTACGAATTTAACCGCCTGCTCGACGGCGCGCCCTGGCGCCAGGCCAGCCACGCCCTGAGCTTTGAAATCATCACTCCGCTGGGTGACGAGTACGAGCGGCTCCAATCCGCACGGTGCATCCTGCGCAGCAATGACCGCGCCCTGGTGCGCCTGGCCGAGGGCGAGCGCCTCGACATTGAGTTGGCGCTCTACCTGCAAATCGAAAAATACATCGTCAGCCCAAAAGCCGACCAAGCCACCCCGTCGCTCAAACGCATCCTGACCGACCGCAAGGACGAAAACCGCCAGCGACGCATGCGCCTGGTTCATCAGCTCTCTGAACTCATCACCTCGGGCGACTTTTACGCCTTGGGCCAAGTGGTGCAAATCAAGGCGACCAGCCCGGAGAAGGTGCTCGATGAGCTGCTCAACTATCTCATCACCAACACCTACAGCAAGCTGCCGTACCTGAAGGTGCGCCAAGCCGACCCGCAAGCTGAAATCAAGGCAGTGCTCGGCAGTGACGACCTCACCCAGCACGGCCTGGCGCTCAATGGCGAAGAAGGCAACGCGCTGGCTGTTAAAGAAGTGCGCGACTACCTGCAACTCGCTGCCAGCCAGAACCGCGTGCTGTTGTCCGATGTGGTGGACCGTTTTGCCGGTATCCCCTGGGGTTGGAAGCCCGAGTGGGAAACCGTGCTGCTGATTGCCCGCCTGTTCATGGCCGGTGAAATCAAGCTGATGCTGGAGGGCTCTGAGCTTGACCCCGCCTCCGCCGTCGACCCGCTAACCAAGTCGGCCCGCCTCAAACAAGTGTCCATTCTCAAGCGCAAAACGGCCGATGCCAGCAGCCTCAAGCGCGCCCGTGAGCTGTACAAGGACCTGTTTCAAAAGATGGGCCGTGAAGAAGAGGACAGCCTGGTCGCCGACTTCCGCGCCCGATTGACCGACTGGCAGGCCGAACTCAAAAGCTATGCCCACACCGCCGCCACGCCGCATCACCCGGGCAAGGCTGACATCGACGCCGCGCTCGCCCGCATCAACCAGCAGCTCAGTACGCGCGACAGCTTTGCCTTTATCGAAGCGCTGCTAGCGGCCAAGGACGAGTGGCTTGATGCGGCCGATGACATTCTCGACCTGGTCAATTTCTACAAGACCCAAATCACCGCCTGGCGCAAGCTGCTCGAAGGCCTGCGCGTCTTTGCCGACAATCGCGATGCGCTGAACAAAGTATCCCCGGCCGCTGCAGCGCTGGTGGAACTGGCCCAAATTCGCGACAACCCCAAGCCCTACGGCCAGGTCAACCGCATCGAGCCTTTGCTGGCGTCGGTGACCGCTGTCAATGAATCGCTGGTGCAAGCCCGCCGGGAAAAAGCGCTCCTGTCCATCGAGGGCAAGCTGGTCGAGGTACAGGCCAAGCTCACTATTGCATCTGCCACACCCGACATCAGCAACAAAGCCCTGCGTGCGCTGCAAGATATCAAAACCCGCACTGCCAGCCAGACAAGCATTGCGCAGATTTTGTCGCTGCAAGGAGCTGGTGGCGATGCAATGGACGAGGCCGTCAATCTCATTGAGGCGTTTGCTGCCAAACCAGTGCACCAGGTCGCCTCGCCGGGTGATACGGCCAAACCAGTGCAAACCGGCCAGCCCAACGTGCCCGCGCCCGTAGCCAAGACCACCCGAGTCATTCGCGCTTCAGACCTCTCCAGCAAAACCTACCTGGAAACCGAAGCCGATGTGGATGCCTTTGTCGCCAAGCTGAAAGCCGAGTTGATGGCAGCCGTTCGCGCAGGCCAGATTGCCCGTATTCAATAGCGCGCGACTGCGTAAATTAACTCCTAATTCAATAGCTGCCAAGGCAGAATTTACAAGGGCTAGTGCCCTATTTAATACATGAACAAAGCCAACCTCAGGTCTTACGCCCCGCAAGCACGCAAGGACTTCATCGCAGCCGTCACCGCCCGTGCCAACCTTCTAGGCCTGTCCAGCAAGGGCGGCGCGCTGGAAATAGGTGCCAGCCTGCCCCAAGGCGATGTGACCGTGATTGCCGGCCAGGCCTGGCCCGTCAAGGTTCACGGCCAGCGCCAGCAGCTCATCACACGCATCCATAAAGACGGCTTTGCCCAGACCCTAGAAGCTGTTGCCTACACCTGGTTCAACCGGTTTGCTGCTCTGCGCTACATGGAGCTTCATGACTACCTGGACCACGGCCATCGGGCGCTCTCCAGCACTGAAGGTACGCTGCCAGATATCCTGACACATGCCGCGGAACTGGCCCAAAGTGGCGAACTACCGGGCTTGAAAGCAGCACTGGTGACCGAGATGAAACTGGCCGGCAACCGCGATGGCGAGCTGTATCGCATGCTGCTGGTCGCCCAGTGCAATGCACTCAGCGCTGCCATGCCGTTCCTGTTTGAGCGCATCGACGACGAAACCGAGCTACTGCTGCCCGACAACCTGCTGCGCACCGACTCTGTCATCGCGAAGCTGGTCACCGCCATTGACGAAGAAGACTGGAAAGAGGTTGAAATCATCGGCTGGCTGTACCAGTTCTACATCAGTGAGAAAAAAGACGAAGTCATCGGCAAGGTGGTCAAAAGCGAAGACATCCCCGCCGCCACCCAGCTCTTCACTCCCAACTGGATTGTTCAGTACCTGGTGCAAAACAGCGTCGGCCGCTTGTGGCTAATGGCCAACCCGGCCAGCACCCTGAAGGCCCAGTGGCCGTATTACATAGCACCCGCACAACAGACCCCCGAGGTGCAAGCCCAGCTCGACGCATTGATTCAGACCCGCATGGATGAGGATGGCGGCAGTCTGAACCCCGAATCCATCACCCTGCTGGACCCGGCTTGCGGCAGCGGTCACATTCTGGTGGAAGCCTACGAGGTTCTTAAGGCCATCTACCTGGAGCGCGGCTACCAGCCGCGTTCCATTCCACGCCTGATTCTGGAGAAGAACCTCTACGGCCTGGACATTGACGACCGCGCCGCACAAATGGCCGGTTTTGCCCTGTTGATGAAGGCTCGCGCCGACGACCGCCGCCTCTTCAATGAACCTATCGAGCTCAATGTGCTGTCCTTGCAGGAGAGCAAAGGGCTGGATGCTAACGTGCTCACCCGTGCCCTGCAAACGGTCGCGGGTCGGGGTAGTTCACAGATTGAGACCTGCGCAGCCGCCAGTGGATTTAGCGACGACGACCTGTTTCCCGGTACCCGTCCGCAAAGGAGTCTCGGCGAGTCTATTGCGGCGGACACCAAGGATGACCCGGTGCGACCAGCAATTGCCGCTCTCATCACCACCTTTGCCCATGCCAAAACCTTTGGCTCGCTGATTCAGATTCCGCAAGCGCTGAATGCGCAACTGGAGGTGATGGCAGAGCGCTTGCAGTTGGCACTCCAGACCGGTGACCTCTATGCAAAGGCATCCGCACAGGATTTGTGGCCGCTGGTATCGCAGGCGCGGGTGTTGGGGATGCAGTTTGATGTGGCAGCAGCGAACCCGCCCTACATGGGCGGCAAGGGCATGTTGCCCAGTATCAAGGTATTTGCGAAGGACCAATACCCTGGGGCTAAGACAGACTTATTCGCTATGTTTATGGAGAGGGGTTTCCTGAGTACAAAACCATCTGGCTTTCTGTCTATGGTGACTATGCAGAGTTGGATGTTTTTATCTTCTTATGAAGAACTACGTGAAACGATTATTGAAAATAACTCGATATTAAATTTTCTGCAAATTGGGTATAACAGTTTTCCGGAAATGAATTCGAAAATTGCTCAGGCATGTGCGTTCACAATCAGCAAAGGAAATGTTTACGGTGCGCGTGCTTGTTTTTGCGATTTAAACAATGGGGTTCCGCAGTCAGAGGATAAAGGGGCATTATTTGTACGAGGAAATTTTTCAAGATATGAGGTATCGCCACAAGCTTTTCGAAAAATACCAGGAAGCCCGATAATCTATTGGGCGTCGAATATGGTAACGGATTTGTTTGTTCGAAATCCTTCAATTGGCACAAAAATAGATTTGCGTGAAGGAATACATACTGCCAACAATGAGAAATTCCTTCGATGCTGGCATGAAGTTAGTAGCGTGCGCTGCAAATTTAATGCAACAAATCAAGATGAAGTTGATTCATCTGGTGCCCGATGGATTCCATACAACAAAGGTGGTTCATTTAGGAAATGGTATGGCAATAATGAGCTCGTAATTGCATTTGATGATGAATCAAGAAAAGGGATGGCATCACTGAAAGGACACGTTCGTCCTAGTCAAGGTTTATATTTCAAACCCGGAGGAACTTGGTCGGCATTGACTAGTGGTAATTTCGGTGTTAGGTATTACCCAGTTGGATTCTTGTTTGATAGTAAAGGTCAAGTTGCGGTCGGTTCAGATTATGAATATATTGTTGCATTGATGAATAGCAAGTTGCTAATACTGCTTGCCAAGTTAATAATGCCAACCCTCGACTATAAGTGTGGTGATGTAAAGAAGCTTCCATTCATTCAAGCTGATTCTGTCCGTGTGAAAAAGAATGGTCTCCAAATGTTTGAGATTTCAAAAAAGGATTGGGATTCATTTGAAAATAGCTGGGATTTCCAGGGGATTGGACTATGCACTGATAATTTGAAATCGCTTGAAAAATCCTGGCAGGCAAATTTCAAATTTTGTTTGGACAAAATAGAAGAAATGAAGCATCTAGAACATGAGAACAATAGCTTGGTTCTTGAGGCTTCTGGACTCTTGCACGAAATCAACCCGGCAGTCCCTGAGGACCAAATCACCCTGGCCCGAGCTGACCGAGAAAAGGACTGCCAGCGCTTGATTTCCTACGCCATTGGCTGCATGATGGGCCGGTATAGTCTCGATGCACCCGGTCTGATTTATGCCCGCGCCGGTAACGTTGGCTTCAACCCCAGCCGCTACACGACATTCCCTGCCGATGCCGACGGTATCGTGCCGCTCACCGAAGAACTCTGGTTCGAGGACGATGTTGCTAGCCGCATTCACGAATTTTTGCTCGCCGTTTGGGGTGCTGATACCCTGACTGAAAACATGGTCTGGTTGGCCGAAAGTCTGGGCACCAAAGCCAGCGAAACCCCGGATGAAACCATCCGCCGCTATCTGGCCGACAAGTTCTACAAAGACCACCTGCAGACCTACAAAAAGCGCCCCATCTACTGGCTCTTTAACAGCGGCAAACAAGGTGCCTTCAAGGCGTTGGTATACCTGCACCGATACCATGAAGGCACGCTCGCCCGCCTGCGCGCCGAATATGTCGTTCCCCTCACCGGAAAAATCCAGTCCCGCATTGACATGCTGCAAAAAGACGCCCTAGCCGCCCCCAGCACTGCAGCCCGCAACAAACTGGCCAAAGAAGTCGAAAAGCTCAAGAAGAAACACGTTGAGCTACTGGCCTACGACGAACAACTCCGCCACTACGCCGATATGCGCATCACCCTCGACCTAGATGACGGGGTGAAGGTTAACTACGGTAAGTTTGGGGATTTGCTGGCTGATGTGAAAGCAGTGACAGGTGGGGCCGGGGATGACTAAATCGGCTCCCCAACTTTCAGGCCAAGCGACCTCCTTGGAGTTTTTTCTTGTTGATAATTTCAGCCATCGGAAGTAACAAGACGAATGCGCCCTGTCCGCGTCTACCTTGACAGTAGCGATTTCTCTGTCCTTTCTAACCCACGGGGCCTTAATGACGAACTCGCCGCTTTGCTGCGGCAACTCCGTCGTTGGGTCAGTGATGGGCAAATAATCTGTTGCTTTTCAGGTACGCATCTGAGTGAGATGGCGCCCCTGAATGCGGCTTATTCCGCCGCCGCTCAGAGTCGCGCAGGGTTACTGGTTGACCTATGCGGACGAAACACACTCATCTCTCAGAATCTTCTATTCGCGGGTGAGCTTAGATTTGCCCTGCATCTATCTGAAAGCCTTCCGGAAGCGCATTCCCCAGCGGGAAAATGGTACCCAGACGATGTCGCTGGCATTTCACCAATTGAAAAAATTGGACAGATTGAAATTGCTTCAGGTATTCAGGATGCAATTCAAGATATGGGAATGAATCGAAAGGCCAGACGTATTGCTGAGCGAAAAGCATTCAAACACGGGAAACCTCGCGCAGCGTTTCAAGCAACTGTTGTAGCCAACGCCCGAACTGGAACACTCGATGAAGTTCTTGAGATGTATCCGATGCGGCCTCAGGATGCGCGCGTCCTTGGTCGATATGTTGTTGGTGATGCAACAGCCGAAGATGCAACGAAAGCATTCGAAGAAAGTCTGCGCGACCCTAGTTGGATGATGCAGTGGTTCGAGAAGCATCACGAGAAACTCAATCCGTTTATTGAATGGATTAGAAATCCCGCTGCGTCAATGCTCAGCAACTTGAACGAGATGGCGGTACAAGCAGCTTCCATTCGAAAAAATGACGTCACATTTGGTAGTGCATTAGCAGATACTTTGTTTTCATCGTCAAAATGGGCAGCTTGGCAAGATAAGTTGCTCCATAGCACTGCCGTGAGAATGTCAAACGAACTCTTGGGTCAAGATGGCTCAAATCTGACGGCAGAATCAATTGATAAGGATTGCCCCGGCATGTCTGTGGGCATTCGGTCATTGCATTCGGCATGGTGGACAACAACCGTAGAACGACCTCGACAGGCAAAATTGAGTGACTTCCCAGACGCCTTACATGCGATGTACGCCCCGTACGTTGACATCTTTAGAGCCGACTCCTTTATGGCGCCGCACATAGCAAAGACAGCTGGCAGGTTCGGGACGAGGGTGGTCCCCAAACTCACACTTTTGCCGAGTGCCATTCAAGCAGTACTCTCAATCGAAGAGCGTGTCGCATAGCCGGCTATTTTCGAAGATGACCGCTACAACAAATTTGATGAACCTGAAAAACTGACTCCATGAGCCAACAACGTCTTCTTGAAAGCTTGGGCACCCTCTTTAACGCCCATGCCGTCGTGTTTTGGCATGACGTTGAGTCCGAATTCGCCTCTGTCGTCGATGGGCTGCAGCTCGACGGTGTGCAATTGGTGCGCCTAGATGACACCCCTGCGTTGCGGGTGAAGCTCGACATCGAACGGTCACCCAACCAGCGCTGGCTGATTTACAGTGCCAAGCCCGAGCCGGAACCGTTCAAAGACTGGCTGCTGGACGTGCGCATGCGCAGCAAGTCATTCCGGGCCGACTCCACCTCCATCCTGCTTGAAGACCTGGGCTTGAACGCGCAAGGGCTGCGGCAGCACCTGAAAGAGCGGGCCAAGTTCTTGCGCGCCAAGGACCGGGTGGACCGCCTCAAACGCCTGGTACTGCCGGGCGACAACTCACAAGACCTCGACCGCAAGATGCTGACGGTACTGACGCGTGCTGACCAGCCTGAGCTGTTCGCTGTTTTGCAGCGCTTGTATGGCGCCGTGGTGGTTGATGGCGTGGCAGACCTGTCTGCCCAGCCCAAAGCCTGGCTAGACATTGCGGCCAACGATTTGACCCCGGCGTTCTGGGAACTGGTGCAGACGCAACTAGGCTATTTTGACGCCAACCCCAGCCTGCGTGACTTGCTGTTGCGCATCCTGGTGACGGACTTTTGCCGGAGCCTTCAAGGCGATGCACCCCGACAGCTGGCGCATTTTGTGTTGCCCGACCGTACCTTGGCCGCCAATGCCTCGGTGTTTGTCGGACGTTGGCGCTCGGACATTGCGCAGTTCGGCAATTACAACGCACTGGCACAGGCCGTGGCCAATGAGCTGGACTTGGTGAGTTTGTTGTCAAACCAGTCGGCCGAGCAACTGGCGGAGTGCATGACGTTTGAAGACGTTGAGCTGCGCGTGGTTCAAGACCTTAAAAAACGCATCGTCGCCGGGGCCGGCGCCAACATGGACGTAGTGCGCAGCCTGATGGCGCGCCGACGCGACGGGCATTGGGCCAACCCGCTGCTGGCCAGTGCCAATGAACGCACCCGGGCCTTGGCCGCATGCTACGACGCCTTGACAGCAGCAGCCGACTTTTTCAGCCTGAAGGCGACGCACGCGGCAGGCTTCAGCTTTTCCGATGCCGGCATGGCCTTTGCCCAGTACCGCGATGAGCTGTTTCGCTTTGACCAACTGTACCGGCACTTTCACACCGCAGCCGATGCGGTGGAGCCCACAGGCTGGGCCGTGCTGCACGAGTTGCGCGAGACGATTGAAGGCGTGTATTCGGGCTGGTTCATCCCGCACCTGAGCACCGCGTGGTCCAAGGTCATCGAGGGGCCGCAGGGCTTGCTCACCCATTGGAAGCTGCCCGAGGTGACGCCGCAGCAGGCGTTTTACGAGCGCCGGGTGCTTCCGCTGTTTGACAACGGCGTGAAGCGGGTGTTCGTGCTGATTTCCGACGCGTTCCGCTTCGAGGTTGCCCAGGAGTTGGTGCAGCACACCAACAGCAAGAGCCGCTTCAAGGCGTCGTTGGACGGAATGTTGGGCGTGTTGCCCAGCTACACCGCGCTGGGCATGGCCGCGCTGCTACCGCATCAGACGCTTGATTACAACGAGAGCGCCAGCCTGGATGTGCTGGCCGATGGCCATTCGGTGGCCACGCTGGAACAGCGCAATGAGCACCTAAAAACCTTTGGCGGCATTGCGGTCAAGGCTGAAGACCTGATGGCGTTGGGCAAGGACAAGGGCCGGGAGCTGGTGCGCGACCAGCGCTTAATTTACATCTACCACGACCGCATCGACATGACGGGCGACAAGCAGGCGTCCGAGACCAAGACCTTCGAGGCGGCGGCGCAAACCGTGCTGGAACTCTCCAGCGTGCTGGGCTTCATCATCAATTCGCTCAATGGTTCGACGGTGCTGGTCACGGCGGACCATGGCTTCATGTACCAGGAATCGGCGCTGGAAGCATCGGACAAGTCCACGCTGGATGACAAACCTGCCGGCACCCTGAAGGCCAAGAAACGCTACCTGATTGGACGTGACCTGGGTCCCACTTCAAAAGCCTGGTCGGGCAACACGGCGGTGACAGCCGGCACCACGGCAGAGGGCAGCCTGGACTTCTGGGTGCCCAAGGGGGCCAGCCGGTTCCACTTTGCAGGTGGTGCGCGTTTTGTTCATGGCAGCGCCATGCCGCAGGAAGTGATGGTGCCCGTCATCACGGTGCGTGAGAGCGAAGCCGACCACGCCAAAACCAAATACGTGAGTATCAGCCTGCTTGGGACGGCCAACAAGGTGGTCACCAACACCCAGCGTTTTGAGTTCATCCAGACCGACTCCGTGTCGGAACGAGTGCTGGCCCGCTCGGTCGTGGTGTCGCTGCGCGACAGCGCGGACCAGGACAAGGCCATCAGCAACGTGCAGTCCATCACTTTTGACAGCACCTCCCAATTGCTCGACGAGCGCAAACGCTCGGTGTTGCTGACAGTGCTGGCCGGCGCGCATGACCCGTACAAACGCTACGATTTGGTGATGCGCGATGCGGTCAGCAAGGTCGAAGTGCTGCGCCTGCCCATCAAGGTGGACCTGGCCTTTGGTAATGATTTTTGAAAATGGAAAAGATGCTTGTCCCCACCACCGCTGAAACGCTGCCCAAAGACTTGACACATGGCAGCCTGGATAACCTGCTCAACACCCACTTTGCCGGCAAGGTGGTGCGCAAGGACCTGACCAAGCTGATTAAGGAAGGCGCGAACGTTCCGGTTTACGTGCTGGAGTACCTGCTGGGCATGTACTGCGCGAGCGATGACGAGGCCGTGATTCAGAACGGCCTCGTCAACGTCAAGCGCATCCTGACGGAAAACTACGTGCGCCAGGACGAGGCGGAAAAGGTCAAATCCAAGGTGCGCGAGAACGGCAGCTACAAGGTCATCGACAAAATTACCGTCAAGCTCAATGAAAAGCGGGACGTGTACGAGGCATTGCTGTCCAACTTGGGGGTGAAAAACGCCGAGATTTCCGACACCTATGTGCGCCAGTTCGAAAAGCTGCTGGTCGGCGGCATCTGGTGCATCGTCACCCTGAAACACGAATTTGAAGAAGGTCAGAAGGGCTCGCCCTTCATGGTGACAGACCTTAAGCCCATCCAGATGCCCAACATGGACATGGCAGAGCTGTTCGAGGCGCGCAAGGCTTTCACCGACGAGCAGTGGATTGACGCCCTGATTCGCTCGACCGGCATGGAGCCCAGCCACTTCAAGGAACGGGTCAAGTGGCACCTGTTGGCGCGCATGGTTCCCTTGGTGGAAAACAACTACAACTTTTGCGAGCTGGGCCCGCGCGGCACCGGCAAGAGCCACATCTACAAGGAAATCAGCCCGAACAGCATTTTGGTGTCGGGTGGGCAGACCACGGTGGCCAACCTGTTTTACAACATGGGTGCGCGCAAGGTCGGCTTGGTCGGCTTGTGGGACGTGGTGGCGTTTGACGAGGTGGCGGGCATCAACTTCAAGGACCACGACGGAGTGCAAATCATGAAGGACTACATGGCCTCGGGCTCGTTCAGCCGGGGCCGGGAATCCATCAACGCCAGCGCGGCCATGGTGTTTGTCGGAAACATCAATCAGAGCGTGGAGTCGCTGGTCAAGACCTCGCACCTGCTGGCGCCGTTCCCGGAAGCGATGATTGACTCGGCCTTTTTTGACCGCTTTCATGCTTACGTGCCGGGCTGGGAAATCCCCAAGATGCGGCCGGAATTTTTCACAAACCAGTACGGTTTGATTGTCGATTACTTGGCCGAATACCTGCGCGAGATGCGCAAGCAGAGTTTTGCCGACGCCATCGACAAGTGGTTCAAGCTTGGCAACAACCTGAACCAGCGCGACACCATCGCGGTGCGCCGCACCACGTCGGGCCTGCTCAAGCTGGTCTGCCCCAACGGCGAATACACCAAGGATTCGGTGCGCAAGTGCCTGGAATATGCATTGGAGGTACGCCGCCGCATTAAGGAGCAACTCAAGAAAATTGGCGGCATGGAGTTCTATGACGTCCATTTCAGCTACATCGACCTGGAAGATGGAGTCGAGCGCTTTGTGACAGTGCCGGAGCAGTCGGGTGGGGCCTTGGTACCCGAAGGTCGCCTGAATCCTGGCACGCTGCACACCATCAGCATGGGCTCCAGCGAGATGCCCGGCATCTACCGGCTGGAGATTCAGTCCATTCCCGGCTCGGGCAAAGCCAACGTCTCTGGGGTTGCCCCGCGCGAGGCGGTGCGGGTGGCGTTTGACTATTTCAAGGCCAACTCATCCCGGGTCAGTGCCTCCATCAAGCCGGGGGAGCGGGATTTCCACACCCACCTGGTTGAGCTACAAAACAGCGGCGCTCCGCAAGCGCTGACGCTCGCCAGTTTCATCGCGCTGTGCTCGGCGGCGCTGGCCAAGCCGGTGCAGTCGCAACTGGCTGTGCTGGGTGACATGAGCCTGGGCGGCACCATCGTGCAGGTGCGAAACCTAGCTGAGTGCATGCAGGTGGCGTTTGATGCCGGTGCCAAACGCATCTTGCTGCCGATGTCGAGCGTGACCGACATTGCAACCGTGCCGGGCGAGTTGTTTGCCAAGTTCCAGACCAGCTTTTATTCGGACCCAGTGGATGCGGTGTTTAAGGCATTGGGGGTTGAATAAGACAGCGTCTCCTTCAACTCCCTATGTTTTGTCAGATATATGACTTAGCCTTATCGAAGGGAACGAGCATTGACCGCTTTGCGCAATCGTAGATTTTTTGACCTTTCGCCGTAAGTATCACGTTCTGCAACTGTATTTCTTTGTCTGCATACGCCTTGAGACTTTTGACCAACTTATTTTCACGTAAAAAATGAAATCCAACTTTCGCTAAAAGCTGGGCTTCCTCTCTATCAAACCCAGGGCGTAGGTTCATTTCAACTCCAACTTGGCACTGGCCTTTTTCAGAATTGGCACCAACGAACATTAAACAAATCGCTGCCTCACCCGTAAGCTGGGGACCAGAAAAGGCATTTTTCACGCTTTTTGTTCCAAACCACAAGGGAACTAAAACTTGCGTAGTGCGATACAGCACTTCATTGCGTTCAATATCAGCCTTTTTCTTTGCCGCGATTTCTTCTTTACTCTGCTTAATAACGGGCAGATTGACTTTTTCTACTTTTTTTATCGTTTTCTCCTTGGTAGTATCCGCTGTTATGAGCACTTGCTTTTCCAAAGATGGAGACTTTTTTGCTATTTTTTTCGTAGCTATTTTCTTTGCAGTCGACATTTATTTCTCTTGTGATTTATGACAATGGAAGTCTAACCGGCACTTGATGTCAAGCAATACATATGAGGTTGTAAGCTGAACAATAAAGATGAACAACACAAACGCGATAGCAGCTTGTTCGTTTATTGAAATTACTGCGACAACATTTCGCTTAGTCTTCTGGCTGACGCTTGGTGTTCTTGCCGTTTTCGGCCATTGAAGACCAAACTCCTAAATAGTGCCCGACAGAAAACCCTATTTTTTCAAAAATCGACCTGCCTGAATTTTAAGCAACTACTGTTTTTTTACGGAATTCACACCCAGTTCAGGCTGGGTTTGAGTTTCTTGCTGCAAAACCGTCAAACACCACCGTTTGCAGGCGCGCTTCACCCTTGACTTCCAAAATCAGCCCCGCCCGCAACGGTTTCGTTCGCGTTTGCTACGCCGCCAGTCTGTGCGTCGTGCCGCGATCGGCCTGTCTGGTTTTGCGCTGCTCGCGCTCAACACCGCGCTGCCACACAATGGCGCCGATGCGGTGAATGTTTCTGGCCACCACGGCCAGTGCCACATAGCGCTTGAAGCCGTCGATGCCGTGATCCGGGCAGACGTCCAGACCGTGCACTTCCAGCGCGTTGATCGCTGACTCCACCGCAGAATGCGCTCGGCGCGCCTTGACGAAATCCGGGGCCTGTTCCTCTGCTTGCGCCTGTTGGCTCAGCTTGCCCTTTCTGGGCAGGACTGCCAGTTCCAATTGCGCCTTCAAGGCGATCTGGTTGGCCGGGGAGTGAAAGCCCTTGTCAAAGCTGCAGGCATTGAGCCGGGGGAAGCGCTCCCTGGCCTGGGCCACCATCTCCAGCGTGACCTGATCGTCCGTCTGGTTTTGCATCACCTGGTGGTGCACGATGAACTGGTGCTGGTCTTCTACGATGCACACCTTGACGCCCAGTTCCACCGGGACGCCAGCCTTGCCCTTGCTGATCCATTCGGTGTGGGGCTGGAATATCGAGAACACTTTTTCGCCATGGGGGATGATTTCACCCAGAATGACACGCCTGCGGACTTGGTCGATCTGGCGCGTCGCATGGGCCATGAAACCCGCTATCTCCACTTTTCTGTGCCCGTCAAAGGCGCCAGCCAGAGCCTGCGCCTCAATCAGAACCAGCGTCTGGCGCGCCTTGTCCAGGTAGCCTTGCGCGACATCAATAAACTCTTGATGCGCCCGAACGATGAGGGCGTCGTTTTTAAGCACTTGCTCGGGCGACCTGGCCTTGCTGCGCTTGGCGTTTTGCGCCGTGCGCATCAGGCGCTTGACGTGGCGCAGGTTGTAGGCGTTTTGACGCCACTGGCTCATGCCCAGGCCCTCGCACCACTGCGCGCTCAAGCTGATGGTCTTGCGCATGGCGTCCCACAGCAAGTTGATGTCGGTGGGGTAGTGAACGTGGGTTTCAAGCACAAAGGAGTCGCACCGCCCACGCAGGGCTTCGTCGGCCTTTTTTTTTACCAGCCCATGGCCGGCCTGGACGATGAGCTGGTTGATCTCGTCCAGAAGTTCCGGGGTCAGCAAGCTGACGTTGTCCTTGAGGGTCTGGACGTGGTAACGCGCATCGCTGAAGGCGCCGTGGCCCAGCATCTCGCGCAGCGTGTTGTGTTGGTTCACCAACTCATGCAGGCGGTCGTAGTCGCAGTTCAGATCGAGCCGGATCACGCCACACACCAGGATCGTCCACAGCGTCATGCCCGGGCGCCCAACAGTCTTGCTCACCTGGGGCGCGACCTGACGTTGCAGCAACTCGAAGATCGCCGTGCGAAGGGCCGCGTCGCTGTAGACGAACTGCAGGCCTTTGAGGATTTTGGGGATGTCGTCGCGTGATTTGGAGTCGAAGCTGATTCGGGCGATGTCAATTTCACCGATGGTCATTTGTTCGTTCTGGACTACGCGCATGCTCTTTTTCCCTCATCAAGGCAGGACCATTTTTAGCCCTCGCTTATCAACGTGCGAGAGGGAAAAATGATGGACCCATTGCAGAAATTCAAATGACTATTTTTATCCGAAATGGGCAGCAGTTTGGCCACGAAGATTTCGGCCACAACCCGGCTTTTACCCATGTATGGGCAGGAAAACGACTGAAACCGAGAGATTCATCAAATCTTCGCTGCAATAAAAACTCCGGGAACCCGCGCCGGTAGTGAACTGCGAGGGTTTTCGGTCAAGCACTAAATAGAGAACGGCCAGAATACGCTATATTTTGGCCATACATGCCCGTGACTCCATCTTGGTGGAATCCACCGTTAACATCCATCCCTGGCAATTAAACAGTCAAATTCGAACCTGTTGACAACAGGCAGCAGCCTAGAATTAAAAAACTGGAATCAAAAAAATGCGATTTGAAGGGATGCTCAAGACTTGGAATGACGAACGCGGATTCGGGTTCATTCAACCAAACAATGGCGGCCAAGAGCTTTTTGTCCACATCAAGTCTTTTCCGGCTGGCTACGGCAGGCCCGCGCTGAACTTGAACGTCACTTTCGAGGTCGAACAAACCGCTGAAGGCAAAAAACGAGCAAAGAATGTCCTGCTGGCCCGGCCTGAGCAAACATCTACACAGAAAAAAGGCAAGCCGTCAGCCCGATGGGAGAAGGCGAGCATCTTCACCCTGGTTTCCTTTGCACTGCTCTATTTGATGGTGACGCTAATTTGGGGCACCCCGGTGCTTCTTGCTGTCGGATATGTGGTCATGAGCCTGACATGCGGTCTGTTTTATGCACATGACAAGACAGCAGCCCAAGCAAATGAGTGGCGAACTCCGGAAGGCACTCTCCTAATGCTGGGCTTGGTCGGTGGGTGGCCTGGAGCCATCGTGGCGCAACAGATGCTCAGGCACAAAACCAGCAAGGTCTCCTTTCGCGTTGCGTTCTGGTTGACGGTTCTGGTGAATATCGGGGTGTTTGTTGCCTACACCACACCGCTGCTGCGCGCTACTGCGGCTTGAGCCGGTGGACGATGAGCTCACTCATGTCGGAGTGTCCTCATCAGCCATTCCATTTGTCTCTGATACCGCTGTTACCTGTAAATTTTGATAGAGATAAAATTTATCGGCCTCGCCATATCACCTCGCCATTCGTGCGTTGTGGCATGAATCTCTCGGGCTTTCTACAGGAAACTTGCGCCTTTACGTCCTCACTTGGCTGGCCAATTCTTTCCACGACCCAAAAACCTTGTCCCATTCGCCGACCTTGCGCAGGTATGCAACAGCAGTTCGCAAATCTGCGATGACGTACCCTCCGTATTCCTGGTCGGCAAGCCCAACGTGCGCTGGCAATGCCTCGTCCCAGCCGTCAGCTACTGGCCAGGGCACCAACATCTGCTGGCCATTCTGGCGCTGAACTCGTATGGGCGAGTGTATTAAACCGGTACCGTCCATTGGTCAAATGCTGCGTCATCTGAGCGGGGACGCGGTGATGCAGTCTGTGCCTTAATCATCGTAGGCATGGAAATACTGCCTCCAAACACGACCGCAGTCTGCCGCGGAAGACCCGCAATCCGCTTCACCTCTCGACGGTCTGCCCACTCACTTGCTGCCTGAATTGCAGCTAAGTCTTTCTCCGAAGTCAGTCTGAATGAAACCCAGTTATTACATTGCGAAAGCACGGTTGGTGAAATCTCAGATGGCCTCTGAGTACTCAACCAAAGTGCCAAACCAAACTTTCGACCTTCTTTGGCAAGACGTTCATATGCAAGGGAATTCTGAGTTGCTTCCTCACCGGACCCAATCGGACGAAGGTAGTGATGTGCTTCTTCCAGCACCAGCAAAGTTGGAATTTTGTTTTCTTGCCCTCTTCGAAAAAGTTCATAGGCGTAAAGCTCTAACAATGACCCTAATACGAAAGGTGTGAGGTCATGCGAAACGCGCCGAAGGTTGATGATGTGAACCCTCCAGTCAACTTGCTGGCCACCAAATATTCGTTCAACAAGATTTGTTGACTCTGCCGCCCAATTAAGCGCACCTCCGGCGCCTGCACCACCCTGAACATCGACGACATCACAAAACATCGGGTCTTCTGCAAATCGGTGGACGCGAGTAATCAAAGGGGAAACATTCGAGTAGTTGAATGCATTTCGCTCAATTCCTTGCCTAGAAGGTTGCAAGCTGTGACTTTCAGCAATCAGCGCAGCTAGAGCCGCCATGTGCGGCCACGCCTGAACAACAGGGGCCCTTCCATTGCGTAGCGATTGAATGCTCGTAAATGCTTGGGCTGCACCATCGGGTCGGCAGTCGTCAAAAAGAGTCGCCTGCTGGTCTGTAGATAAACCAGCGCCTTTATGTTGAGTAAACCACTGGACCCTATTCAAATTCTCAAGGGCAAAATTCAATGCCGGGCGCTGTGTCTTTTCACTAGGTATGAGTAGACGCTGCAAACCAAATCGGCCCAAAGCAAAATATGGAATATGGTACGAACCAGGTTCCTGACCGCCAAGTTGGGTTATCTTCACCGCTCCCCGTGGAAGGTTGGCCAAACGAAAGGCGTCCTCGTATTCCCCATTTACATCAAAAATTACGATGCGCGCTCCGGGAAGTTTTACGACTTGCTGAAGTACTGCTGCTGTGAAGCAACTCTTTCCCTGACCTGAGCTACCTAATACAGCGACATGTCGGGAAATCAGATTCTCTAATCCGACTGTGAGCTTACCTCCACCGCGCAGGTCATCGCCAAGCATAATTGGCGCGTCATTTTCGTCGTCTTGACCTAACACTGCAGCCAATTCTTCGCTGGTCATTGGAAAGGCTTCAGCACCAAGTGGCGGGGTTGGTAAGGAATCGCTAACAAAACTTGTTTTCCCCCGCTCCCGCGATAGGCGACCTACAATAATGCCGCAGATGTTTCTTAACGGCTCAGTCTGATGTGTACTGGAGCCCATACCTAGCCGGTGAGCCTCTTTTGGCTCTGCAAAGCTAAGCGACAACACCTTCATGACTAAGGCTCTGCTGCCCCCGTTTAATACCAATAAACTACCTACTTCGGTCACTGCTGACACACCTTGAGCATGTGAAGCAAGTTGTCCTCGATGCATGTCAAGCAGGTTTAATGTAACTTCTGGCCCGTCAATCTGGACAACATATCCAATGGGTTCCCGGCCTCGCATTACAGTAACCCATCTTCGTTTTTAGCCTCTTTCGGTGCCTTTATATCCCGAAGCTCCTTTTCGAATCTTCTAGTGTCCTGGTCATAGAGTAACGGGTCTGGAAGATGGTTTGCCAACTTATCCAAATGCGCGCCGGCACCACCTCCAACGACTGTGACTCTCGGATTCTTCAATGCAATAAGCTTTTTCAACGCTTGGGGCAAGTGTTTGTCATGCACATCACCATTGAACCCCGGGTAATAGATGACTAGCTGTAAAGTAGGGTTCAACAATGCAGAACGAAGAAGCCTGTTGATATGCTCGTCACCAAAGCCGTATCCACAAACAAGTAAACTCGTCTGAGCCTGCGATAAATATTCGGAAAAACGACGAAATAGTTCGCCCAGAACAAAACCTATTGTCTGCATGTACTTAGCCGCGCGAGGCATCACCATCAGCCCGAGCTCTGTTATGCCATCGTTTTCTAAGAACCTGTTTATGTATTGACCTGCCAACATGGCAGGGACTTCATATATTTGTCCGGCATCTTCACGCCAGCTCAATGAGCCGTGAAGCTTGGCCAAATAGATGTTGTAAACGCCGAACCGAGCTTCGCCCCGTGCATGGTTATTGCGAAATCCAATGTCGAAGCTCTGTGGAGAAAACCTGCGACCATGTACTCCAATAAAACCGTTGGCGACTTGTAGGTCAATGGATTCCGCTGCCCATTCAATGGCAAGGTCGTAGTTAGTCGTAAATATCCATGGGGCAGACTGTCCAGGTTGGCGCGCAGCTACAAGCTTTTGCAATACCAGACGGTGGTGCTGAAGCAGTTCTGAGTCATCGTCGGCTCCTGAGGGTGTAGTCCACCAGTCTTTTTGAAGGAGCGCCGCACGCAAAACTGCGCGATGTAGGTTTGCGCGAACACCTTCCAACTCAACCACGGTTGGGTTGCTTTGTCGTCGCCACTCCACAAGTGCAATTTCGAGCGCGTCCCCGAGTTGCTCCACATTTGGCACTTCACGTGCGCCATTATCAGCGACAGCTGCAGCTGGTACGAAATTCTGCTCGACTAGCCAATACGCTGCGTCAGGCGTCACTTCTACGAAATCTTCCCAAAGTCCTCGCATCGTCTTGCCTCCTGCCGCTACTGAGGCTCCCGCTCCAAGTAACAATCCGACATTTTCCAAACGCAAAAGCGCTGCTAAATGCGCCTGAAGTTCGATTTCGTCACCGAAACGTGTAGCGCCCCTGATACCTACGATAGCCATCGCCGACCCTTTTTTTATGTTTCTTATTTACTTATTATTGCAATTGTCCACCTAAACCAACAAAGTCAATATGGAATAGGAAGGGAAGGTAAAAAGGTCGTATTCGAGCAAGTAGTTTTTGGCTATGGCGGAGAAAATTGGCAGTGATAGTCTCGAAAGTAATCACGGTGCTAATCACTAATGCAAGATTAGCTCAACGCTGTTTTGGGACTTTTCTTGCCAACCCTTTTGTCGTCATTGGGCGAGATGCATCCCAGGCAGAAACTCAATGCCGGTGCGCTTGACCAGTTCGCCATAACTGATGGGCCGGGAAGCCGGGGTAGCATCATCATTGAGATGCCAATGCGCCCATGCCCGGTTTTCCTGCTCGTCGTAGACGAGCTTGAACAGGTATTTGGGCACCCGCACCTTGCCGGGTCCGATGTCTTTGCTTTTGACAATGCTGGGCTCAAAGACTGGACCGGTTAGGACATACACGTCACCACTCGCTCTACCTGCATATTTTCGGGTGGCATCTTCCACCGAGGTTCTCCAGGCGCCCCGGTTGTGCTTGGGTGCTTGGGGCACCATATTGGCGAGCGAAAAGCTCTGGTCCATGGCCTGCGGAGTAGGCATATCCCCCGCTGGCGCCAAGTGTCCTTTGTCAAAACCGCTGCGAAGGTAATCAGCCAGGGTTGCGCGCTCGGCAGCGCGCAGGCGAGCATCCGGGAAAAACCGGTCGGTGCGTTCCTCGTCCGCATCAAGTACAGATGCGCGATTGAGCTTTTGGGCGACGAACACTGCTGTCTTGCTCTCGCCGGAATGCAAGATGGCAAATGCGTCATAACAAAGCGCGCGATGGGTAGGACGGGGAGCCACCACCGGTGGCTTTCCGCTGGCAAAAAATTGAGGGCAAGCCGAAAAATCGCCCGAGACCAAACCAGCAGGTGCGCCAGACTTCCGCGGTAATCCCCGAGAGGCAGCATCAGGCGTGCCCAGTTCCTTGACCAGCTTCTCCAGGCCGACACCAGCCGCCACCAGTTCGCGGCCCACCGGAATGTTGGTGCAGGAGTGGGTGGACAGGCCGAGCGCCAGCACAACAAAGGCGGAGAGCAGGTGGAATTTATATTTGGAGCGAGGCCGCTGGGAAGGTTTTCGTTTTTTCATCAATTGGACTGGAGGCACGAGATTGAGCGAAGCGATGCTGACGTAGGGCTGGGGCGATAAAAAAGGGAACGGTGAGGAGCGGCATTGTGCAGGAGAGAAAAACCACGTACGGCTTCATCGACGCCGCCATGAAAAATCGGCCTGGACACAATAAACGGCCAAGGGCCAAGGCCAACTTCGACGGTTCGTTGAAACCAAAATGGCTAAATACGCACGGTTGGCATGTCCTCCCAACGCGTTGTGTAGCCTGGCGACCGGCGTGCCTGCTTCATGGCCCAGGCCTGCTGGTCAACCTCCACACCGGCGGCAGCAAAACGCAGCATGCCGCGTCCGTAGCAGTTGTTCACGCCATCGAGCGTGGCAATGAGCTTGGTGGGGTCGCGCAATGGCGAGTTGCCCGCTACCGATTCATCTTCCGGGCACCCTGCCCCAGCTGGCTGATTCATGGGCTGGGTATCAGACGGTGCAGGGCTACGTCCATAGCAACCCGGATAGCTCAATTTACGTTTTTCTTGGAAGCAGGTTTTGCTGACTTTTTGGCTTTCTCACGGTGGCTCTCAAAAAGTGCGCGAATGTGGTCCGCAATGGCGGAGTAAGTCACGGCGCTTTCCTCATTCGCGTTAGTAGCATAGTTGAAGGCGTTGAAAATGCGGAACCTGCGCTAAGGTTCTGCGGCTAAAAACTTGCGGTTCTGGTTGGCAAAGATATTCACAAGGTTAAACACTACCTATAGCGTTTAACAAGTCGCTAGACACTACATATAGTGTCTGAACTGCCGCGATTAGGCTAAAATGTAACTCTGCATCTCGGTGGTACAGCGCTCGCTTTAGGAAACACATGAAAGTCATCAATTGGGCCATGGGGCTCATCAGTCAGCTGGTTACGTACTATGTCCGGCCTCGTAACGTCGGCCTGGGCATGATGCGCTGGAGCGCAACCGTGTTCGTGCCCGCCCTCGCGAGCGGGGTGGTTGTAGAGTTGCGTGCAGGCACCGAAAACAGCTTCCGTTTCTCCACTGCCGAAGGACCACCCCTTTTCATCCTCTGTACTATCGTCGCGGCCGCCTTGGTGGGGTGGTTCGTCGGCATGAGGCTCGCCGCTCGCGCTGACCAGCGGGAGGCTGACCTCAATCAAATTAGCCGAGTGCTGGTGGTGGAGCTCCGGGGCCTGGTAGACACGTCCGACCATCCTCTCATCAAGGCCGTACCGACTCATGTGCGGGGACGACGCGAGGACTGCCTCGTTGATGTCAGGCCGCATCTCACTGGTTCCACACCGAACGTTCCCACCGCCCTGGACGAACTCGCCTATCTGCGTCGTCAGGTCCAGCGTGCGCGTGGCGACACCGCACGAGAGCACGTCACCGTAGTAGTCGGCGGCGTGATGCAAGTGCCCCTACTTTTTTACGCCGGCACCCTCATCGACGACGAGGGCAAAGTGTTGCTGATGGACTGGGAGCGCACGCAGGGCCAGTGGAAGCAATTGGAGCATCCAGACGATGGCAGCCGCTTCGCCAGCACCGGACTGGAAGATGTCGCTGGGCCTGAGGCTGTCCTGGCAGTGTCTGCTTCGTACCGGGTCGACCTGGCAGGCATCGAACAGACTTTTCCGGGTTTTCCTGTCGTGCACATGGCGCGTCCGGACCCAAAGCCAAACACTCTCTGGTCTGAGGAGAAGCAGGCCGCCCTCGCCGGCCAGTTCCTGGACACCCTGGCGGAACTCGCCAACCGCGGCGTGAAGACGGTGCACCTCGTGCTGGCGGCGCCCTGTAGCCTTTCCCTTCGCTTTGGCAGGGTCTACGACCCCCGAAACATGCCCAATCTTCGTTGCTACCAGCGGGAGCGTGACCACGTCCCGCCGTATCCGTGGAGTGTCCAGATGCCGACGGCTGTCCTGCCGGTGGCATACCTGCTCACCCCTGCCCCCGCCGTGGTCGCTGCCTAATCTGGAAAACCGCTTTATGTACCTGCAACCGGACTCCCAACCTCAACCCCAGAAACGCTCGCGTGTCATCGCGGAGGCACTGAGTAGGCGCAACGAGAACCAGCAATGGGAAGACTTCATCGTCTCCATGCTGGTCAAGCTGGAGCTGACGCCTGAAAAGCGCGCTGCGGCAGAGTGGCGCTACAAGGAGCTTGGCCGCCACGTTGCCCGCAAGCTCGGCATCGGCGAGAACGATGCGCATGTGGTGGTTCAGGGGTCCATGCGCACCCAAACCACTATCGCTGGCGACGGTCGTGAGAACTTCGACCTCGACATCGTAGTCAAGCTGTGTGGCCCGCGGTTCGAGGCTCTGCGCGAGTCGGAACCGTTCTTCAAGATGTTTGGAGCTTCCCTGCAAGGCTTGGAGGGCGCCGGCCAGCCGACACCGAAGAACCGCTGCTGGCGGCTGCCCTATCCAGGCGAACCCTTCTACTTCGACGTGACCCCGGCGATTCCGATGTCTGAAGGAATCACCGGCACTTACCTCCGCGTGCGGGACGAGGTCAAAACGTGGAGCCCGTCTAACCCTGAGGAATTCGCGGACTGGTTCTGCACTATTGCCAACAAGCGGTTCCCCTTCCAGGAGCGCCAGCGGAAGGTTGCGATAGAGGCAAGGACGACTGTCGACCCATTGCCGCAAGAGAAGGTCGGCATCGAGGACATCTTGCGGCGACTGGTCCAGCTGATAAAGCTACACCGGGACAGCTACTACAAGGGGAAGCCTGACAACCGCCGGGAGGCCAAACCAATCTCGGTCATCCTGGTCACTCTCGCCGCCATGGCTTACGACGAAATCGTCACCAACGAACCGTATCGATACTCGTCCGCCATCGAGGTGGCGCTGGAAGTCATTGACCGCATGCCGACGTTCATCAAGCGCGGGTCGCTTGGCGTCAGCGTGGACAACCCTGCCCTGGGCGGCAAGGCCGGCGAGAATTTCGCTGACAAGTGGAACAACGATAGCGGCCTGCGCGACCGCGAGTTCAAGACTTGGCACCAGCGGCTCGCGCTTGACCTGGATGCGCTCTTATCCGAGGAGTACAGCAAGCGCTCAGAGAACCGCATCCGCGGTTTGTTCGGCGAGCACGGGGTCAAGGCTTGGAAGGACAGCCAGCCGAAGCCGGACATCTTCGCTGGCCTGTTGGCGACCGTGCCGGCGCAACCGAGGTCCCAGCCGCAGGCTCCTCGGAGCACCGGCTCGAGGGACACGCTTGCCTGAGCCGGTCGTCGTTCTGACGCCGTTCGAGCGAGCTGCCGGGGCCATCGAGGAATGGCTGGATGGGGCGGGGGCCACTTTTGCCACCCGCACCCGTCAGCCGGACCCACGCCGCAAGGTTGCATCCTGGGACCTTAATCTCGAGCACGAGCTCATCGGGCCTCAGCGCGTCAGCCTCTACATCACGCGAGACTTTCCGGCCACGCCTCCGCAGGTGCGCTTTGACAAGAAGCTGTGCCTGGTCCTGCCTCATATTGAGGCGGACGGCCGGTTTTGTCACGGAGTGGAGGCTGCCCCTGAGGACTACGACGACCCGGTGCAAGTAGCAGTGGACGTGCTCAAGCGGGTTCAGCGCTTCTGGAGCGATTCCAAGGACCCGAAATGGGTGCTGAAGGAGTTCCATCGCGAGCGGCTCGCGTACTGGCTGCGGTTTTGCGAGCAGTTCCGTGCAACCCACGGTGCACTAGTCCCCTTCGAACTGCGCGCGGAGCTGACCCCGCTGGAGGGCCCTGCTGAAGGCAAGATATCCGCGTATTTCCGAAAAAACCGGCGGTCGCGCAGTGACCTGATGGTCGCCACTGTGGGGGAAATGGACCCCCATGGACTCTCTGTCCGTCACGGGTGGTCGGTTGGCACCCTCGTGCGCGGCCACGCGCTTTTTGTGCCCATCCCCGCTGACCACCGATGGGCACCAGGCGACTGGCCGCGAACCCTGCAGCAGCTGGAGAACTTGGTCGGGAGTGTCACCGACCATCAGCAATCGGTCACGCACTGGATTGCGAGCAAGAAAGACGAGTCGCCTCACCCCCTATTGGTGTTTCTAGTTCAAAATCAGGTTTGCTACGGCTATCTGGTTGTTCCACCGGCCGTTCCTCGCCTAATGCCGCCGGCCATAGTCCCGGTTGCAATCGACCGCGTGGACGCGGACTGGACGCTAGCGCGCGACCATCAGCTGGGCCCGCTCCGAGGCCGACGAGCGAAGCGGGTCCTCCTTCTCGGGTGCGGCTCGCTGGGGGCACCGGTGGCCGAGCTCCTCGCACGCGCAGGTGCAGGCACGCTTCACCTCTTGGACAAGGAGCTCTTCGGCCCCGAGAACTGCGTCCGCCACCTCCTGGGCGCATCGGATATTGGTAACTCGAAAGCTGGAGCCCTAGCGAAGAGACTGAGGCAACTGGTGCCGGGCATTAACGTAAAGGCGTATCAGGCGCTGGCAACTGACTGGGTACGCCAGGTCTGCAAACCGGGTGTGTACGACCTGGTGGTCGACTGCACCGGTGAGAGCGCCGTGCGCGTGATGCTGGCTCGCTACCGCGAACACAGCCTCGGGGACTGCCAGGTGGTGCACGCTTGGATGGAGCCATTTTGTGCCGCCGCCCACGTTGTGCTCCTGCAGCCCTCCGACATCTGGCCGCTGAACGACCCCCGGCAGAAGGTGAACGTGGCCACTTGGCCGGACGACACCCAGGTTAACCTGCCAGCGTGTAGCATCGGTTTCCACCCGTATGGGGCGGCAGATGTCTGGCAGGCGGCAGGCTTCACCACGGAGCGGTTGGTCGCTGCACTTGATGGAAGGGTGCAGGCATCCACGGTTTGGAGCTGGGTTCGGTCGTCTTCGTACTTCGCAGCCCTCGATGTGGACGTCAAAACCGGCCCGCTTGTCCCCAAGAGTGAGTCGATGTTCGACGCAAGTCACCTGACCCGCCCTTACGCCAGCGTGTTCGGGAATGGTTAACGCGCCGGTGGTCTACCGTATCCCGGGAGCTTCATGGTCGCTGGAGCTGCCTTGGGAGTCAGTGCGAACACTGCAGTCCCACGCGCAGCGCCACTGGTGGTCCAAGGAATCGGTAGGTCAGCTCTATTCGGCAGACCTTATCGGAAAGGTCGTAAGAGTCGACGCAGTCACCAAGCTGCCAGCCAAGTCCGCCAGCTACACCGGCGTGCAGTTTGACGCTCCTGCGGTAAGAAATGAGCGTGCAGACCTCTTCAAGCGGGGCCTGCACTGCCTTGGATTCTGGCACTCGCATCCGCAACCGGTACCCACCCCTTCAGCCACTGACATTGCCATGGCGGCTAACCAGGCGCAAGCTGGGCTGGCGATTTTTGCCGGCATGCTCTTCGTCATCGTTGGCACGGAAAAAGCGCCAGCCGGCCTGGGCGTTTGGGTCCATGACGGGCGTACCCTGTGGCGCGCCAACGCTGTAGACCCCGGGAGTTCTTGAGTCAAAAAGCTCAGGCGGCGGGCATTCCAGTTGAACGGTTAGTACCTCAACGAGGCTTATTCACCAACTGGGGACCTCTCACCGAAGAGGTTGTCTGGAGCATTTCACACTGCCCTGGCTGACGCTTCAAGCCTTCTGGATTCGGAAGTGCTCGACATCACAAAAATCCTGGCCCGCTCAATTCACATTCTTCTTGGAAGCAGGTTTCTCGGCCTTTTTGGCTTTCTCACGGTGGCTGTTAAAAAGCTCACGGATATGGTCTGCCATGGCTGAGTAAGTCACGGCATTTTCTTCACTCGCATTTCCTGCATTAATAAATGCATTGAAATGCCGGTCATTGACCCAAAAAGTTCCTTCAGCCGAATAATCGTCGAGCGCATCTGCAAAGTTTTGCACGTCTTGCTCTGTTGCAAAGAAATCCTTGAAAAAGGTGGCAGGCGTACTCAGTCCGGCTTCCACCCCTGCTGTCATGCTGTCATGCTGTCGAGCATCTCGTTAATCATGCATTCGTCGAAATCATCGCTTATGTTTTTGAACGGCGTGAGTTTTCCAGTTCGGGGGTCGTAGCCGCCCCGCTCCGCAATCCGTTCAAGGAACTCAGGCAGTTCTGCCGCAGGCGTATTGCTATCGATATCGTCGTATGAGATAGGCGTAAAACTGGGCTTGTAGGCAGCGACCATAAAGGTTCCTAAACGGGTAGTGGGGGGAATGGGTCATGGGTCGCAAGAAGACCCGGGTGAATACCCATAACTATCGAGCCATTTGAACATAGCGGCAACCTGGGAGGACTTTTCAGCCGCGGCTAAGCGGATGTCCTGCCGTACCTGCATTGACGTAGTTGGTAGCACTGAAACCGCCAAGACCAACCATTGTGTGCCCTGTTCTCAAATGGCAGGAAAAGTCGTATGCAACCACGCGGTCTAGCAATCATGGTAGGAACCCAGGTGTGAGAACAATCAGATTGCGTGACTAAATACCCCTGGGATGACTGGAATGGACTAACGTCCCTTTTTGCGATAAATATCTCGACATTGTTCCCATGTAAGGCCCATAGCAACCAGCTTAGTGTCTGCACAGTCTCCATAAAACCTGTTGTATCCCATAATGGCTCCCAGTAGAACTACAAACACAAGTCCCAACGTCACGACGATGGAAATCCCGTCCTTTAACATTCCTGTAAAAAATATACCTACTTCACTTTGCTTCTTGTTAGGTGAAGAAGTTATGTTGGTCATGCAAACCCATGCTGCAAAAGTTACAGCGATAACATCGACAAACAGATAGGCTGGCGAACCAGTAAACAAGCCAACAATTCCCATCAGGACAGCCGTGAAAAATATTGCTGTTTTGTTACCTGTAAGTGCTGCAAGAACGAAAACAGGCACAGCATGAAGTAGCGCAATTAACAAAACCATACATCTTCTCCCTTTTGTTTTAGTAACACATTTTGACACTAACCGAAGCTAGAAATTGCGTGCAATGATGGCGCATCGTTCGCTAAACCGGCCGCGCTGGTTGCCAAACTGGAAGCCGCGCCGTCAGGAGGTGTAGGGGAGGCATCAAAAGTTTGGAGCATGAATGCAGGAAACCGGACGGTACTCATTCTGCGTACACCCGCGAAATTGCGACAGGGGGGCGGCTGAAAAGCCTAGTGCATCGTCAGATGGGGAAACCACACGGTATCGCACGTGTGGAACTAATCCCACTATGGAAAGAATCAAGACATGAGGAACACGCAAAAAGGCTGTAGAGGTGCCCGAAAAGGAGCAGGCCGCAAGCAAGTCACAAAGAACCCGCGAACCATTGCCGCAATGAAAGCCGCCCGCCTGCTGCCCTATGCTGATGAACCGAAACAATGGCTGCTGGCGCTGATGCGTGAGCCCAGACAGGATTTAAGGTGTAGGGTTGAAGCTGCCCGCGCCCTGCTGCCTTATCTTCACGCAAGGTAAGGATGATGAAACCGCGTAGCCGATGCCGGATTACATCCGGCCACCCCCAAAGGGCGTAGTATGAGATATGGACTTAAATCGAATTGGTGACCGCAAATACATGGCTGAACTCCGCGCTGAAACGATGTCGCACGAAACCGACCCTCAATTTATTACTGGTTGCATCGAAGTGATGGAAAAACTAATGCGTCAATGGGGCATTGAAGATGTACCCCGACCCGCGGGATTAAATAACCTATCAACCAACGAGTTTGTGGCAGTCGCACTGGCGTTGAACCGAAAAAACGAGTTTCAGAGTCCCGCAGGGCAATTCCTTTGTCTGCAACCTTGGCTTCAGGCGTGGGTGCTGCGTCAATTGAAAATTGAGAAGTACAGTGACGGCAGAATTTAGGTTGCCAACTGAAAAAGCAAGATATTAGCCCGCCGCGAGCGGGTTTTTTTTCGTATTGTGCAAGCTCTGCATTTGGGAAGGTTGCCTACAGATTGCCTACAACCAAGCCAAAGAAAAAGGGTTTACTACTATTTTCGTAGCAATGAACCATTGTCTAGTTTGGTTCCGGAGAGAGGTATTGAAAATTCGACCTTCTCATTACAAATGAGCGGAGTGTCTTTACTGCCACAGGCTCGACAAGAAGCGTCTGGGACTGAATTGTTAAACTTTTTTTCATTACCGAACGCCCTGACGAGTTTGCCCAATACTGCTGTGAACTCTTGGCAACAGCCGGTTCATGCACGGCACGGCGGATGTTCGGAGGCTACGGCATCAGCACGGATGGGCTGACGCTGGGCCTTTTGGCCGACCTGAGGCAAGGCGAGAAGCTCTGGCTCAAGGCTGGAGCGGATACCCGAGCTGTGTTTGAAGCTGCAGGATGCGAACGATTCACCTACCAGGCCAAAGGCAAGGCTAGGCACCTGGGTTTCTACAGCACGCCCGCTGAAGCCATGGAGTCGGCCCGCGAGATGGCTCCTTGGGCGCGTCTTGCGTTGCAGGCGGCACTGGCTGCTCGGCAACTCAAACAAAACAGACAAAGAAAGAAGAAGCAATCCAGCAGGGAGAAATGACAGCCGGAGTCACACCGCACAATACTGGTGTGCAGCACTCGCCGGCAATACCCTGGCAGGGCACCAGCCCCTGCGACATCTTCACCTCTGGAGCTCCCCATGATTGAGGCCTTGATATCCGGAAAGCTGCAGGGCCAGCCTTCCGAAAAGATGGCCAAGACCGGCAAGCCGTTCGTGACAGCCAAGGTGCGTGTGCATGCCGGCGATGCCGATGTGTTCGTGAATGTCATCGCCTTCAGCGAATCGGCCTGCGCGGCCCTCTTGGCATTGGAGAGCGGCGACGCCGTCTCGCTGGCCGGCAGCCTGACCCCCAAGGCGTGGACGGACCGCGAGGGCATTGTCCGGCCGGCCTTGGACTTGGTGGCCAGTCAGGTGCTCACCGCCTACCATGTGGCCCGCAAGCGCAAGGCGGTCGAGCCTTTGCGGCATGACCAGGGCGCTACCCAACCGGCCAACCCGGCGCCGCCGCGATGACCTAGACGATGGCGCGCCACTGAACTTCTAACGGGCAATGCTGACCTTGTGCTGGCAGGCGCATCGGTTTCAGTTCAGCGTTTCGGTTACCCTAAAAAGGAATGTCGTCCGGGTCATCTAGCATTGCGGCCGGTGCCGGGGTTTTGACCGGCGGCAGGCTGCTGCTGGGCGCTGCCTGCGTATCGCTCAAGGCCTTTTCCAGCGCTTTCTCGACCGCTTCGATTCGCTGCTGGCAGACCTTGTACGCCTGCACCGACTCCGTCACGATGGTCAGCAGGTCGTCAATGTTGGGCTCGCGCTGGTCGCGCAATGTCTGGGCATGCTGCTGCAGCACGCCGTAGGCTTGTTTGAATGTTTCGCTCGCCATGGGGAATTTTCCTCAAAGATGTTTTTGTATGGTGGCCACAACCCGGCCATCCTGGAACTCAATTTCAATGGCTGCGCCGTCCATTGCCTGCGACACACGTGCCAATGGCTTGCCGCTGTGGTTTCGCACGATGGCAAAGCCACGTTGCAGTGTTTTTTCCGGCCCTTGCCCGGTGATTTCCCGCAGCAAGGCTTGGGAATCGGTCGCAGCATTGCGAACCAGCAGCCTGGCCGAGTTCGAGACGGCGTCCAGCGCGTCACGGCTGGCTTGCCTTGTCTGCGACGTATCTTGCCGGGCACGCTCCAAAATGCCGTCCTTCAGCGCAGCGCCTTGTGCACGGGCTGTTCGAAGTGCATGCGCGCTGCCCAGGGATATTTGGCCCCAAAGTGCCGGGACGTCACGCTTGGCATCAGCCAGTTGCGCCGCTACTTGAGTTTTGACGACCTGCAAGGCATCCCGGGATTGCTCAGCAGCCGACCGCACGCCCTGCATGGCGTCTAACCGAATGGCCGCCAGGTGCCCGGAAGCGGCCTGCTTGCCCTGAGCCAGATGCCCCAAAGCGGCCAGCCGCACGGTCATCTCGAGCTTGCCGGCCTGCTCCCGGGCCACCTGGCTGGCCCGGGCCGCGAGGTTTGATACCTGCGCGAAGTTCGCCTTGACCTCGCCCACCCGCTGGGCGATGCGCTGCTCGATGCCGGCAATCACCTTGCTCGGCGTGTCGTACCGCGCATGAGCCACTTCATCCAGCATGGTGTTGTCCCGCTCATGGCCGATGCCGGTCAAGACGGGAATGGGCAGGTCGCAGATGAGGCGAGCCAGGCCGTAGTCGTTGAGCCAAGCCAGGTCATTGACGGCGCCGCCGCCGCGGATGATGACCACGGCATCAAACGGGATTTGGGCGGTGCCACTTCCTTGCCCCAAGGCGGCCTGCAAGGCGTGACGTATTTCCGCCGAGGCGCCCTCCCCCTGAAAACGGCTAAAGGCATACGTGAAGCAGCAAATGCCATGCGATTGCAGCCGGTCGGCCTCGGCTTGGAAGTCGCCCAAGCCGGCTCCGCCCAGGGGTGCGACCACCAAGACGGCATTGAAATCCCACGGTGGCGGCAACTGCTTGTTGGCTGCAAACACCCCCTCAGCTTGAAGCCGCGCCCGAATGTCGCGCTTTTGAGCTTCGAGTTCGCCCAAGGTGTAGGCCGGGTCAATCGCATCGATGTCTAGGCTGAAACCGTACTGGGCCTTGAAAACCGGCCGGGCCCGCACCAGTAGCTTGATGCCGGGCGCCAGTTGGGCGCCGGTGGCCCGCTCGAACTCCGGGAGGATGGCGCTGGCCGTTGATTTCCAGATGGTGGCCCGCGCCTTGGCCAGCACTGCGCCGTGGGCGTCGCGCTCGGACACTTCCAGATAGATATGGCCCCCATTGGCATGAAGCTCAACGACTTCGACCAGTGTCCAGACCCCGGTTTTGTAGGCCTGCGCCACCGCCCGGGACACATCGCCCAGCAGGCTGGACAGGGAAACGCCCTTTTTGCCTGGTACCGCAAGCGTTGCAGGCTTGTCCAGCATCGAAACAGCGTCTGAGTTCGATGCCGGGACAGCACCGGCCGGCAGCCACACGGCAAAAGGCGCCAGCTCGCGGCCCTCGGGTACAAACCATTGGCGCTGGGCGGCATCCCACCGGGCGCCCAAAACCTTGGCGGCGTCTTTGTCCTTGAAGGGGACGGTGAGGAAGGTGTTGGCCATGCGGAGATTTTTCAGGAAACGGGGTTAGGTCAAACGAAGGCTATGAGCATCTTTAAAAGAGCGGGCGTTCATCTCGAGCAGACAAGCTGCTTGCGCGCTTTCCGGAAAACGACACCGCTCGATGGTTGCCTCGCTCGACGTGGTCGTCTTTCAAAATGGGGAGAACCTTGCCTTGCTCAGTAAGGCAAGAACAACTTCAACGGATGGTCCAGCATCTGTTCAAAGCCGTACCTCAGGTAAAACTCAACTGCCGCTGGTTTGGCGTCTACCACCAGGCCCACCCCACTGACCACTTGGGCTGCTTTTGAAGTCCGGTCGATGGCGTCGAACAGCAACAACTCGCCCAGGCCCGTTCCCTTCTGGCTCAAGTCTCGTGCGAGCCTGCCCAGCCGAAAAATCGGGATGACGCGTGGCAGTTTCTTTTGCCGGGTCTCTAGCAGTTCAGCAGTCAGCAGTTCGGCCACGCTATAGGCGTAGTAGCCGAGGATGATGGGACTGGACTCGTCAGCGACGGCCACCATCGGCGAGGAAATCCGTTTTTCCTGATGCTGCCTGGCCGTCTTTTTCAACCAGTCGCTGAGCGCGGGCTCTTCGCATTGAAAGCTTGTGCGGTCATGGTGGTCACTGAGAGGAAGAAACAGCATTGCCTACGGCGGTTCGGTGGCGTGCCTGGACCCGCAAAAACTGTTCGTTGCGAACAGGGGGTGCTTGGGTCAGCTCGAACACGCGAAGCGCTTCTCTGCGGGTTAGCAGCAGTGTGGTTTCGCTTTCAATGACCCGCTCGGCTTTTTCCAAAGCCGCTTGCACTACAAACTGGTTGAGCGTGGCGCCCACCAGGTCAGCCGCCGCCTGCAAGGTATCTTGCACGTGCTCGGTGATTCGGGTGGTCAGCCGTCGGGGTTGGGCCAGCATGCTGCGCCTCCTTTTTAAGATTGGACCCGCAAGTGTACCAAGGTGGCGTCATTTTGTCACCAGACAACCTGTAGGTTGCCACAACAGCAGCAGGTTGTAAGGACAGCAGCAGAGCACCTCGTCAAGCGCATCGCAATTTTCGTGCTTCAAACCCTGGTCAGTCATTCCGTTGCTGCTGCTCTGGGACTTGTAGGGCGTTGCAAGGCGTGCCTTCGAGTGGCCCGGGCAAATGTCGGCTGGGGCCACCAAGGCGTAAAACGGTTTGAGTTTCACCGAACGACACAAGGGTCCGACATGCTGCGTCGGAATATTGCCAAGTTGTTGAACCTTCGCAAGGGCTGGTGGGCGCATCGTATTGGAGAATAGCCGCATGACATTGACAAGCGCCCCCAGCCAGTGCCCCTTTTGTACCCTCGCCGGCAGCCGTATCGTTGAAGAAAACGCGCATGCGGTGCTGATTCTGGACGGCTATCCGGTGTCCCCGGGCCACAGCCTGGTCATGCCAAAGCGCCATGTCGGGTCGTTCTTTGAGGTGACAGCGCCCGAGCGCACGGCGCTGTTTGCCCTTCTTGACCGGGCAAAAGAGTTGGTTGGCGAGCAGCACCGGCCCGACGGCTACAACATCGGCATCAACGATGGGGCGGCTGCTGGCCAGACAGTTCCGCACCTGCACATCCATCTCATTCCACGGTATGACGGCGACCAGCCGGACCCGCGCGGAGGCGTTCGATGGGTGATTCCGGAAAAAGCGGACTACTGGACAGGACGGTAGCGCGGTGGGAGCGAGTGCATTGCCATCGGCCGAGGAGCAGCTCGTGTTTCTTGGCAAGCTTCAGCGCATCTTCACCGAAAGCGACTTCACGGCCACGTACAAGTTTGCCCTTTTGATGGCACTGGCCGACCTGGCCGTCGAGCTGGGGGCCGATGACGGAGATGAACTCATAGTCTCCATCCGCCAGATTGCCGAGCGGTTCATCCAGATGTACTGGCGGCACGCGCTCCCCTTCGGCACGGGCCGGCCCAACACTTTCTCGGGCGTCCTGACTCAGAACAACGGCGTGCAGGCCGCGGTGGTATCGGCCATCGCGACCTTTCGGACTCGGCATGGCGCAGCTTCGCCCCAGGGGGCCCGAACACTGCCTGAGTACCAGGCGCTGCTGAGGTCTGTCGCGCAGACCGTATTAGCGCAGCCGGTGAATTACCTGCAAAATTTCGGCGGCATAACCGATGCGTTCCTGTATGAGCGCGAGGCGGCCGGCAAGGTCATGCTCAAGCCCGGGGTGGCCTATTGCCTGCGGCGATTCCAGCCCCTGGTGCAGCAGCTGTCACGCTCGCACTGGGTGGAGCACATCAAGCGCAACCGAAGGTACACCGGCATTCTCGGGCAGGCCGATGACCTCGAAGACTTTCTGTTTTCAGCGTCAAGGCAGTCGCTGCTGGCTATGGGTCAGGGGCTTCGCAAGCTTGACGGGGGCAAGTGCTTTTATTGCGCTCAAGCATTGACCGAGGCGGACGTCGACCATTTCGTTCCGTTCTCGCAGTACCCGCGCGACCTGGCGCATAACTTCGTGCTGGCGCACCCATCATGCAACCGGAGCAAATCCGATACCCTGGCCGCCGGCCCGCACCTTGAGAGGTGGCTGGAAAGAATCGACCGGCATACGGACGCCCTCAGTGAAGTCGGGATAGCGGCGGGCATGCTGGCCGATGCGCAGGTCAGTCTAAAGATTGCCGCCTGGGGTTACACGACAGCCATTGCGCGGGGCGGAAGTGCCTGGCTGGCACCCAGCCGCTACGAGGCCATCGACCAGCGCTACATCGCATATTTCATGCCTTAAGGGGATTGGTGAAGAATGGACTGTTGGCCTCGATTTTCTCATTGCAGGCCAACAAAAGAACGCCACTAACTGGACCCGACCAATTGCGGACATTCAACGTTAGAGCATTGACCGGGCAGGACGCCAAGGCCCGGCTGGTAAAAATGTACCGCGCTCCACCAGACCGGGCTTGGTGGCCTGCCGTCGGCGCTCCAACTGAGCGAAAGGTATGCGTCTGCAGGTCCTCAAGGTGTTGACCTGTTTCTGCAACCTTTCTACGGGCAACGATTCGACTTACGCCTGGCGAAGATTTGCATCGGGAACACGCCGCGACAGCCACAAAAGATACGAACCGATAACAGCATCAACCGCAAAACACCAGACGGGATACCAACTGGGAACGCCAGTGTTTGTGATGAGCTGACTATGCACCAAGTCGTACAGCCCGTGCAGTAGCCAAAACACACCGACCACTACTGCTGACTGGCGGACGCTAACAAACGCGAATACGAGGCCGGCGACGACGAACGGAACACCGTAGATTATTTCCTTGAGGCCCACAGCATGCTCGCCTGCTTGTAGAGCGAAGGACGCGTAGATGCCAGGCAGAGTGAGCAGGCCCAACGAATACAACCAACGTTCCCCACGAATGAATCGCGCAAACAAAATGGTAAGGGCACCAACCGCCGCACCAATGAGAGCCTCAATCACAATTCTCTCCTGTCATGAGAAAGAAAATATCAAGCGGCGCTCTTCATAACGGAAAGTAATCGTTTCTTCATGAACGCCTGCCCCGCGCGCGGCGTTGGGAAGCTTTTAAGACGCATAACGAATGTAACCATGCGTCTATCTTGGCATTACCAGGCTAGACGACAAAATAGCCGAAAACCCACCCGTTAATGCCGAAGCACCTCAAATAGACGTTTCATTTGGTCAGAACCCATACCTACTATGAAGTCCATTGGAGTGCTAGGAATGCGCTCTCACCTATGGGGTATGGATATCTTGCGCTAGTAAAAAATACTAGCAAACTCGGCAACCCGCACGGAATTTAATTGAATCGTTTCTGAAGTGATTCTCGACTAAACGGGTTGGCTTTCACATACCTATTTGAAAAAAGACTGTCGAATGACGTTCAACGCTGCAGTTGGAGGTTCAGAAGACTGTCGATAAAGCCGAGGGCGAATTTAATCAGCAGCCGGGCGCTTGGAGCTTGATTGGGTCGCACCCCGTCGCGAGACAAAGTGCAACGTGAACCGGAACGCAAGCTAATCCTCAGCGACCGGAAAGCGACTGGCACTGCGGCCCGTCCTCCGCCTGCAGGAGGAGCTTTCGACTTGAACAAAAAGGCTACCAAAACAGCCTCTTCGTTCAAGCTCAAAGGGCTGGGTGAAAGAAGAATCGGTGCTTTCAAACCAACTTTGGAGCACTTTGTGACCAACTTCGCCATTCGCATCAAGCCCAGCGTGGATATCGAGCTCGCTGCGGCGCAAACAGCAGAGGCCTGCGGGCACTTCTACACGTCCTTCCTTCACCTTGAGCGAGCGCACGTGCTCGGGCAAGCCACAACCATCGAGAATGTCCGCGTGCACTGGCGCATGTTCCGGTTTGCGCTACGCAACAGCCTGCACGGCCAAGCCTGCGGCCAAATCTGGCGATTGGTAGCTGCCTCCATCTTTACGGCCTTGGGACTCGTGCCTGATGGCAACACCGGCGGCGTTGACGTCAACGGGTTTCGGCCCATGCCGATTCCTAAGGACTTGCAACAAACTCTCGACGCTGCTCGAGTCACAAACACATCTGCAGGGGAGAGAATTAGGCTTCGCAAGCTCACCGCAGCGGCAACATTCGCTGGGGTCGCTGCGCTCGCCATTATCATGACCGGTTGTGTCGCGCAGCCCAAGGACCTGGACCTTTCACTAGACAAGAATTCAGTTTCAGACGTTTACCGTGTGGCACTGGTGCCCCCTGCTCAGGCGCCCGCTATCAACCAGATGCATAGTTGGAAGGTGAAACTGACCACGCCCCAGGGCGCGCCGGTGCATGGAGCAAAGTTCGCAGTCGACGGTGGTATGCCGCAGCACGGTCACGGACTGCCCACTCAACCTCGCGTGACTCGCGAGATTGAAGATGGCACCTACGCGCTGGACGGAATGAAGTTCAGCATGACGGGCTGGTGGGAGGTGAAGCTGGCCATCCAGGGCCCGCAAGGCGCGGACAAGGTCACCTTCAACTGGGTGGTTAACAACCCGGCCGTGCAGACAGTGAGCGTTCCATGAACAAGCGCGTCATCGGGTTTGCGGCTGCGGCGGCCGCTCTTGTCGTTACCGCCCTGGCCGCGCAGGAGTTCAAGCAGGCGCCGCTGCGGGACAGATGGTCAGCCCAGGAAGTCGCCACCCTTGCCTCGATGCGCCTGAAAGAGCCTGGCCAGCGGCCCGCAGACGCGTCGAATGCCTACGAGCAGCGCACCGAGGCGGCCACGTTCGGTCGTGCACTGTTCAATGACACCCGGCTCAGCAAGAATGGCCAGGTCGCCTGCGTCAGCTGCCACGCGGCCGACAAGCAGTTCGAAGATGGGCGCCAGTTCGGCAAGGGAATTGCCACCGGCAAGCGCCGGACCATGCCAGTCATGGGCGCTGCGTACGCCCCCTTCCTGTTTTGGGACGGGCGCAAGGACAGCGCCTGGTCGCAGGCCTTGGGGCCTCTCGAAGATGCGGCAGAGCACGGCGGCAATCGCGTCCGCTTGGTCCAGCTTGTCCTGGCGCAGTACAAAGACCAATACGGCAAGGTGTTCGGCGCATTGCCAGAAGTCGGCAAACTGCCCGACGACGCGTCTCCCAATGGAACACAAGCCGAACGCGCTGCCTGGGCAACCCTTGCATCGGTCACCCGGGACAGCGTTAATCGAGTCTTCGCGAACATGGGCAAGGCCATCGCTGCCTATGAACGGCAGGTCTCCTATGGTGAGTCGCGTTTCGACCAGTACGCCAAAGCCACTGTCGCTGGCGATGGTCCGGGCCAACAAGCGCTCACCGGGCAGGAAGTGCGGGGATTGCGCCTGTTCCTGACCAAGGGGCAGTGCGTGACCTGCCATAACGGACCGCTGCTCACAGACCATGCCTTTCACAACACCGGCGTCCCACCCCTGGAGCCGGCCAACCCGGACCGCGGTCGCGTCGATGGGCTCAAAAAGCTCCTGGCCGATGAATTCAATTGCCTGGGCCGCTACAGCGACGCCAAACCGGAGCAATGCGGTGAACTGCAGTTCCTGTCAGCGAACGACATTGGTCACCTTGCCGCGTTCCGCACACCAAGCCTGCGCAACGTGGCGGCCCGGCCGCCCTACATGCATGCCGGCCAGTTCTCGACCCTTGATGCGGTTGTGCAGCACTACGCCACTTCGCCCCAAGCCGCCATTGGCCACAGCGAACTGGCGCAGCCCGGTAAAAACCACGCGCAGCGGCAAACCATCCAGCTTTCCGCCGATGACATCAAGGACCTGGCCGCGTTCCTGGGCACGCTCACCGGCCCGGTCCATCAGCCCAGGTGATGGGGCGCCATTGGCAAGCGGGCGCTGAGAGGGCCGTTCATCTGCAGGGCCGAGGGCGCCAGGCCAAACATCGAGCGCGCCGTCCTCGACAGGTGCGCCGAGTCGGCGAACCCGGCAGCATGGGCTGCGCTCGACAGCGTCTGGCCCTGCATCAACAGCGTCCAGACCTGCAAGAGCCGTCGCCACAACAGGTACGTCCGCAAGGGCATACCGGTCTCTTCGACGAAAAGGTGCCGGAAGCGCCCTGCAGACAGGTTCGCGGCTTGAGCGACCTCGGACAGCGAGACAGTTTGGCCCACCCGTTGGCCGATATATGCAACCGCCGCCACTACACGCGGGTCCGATGGCGTGCGCAAGGTGGTCCCTGAAATGTTGTGCACGAGTTCAAGGCACGCGGCAATGACTGCGTCGTAGTTCCTTTCTATGCGCCAGGCCGTGGCCAGGCGCCGGGTAGCGACTGCAACAAAGTCGGCATCGAGCACCTCAAGCCGGCCTTGCAGCCTTGCGCTAAGGGCCTTGCCTTCGGGTGTCTCCGGCTCGATGAACAGCACAGCGCTCCATTGGCAGTCATTGATGTCAATGCTGTGGGTTGCCCGTGAAGGGACCAGCGCTGCCGGGCAGGATTGCCACTCGCCTCGCCGGCCGAACTGGACGCGCAGTCCTGTCGGCGCGCCAATTGCCAGCTGTATGGCGTAATGTGCGTGCGGTGAAATAGGCGCGCCCCCGCCTTCGCCGATGAACCCGCACCCACCCGTCCAGGCGACAAAGTCGCCTCGGTAGCGGTTGAGGGTTGGAGCGTCCAAGGCAGATTCCCAGTTTCGGCCTTTAGTCTACCCAACCTGACCCAGCGCAGTTTAAAAAGCTGATGGGCGTGGTTGAGGCCAATTACCTTGGCCAGTCAGGATTTGCTGTTTCTGGTCACGGCTTGCTCATGACTCCGCAGACGAAGACGTGGCATTGCTGCAAAGACCAGCAACAAGGCAATGTAAACAGAGCCTGAAACCTTGTCTCGGCTATGGAGGAATTCGGCAAGCGTCTGGCTCTGGAGGACAACGGCAAGGCCGAGTTCGGCGCAGACAGACAAGGCAAGCGCAAGAACCCCGGCGGCCAGAGAACGGGCTGGTGAACAGATTGCAGGAAAACGCCGCAGGATGAAGCCAGCAGCGAGGAAGATGACGGTTGCCATGATGGGCATCTCTGCGAGTTCCGCCCAGCGCTCGCCTATGCGTGGCACGAGAAAGGGGACTCGAAAGACACCGAGCGCGAAGCCAGTACCGAGCACGATGGCGAAGTAAGTAAGCCCAGCGCGAATAATCTTGTTCAAGGATTAGCTGCTAAACGGTTGAGTTTCAAGGTTTTGTATCGGCGCTCAGTCAACGCCGCAGGTGGTCAGATGGTGCAATGAGTCGAAACGCTTCATTTATAGCCATTGCCAGTAACAGCCATTTTTCCGACGAACAGTAGCCAAGCCGCAGCTGCGGCGTTGGGAATTTGGAGCAAATGCAAAGTAGAGTCACCCTTTTACCGGTGAATCGCGAAAACCACCCAAACATAGGAATGTTCACCACAGCCCTTTATGGAAGTGCCATTGCGGGTTTCGACAGCCCTGCAGCGTCGACCAAGAAAAAAACGCTTTTGCTTTCGCTGATTTAAGCCTCCAATAGCTCAATGCTCCGCAACCGGCTGAAGCAAACTGAGCGTCATTGTGTCAGGCTTCCCGTCAAAAAAGTGTTCCAACGCTTGGCTGAAGACCGGCTCCTCCGGGGCGACCTGCGCAAAAAGCGTCATGCATGACCTGAACTTGAGGTCATCGGGCGAGCCAAAAATTTCGTGGACCGTCTTGCCACCAGCAGCCAAAACCAGTTCCGTGCATTCCTTCAGACGCTTGCCGAGGACGGGGTGCTGCCAATAAGCAAGCGCTTCACCTCCGGATTCGATGCCGAAATGTTTGGCCATGCTGCTTCGTCCCAGTGCCTTGAGCTGCGGAAAAACGAACCACATCCAATGGCTGGTCTTGTTGCCCGCCGCGAGCTCTTCCTTGACCGCCGCATAGACCCGGTCTTGCGCCTCCACAAAACGCTCCAGACCGTGTGATGTCGAGTTGGTATCCATGATAGTTTCCAGTTCGAAGTCACGCTTGCAAGCAGCCCCTTGGCGAGCCAGGGCCGCCAGTCAATGAGAAACCGGGCACCCAAGTTGCATCTGTAGCGAAGCCGCGCATGCACGCAAGACGAGAGATGGCGATGCCAGCGCAAAACTCAGCACCTCCTCGGCGTATAAGCAGTCGTGCTCCAAGCGATGGGGGTCAATCCACCACCCTTGACCGGCCATCAACCATTTGAAATCGACTCTTGTCAGCATACAGGCACACGCTTCGAAATTAACGTCGTCGGCGACCTCCCCTTTAAACGATGCATGGCTGTGCATCGTGGAAGCATCGTTAACGAAATCCGTTGAAAAGATGCGAGCCGGGCCGTTATCAGTACGCATAGGGTTTACTTGACTGATTAGATGAACTGGGGACAGGTCCAAAAAGCAGTGAAGGCTTTTTCATGGTGCGGCGCAAAATGAAATCAAATCAAATCACAGGGTAAACCCTTGTTTTGTTGCCGCTTCGCCACATGCAATTCAACTGTTCGGATACCTGCCTAAGTGTTGCTGACTTTTTGGCGCCAGAGGTGAATCGCTGAGTCGCAGACTGGTGAAGGTTATTCAAGCAAGGCGCTGCTTATCCATCTTTGAACTTGTCATCCACAGTTTCATCGACTCCTCACCTACCTTGTGGCAATTGCCGAAATAAAATAATTCCCTTTACTTCGAGCATCTGCCAAACCGGGCCAGCAGTGACCTACCGGTAGCCCGGTATCTGAGATGGCCGCGCTGCAATTTCTTTAACCAACTGGCAGCAGTGCCCGAAACGACAGGAAAGCGCCCCATGCCCAGTGATGATGAAATACGCGCATTGATTTCAAACTCGAGCCTGAGCGACTGGTTCAAGAGCGCCTTGTTGTCAGCGCTCGACCGTGACCCCATGGACGCAGCGGCCGACGCCGGATTGCTGTCAATTGTCCTGGACCAACGTGCGAATTCGCTGGAAGCGTACGCCCTGGCGTTGAAAGCAATCCTTGAGGCCAAGCGGAGTGGTCTTCCTTAGATTGGACGTTCAGACCATCACGAGCCCTTGCGTTACTTCTGATACCTCAAAATTTCGATACCGAGAGAAAATCTTCTGCATGACCACTACACCGCGCCTTGACCTTCGCCGGGGTGTCACCGAACCGGTGGTGCTGGTCGTTTCGCGTCGCCAAGTAGAAACCGTTGACATTGCCTCGGTGCTGACTGAGCTGAAACCGTTCCTGGCCACGCGCGAGGACGCCTGGCTCTACCGCAACCAAATGGCGCTGGTGGTGGATGGCTACAACGAGGACCCTCGGGAGCTGGTTGACATTGCTGAGGTGCGCGCTTTCCTCCAGGCGCTGGAGCGGTCTTGGCCCTACTGGGCTTATTTTTTCAACCAGGTCGATGACAGCCTCATCATTTTCCTGTCCTGCCTATGCGGAGCACATTACCCGGGCGGCGGTGCCGTCGAGATAGACCTGGGCAAGCTGCAGGAAGTCTTGATGCGCGGCTTCGGCGGCATGAACTCGATTTTCGAGAAGTACGGTTTTCCGGAGAAGGAACTTGAATTGATGAGCCGCGGGCTGATGGAGGTCATCGAACAGGCCGGGATGGCCTAAGAACAGGAATCGGTGCTGCCCGATGACACAGGCAGTCAGGAGCCTCGACTCACGCCATTTCGGAAGATATCAAGGAGTGGACCGAGCTCACAGTCCGCACCACTCCAGATTCACTGTCTGCAGTCCCGGGTGTCTTGCCAGCACGGCAGGATACAAAGGGCGATACTTGGGGTCTGATTCCAATACGATGCCGGTCGCCTCGGTAACGACTGCACCCACCAGCGTGCTGCAATAGACCGCATCAGGGACGGCCGTGGTGCCCGGGACGAGCTTGGACAAAACAACCTGCAGGATGGAGTAGGACTGTCCAAGATGGGAATTTGCAGCGTCAGCAATATCCTGGCCCACGACCTCCGGAACCCGCCTGAGCTCAAGCGCCCTGGTCTGGCAGTACTCCCAGAGACTGACCGTAGCGACCGGACGACCGGGGGTCGCATCAATCATCCTCCCAGCGCCCAGATAAATACCCGCATGGGTGACGTGATAACTCTTGCGGATTGAAGACTTCATGCTGGCAAGCTGTCCTGCTGCCAACAAATTTCCCGTGATGTCCTGTGTCCGATGGACCAGAACAATATCGCCGGGCGCCCAGTCAGAAAAGTTAGGACAGTAAGTGCCTGGCCAATCGTCCGGCACAGCGGCCTCTGAGACTGCGCTGGCGACAGCTCCCGCCGCGTGGTGCGGAGGAAGGACGGGGTCAACCAAGCGCGTGGGCTTCGAGGACGCGCGGCAGCAAGGTTGTTGTCACTATGCACTCGACGCATTGGCCCTCGCGCAGGGTCTTCCAATCAATACCGGGTGTTTTTGCCGTGATGGCATAGTGATGGCCGTCGCTGCTCTTCAGGCGGACCTGCTTGAATTCGGGAACAACCGCGAAGACCGTAGCCCGAATAGTCCGCCTATCCACCAGTTGTTCGGCGGAAACCGGCAAGACCCCGCGCAAGCGCCTTCCGACCGGCTCAGTTGGCGAGTTTGCGGATTGAAAACGCATCAAGTCAGACATAGCTTTTTTTATCACAAAATGGTCAGCCTGTATAGATACGCGGGCTGTTCCCAAGTTCCTTCCGGCTGCGAAAGGCATCGTACAGGCTCCACAGACGTTGCAAGTGTGGCCAAGGCCCCAATAGGGTGAAAAACCCGGAACAGCGGCCGGGTCAATCCTTGAAAAAATTCATCGGCAATTTGCAGCCTAAAAATTCTGTGGCCTACACCGCCTCAACGAAGCAGCCCGACCGCATTGCCTGAGTATTCCCAGCTTAGGCGCGCGCCTTCTTGATAGCAGCAGCGCCATTGTTCATGGTTGATTCCAGGACGTTTTGCATGGCAGAAGCTGCATCCTTCAGGCCTTTTGCCACAGGGGCAAAAGCTTCAGGGGCAGGATGGGCTGTTTGCAGCGCATCGACGCCGGAGTGAAACTGCTCAAAGCTTAAGGCCATGACATCTTTCAGATTCTGCGATGCCAATTCAACCCATTTCGTTATACACAACTTTGGCAAAATTCCTCCCAAGAAAAAGTTGAAGGAAAACGATGGGCTGGGCAGGCACTGAATTTGAGACGATAGACCTTGGCGATGAGCGGCGCAACAAG
>Ga0123337_10000916_pt1 | contig 42826 bp, 34 predicted proteins | sample frozenSSSSmetaG_FD_89792 | JGI IMG/M metagenome (GOLD analysis project Ga0123337, IMG submission 89792) | Glacier valley bacterial and archeal communities from Borup Fiord, Nunavut, Canada, to study Microbial Dark Matter (Phase II) -... | ecosystem: Environmental > Aquatic > Freshwater > Ice >... | reverse complement strand
AAGGGCTGGCGGCGCATTACAAGTATAAAGAAGGCACCACCGATGAAAGTCGTTTCGACAAATGGTTTCACCAGATAAGAGAAGTGCTGAGCAACCAGGAAACCGATGGTATAGATTTTTTACAGGATTTTAAAACCAGTTTCCTGGCGGAAGAGATCTATGTATACACGCCGAAAGGCGATGTAAAAATGCTTCCAACAGGTTCCTCTGCGCTTGATTTTGCCTTTGCTATACACAGCGCTATCGGATCAAAATGTATCGGTGCTAAACTTAACCACAAACTGGTTCCTATCAGTCACAAATTGCGTAGCGGCGACCAGGTAGAGATCATCACTTCCAATAAACAAAAGCCAACAGACGACTGGTTGCAAATTGTTGTAACAGCAAAAGCTAAGAGTAAAATCAAAGATGCACTTAAAGAAGACAAACGTAAAATAGCTGAAGAAGGAAAGTATGCCCTGCAAAGGAAAATAGAGGGCATGGGTGTATCATTTAGCCAGCATAACATTGAAGAAATAACGGCTTTCTACAAACTCAACTCACCCCTTGATTTATTTTACAGGATCGCCACAAAGGCGCTGGATCTTCGAGAATTAAAAGATTTTAATATTTTGGGAGACAAACTGGAGGCCCCAAAACCGGTTAAAATTATGGAGCATAAGCCGGATAACATATTGCCTTCAAAGAAAGATGCAGAGCTGATAATTTTCGGCGAAAGCAGCGATAAGATAATGTATACGCTTGCCAACTGTTGCAAGCCAATACCTGGTGATGATGTATTTGGTTTTGTAACCACCGGCGAAGGATTAAAGATTCACAGAACTACCTGTCCTAATGCAACCCGGCTTATGGCTAATTATGGACATCGGGTGGTAAAAACGAAATGGGCCAAGAACAAAGAAATTTCTTTTCTTACAGGTATAAAAATTGTCGGGCTTGATGATGTGGGAGTTATAAATAAAATTACCAACCTTATTTCCGGCGAGTTAAAAATCAATATCAATGCATTAACCGTTGAAGCAAAAGAAGGACTGTTCAATGGAAATATTAAAGTTTATGTACACGACAAAGAAGAGCTGGAAGAATTAGTTAACCGCCTGAAACAATTAAATGGGATACATTCTGTTGACAGGTATGATATGGAAGACATAACCTGATAAAATATCAATGATCAGCTACAATGGATGTTTGTAAAGAAGCCTGACAGTTAGTAGTTTCAACTTTATTTTCAGTTTTAAATTTTTATTTTAAGCAAATAAATTTTTAATTATTGATTATTTCAGTCTTCAGATATACAAAAAATGCTATCCTGTATTTTATTTCCCGCTTTGATTTGCTTCCTATATTTTTGCGCTATCGGCAATAACATATAAATCAATGAGTGGGATGGTAGATGTATTATTAGGACTTCAATGGGGTGATGAGGGGAAAGGAAAAATAGTAGACTTTTTTGCTCCTTACTATGATGTAATTGCCAGGTTTCAGGGTGGACCCAATGCAGGTCATACTTTATATGTTGATGGTAAGAAAGTTGTCTTACATCAGATACCTTCAGGTGTCTTTCATGAAAACACTGTTAATTTAATCGGCAATGGTGTTGTGCTTGATCCCGTTACGCTCCAAAAGGAATGTGATACGGTAGCATCCTTTGGTGTAGATGTGAAAAAGAATTTATATATTTCAAGAAGGACTCATATTATTTTGCCTACTCACCGGGCATTGGATAAGGCTTCAGAGGTTTCAAAGGGTAATGATAAAATAGGATCAACTTTAAAAGGAATTGGTCCGGCCTATATGGATAAAACAGGCAGGAATGGATTGAGGGTGGGTGATCTTATTAATAAAAGCTTTACAACATCTTATATCCGGCTGCGACTTAAACACCAGCGTTTATTGGATAATTACAATTTCCAGGAAGACATCTCATCCTGGGAAGAAGAATTTTTTGAGGCCCTTGAATTTTTACGGCAATTAAATATTGTTGATGGGGAATATTTCATCAATGATAAAATTGCAGCCGGAAAAAAAGTGTTGGCAGAAGGTGCACAGGGAAGCATGCTTGACATTGATTTTGGTACTTTTCCGTTTGTAACATCGTCTAACACCACAACTTCAGGTGTATGTTCGGGATTGGGTATTGCACCTCAGAAAATACGGGATGTTTTAGGAGTTACAAAAGCATATTGTACACGGGTTGGCAGTGGCCCGTTCCCTACAGAATTAAATGATGCTACCGGGGAGGAGTTACGTAAATTAGGTAGTGAATTTGGTGCAACAACCGGGCGCCCCCGTCGTTGCGGATGGATAGATCTTGTTGCTTTGAAATTTGCCTGTATGATAAACGGTGTCACAAAACTGATCATGTCTAAAGCCGACGTGCTGGATTCTTTTAGTGAATTAAAAGTTTGCACAGGTTATAAAATTGATGGTGAAATAACGCAGGTTGTGCCGTTTCAAATGACACGCCATCAAATTGAACCGGTACTGCAAACTTTCGCAGGATGGAATCAGCCAACAGATGCTGTTAAATTGTCAACAGCGTTGCCCACTACAATGAATGAATATGTTGCATTTATAAATAAGTATATTGGTATAGATATTTCACATATTTCTAATGGTCCTGGAAGGGAACAAATAGTAATACTATAATATCTCAAAATAATTAATAAAAAAATTTGGCGAATTAAAAACTTCGCTGAAATTTTACATTAAATCCTTCTGGAATATGGCATCATCAAAATCTAATAAGGAGAAGAAGCCATCAAGTAAAACTTCTTCTACGGAAAACGAAGAGTCTCCAAAAAAAGCAACTCCTAAATCTAAAAAGCAGTTAGAGGATGATGAAGAGGATGACGAGGAAGAAATAGATTCTCCCAAATCAGCGAAAAAATCAGCAAAACCATCGTCTAAAAAAGGTACAGAGGGTGATGATGACGAGGAAGATGTTGAAGAAGTTGAAGATGATTGGGAAAAAGTAGAAGAGGATGAAAATTGGGATCCGGACTTCGACGAATTCGATCTGCCTAAATCAAAAACTAAAAAAAGCGGCCCGGGTACAGGCACTCCTAAGAAGAAAGGAAAAGGATCTTCTGACGACGACGATTTGGGTGTAGATGATGATTTTAAAGAAATGGATTTATTCAACGATGCAGGTTTTGATGATGATGAGGATGATTTTTAATTATCCTAACTTTTACTGTGACGAGAACATTTGTTTCTTTTCCTATTACCGACACCAATTACTTCAAAAAGCAATTGCTGAATTGGACCCGCCAACTAGAAGTGTGTTGCTTCTTAGATAATAATAATTATTCCTTTGGTTATAACACTTATGAATGTATAGTTGCCGCCGGAGTCAACAGGCAGATAGTTGCATCGGCAGGAAATGCTCTTAATCAGCTACAACAATTTTTTTTTCAAGAGAAAGACTGGATCTTCGGTCATTTAGGTTACGACCTGAAAAATGAGTCCGAACAGTTGCAATCATCACATCCTGATAGTATTGCTTTTCCAGATTTGTTCTTTTTTGTACCAACCTTTGTTGTCATTCTGAAAGATAAAGAAATACTAATTGGTGGTTCAGCTCTTAGCACTGTTCAAACTGTGTATGAGGAAATATGTAGTACTGCTACTGCTACTATTATTAAGCAACTTCCTGTGCAGCTGAAAAGCAGGTTTACAAAAAAAGAATACATCTCAGCCATACAAAAACTAAAGCAGCACATATTGAGAGGCGATTGTTATGAAATAAATTTCTGCCAGGAATTTTTTTTAAAAGGGAAGTTGCCAGATCCTCTGCAAGTATATATTTCTCTTAGTGATATTTCTCCTAATCCTTTTGCAGCATTTTATAAGATTAATAATAAATACCTGTGTTGTGCCAGTCCTGAACGTTTTTTGAAAAAGATTGGGAATAAAATTATTTCCCAGCCGATAAAAGGAACGGGGGCGAGGGACATTACGAACAAAGAAAAAGATCACCTGAACAAACAGGATTTACTTTTAAGTATTAAAGAAAGAACGGAGAATGTAATGATTGTTGACCTTGTTCGCAACGATCTTTCCAAAGTTTCTGAAGAGGGTTCCGTAAATGTGGAAGAACTCTATGCAATCTATTCTTTTCCTCAGGTTTACCAGATGGTCTCTACGATAAGCGGGATTATTAGAAGAGATATTACCTTGATAGATGCAATTAAAGCAGTATTCCCAATGGGCTCCATGACAGGTGCGCCTAAAAAAAGGGTAATGGAGTTAATTGAACAGTATGAAAAAACCAAACGTGGGTTATTTTCCGGAGCAGTTGGGTATATTACACCTGACGAAGATTTCGATTTCAATGTTGTTATAAGAAGTGTGCTTTTTAACCTGGATCAAAATTACCTTTCATACCAGGTAGGTTCGGCTATTACTTTCAACAGTGACCCCAAAAAGGAGTATGAGGAATGCCTTCTAAAAGCCGCTGCAATTAAAGCGGTGTTATCGTAATTAAGGTAAGGATCAAAAATAATAACTATAATTTTTTTGCAGAAAGATCCGCAGGTAAAGCGTTATCAAGTAACAATTGAATGGATTCGCCCAGTATCTGGTTCCTGAGTATATTGAATTCTTCCATTTTTTCTGATGGTAATTTCAACTGGTAGCTATTTTTTGCACTAGCCATTATTTTATCAAAATCAGGGTTATAGCGGTTGAAGTCTGCAATACCCATTGTAAGAATTCTTGCCATTACAACAGAATGATATTTGCCCGTAATAATCTGTTCTTTAGCATGAGTTATTTCTGTTTCAGAGATACTGCGATTTACAGCATAGCTTCCTTTTGCACCATAATGATCATTAGATTCAGCACGTGTTAAAGTTGTTAACCCACCCTGACCTTCAAAAATATAATGGGTGCCGATAAACTTTTTCACGTGGTTTCTTGACTCTGCCGGGAGATTATATTGAAGATCCCAAAAATTTCGGCTACCCGTTTTGCGGATGGCTTTTAAAACATTCCCTGGTCCTCCATTGTAAGCCGCAATAACAAGTAGCCAATCTCCAAACTGATTATATAATTCAGTCAGGTATTTGGCTGCGGCTTGTGTGCTCCTTATATAATTAGTTCTCTCATCCATGTACCTGGATACTTTCAAGCCCATTCTTATAGCAGTAGCCGGCATAAATTGCCACGGACCCACAGCACCTGCAAAAGAAAAAGAGGAAGGATTAAGTCTGGATTCGATAACAGCAATATATTTTAATTCCCGGGGAAGATTATTTTGAATCAAAACATGGTCCATCATATTAAAAAACGGTTTGCCCCAAGCTTTCATTTTAGTAAGATCATCTCCGTTTTTTGAAATATAATCCTGAACAAAACTAACAGCTCTTGCATTTAAACGAGGTCCGCCAATCGTAACCACTTCAGCAGCATCGGATTCAAAAAGATTTTTAAAACTGTAGGCAGGGTTTTCAGTAATTTTTTTTGTATCTGCCAAAAGTCTGGAGTGAGGAAGCTCTCTCCTGGCAGAAGAATCGATCCGCTGTAAAGTGGTTTCTTTTACTATAGGTGGCTGAGCGGATAGATATTGTGAGTAGAATAAAGCCATTGTAATTAACAAAAAAAGTTTTTTCATTACCTTAATTTAAGTACATAAAAAAATGCCGGTTAATGCTCAGAATGACTTTATTGCTGCAACAACTGATATGATAGGTTTAATAAAGGTAGTTCAGAAAACCGGTTTGTCATCACCTGCAAACCAAAAGGCATGCCATTTGAATGTGTGAAGAGAGGAATTGATATAGCCGGTAACCCTACAAGGTTGGCATATACAGTGTATATATCAGCCAAATACATCTCTATAGGATCGTTGGATTTCTCCCCAAACTTAAAAGCCGGCGAAGGGACGGTAGGCAGGATGATCGCATCGAAATCTTTGAATATCAGGTCGGTATTTGCAACCAGTTGACGTCTTACCCGTTGTGCCTGGGTAAAATAGGCATCATAATAACCAGTACTTAATACAAATGTTCCTAACATAATCCGCCTTTTAGCTTCCTTACCAAAACCTTCAGATCTGTTCTGCATGTAAAATTCTGTTAAATCAGCAACTTCAATGGAAGATCTGTTTCCATACTTTACTCCGTCGAAACGGGATAAATTAGAAGAAGCTTCTGCGGTAGTCAGAATATAGTAAGCCGGCACAATATAATCAAGGTAATCAAAATCAACGCCTGTTACTTCATAACCCAGATCTTTAAGATGCTGAATGTATAAACTAATGCTCGATTTCATTTCCGCATCAAGTCCCGGATGATTTAGAGCATCTTTAAAATAAGCAATCTTCATTTTCTTTTCCGGAAGATTATCCTTGTCAAATTTTTCAGGCAATGTGTTTGATGCAGTACTGTCGAATTCATCAGCACCGGAAATAGTCTCCAGTACCAGTGCAATATCCGGTATATTCGATCCAAAAATTCCAACCTGATCAAAAGAAGAAGCGTAAGCAATCAATCCATATCTTGAGATCCGGCCATATGTAGGTTTTAGGCCAATAACACCGCAGAAGTCAGCAGGTTGCCTGACCGATCCACCGGTATCACTACCTAGTGAAATCATACACAGACCAGCCTGAACGGCTACTGCTGAACCACCAGAAGATCCACCCGCCACACGGGTTGTATCAAGCGCATTCAGCACATTGCCATAAACAGAGTTTTCATTTGATGATCCCATTGCAAACTCATCGCAATTCAGGCTACCTATAATTATAGCCTCTTCTGATAATAATTTTTCTATAACAGTGGAATTATACGTAGCTGTAAACCCCTTTAAAATAGCTGAAGATGCTGAAACTTTGTGATCCTTATAACAAAGGACATCTTTAATGCCTATTACCACTCCGTGAAGACTGCCTAAAGGTTTTCCGGAGCTGCGAAGGTTATCAAGTTGGGCTGCTTTTGCAAGGGCTTCTTCGCCAAATATTTCTACAAAAGCATTTAAATGTCGGGAATCATTTATTCGATGTAAAAAATATTGAATGGAACTTACACAAGTGATAGCTCCATTCAATAATGCGTTGTGGTATGCAGGTATTGATTGATAAGAAAACAAGGGTTTACTTAAGCCTGAGGCTCAACACAAATTTAGGGATGGGTAGTATTAGTTGATGTAGTAGAAGACGTTTCTTTTTCTTTCATACCTTCTTCCAGTTCTTTTGTAACATTACTCTTAGCATCATTAAACTCTCGCATCCCACGACCTACTCCACGCATCAGTTCGGGAATTTTTTTACCTCCGAACAATAACAACACAACCACCAAAATGATAACCAGTTCACCACCACCAGGCATTGACAATAACAAAAGCGGATTTAAATGTAATAATACCATAAGTGTCATATTAATCTTTAAAAAACAAAGTTATACCTTTTAGAACAAATTGAAATTTCAATATCAAATTATATACGGCATTATTATTAGTTGGGTTTTATTGTAATAAAAAAAGCGTTCTGATACAGAACGCTTTAGTATAAAAATTTCAATTTTGTTATTGGATAGTAGCTCTTTTCTTTTCCTTGATACGGGCGCTTTTGCCACTTCTTTCACGGAGGAAGTACAGTTTTGCCCGCCGAACCCTACCTGATTTGTTCAATTCAATGGATTCGATATTTGGCGAAAAAATCGGAAATGTTCTTTCAACACCAACACCGTCAGACATTTTACGAACGGTAAAACTGGCGGTAAATCCATTTCCCTGTCGTTTTATCACATCGCCTTTAAAAGACTGAATTCGTTCTTTATTACCCTCAACAATCTTGTAGTTGACAGATATATTGTCACCCGCTTTGAAAGCAGGAAATTGTTTTTTTGTACTGAGCTGCTCATGAACAAATTCAATGGCGTCCATATTTTATATTATTTGAAGACGGCGAAGTTATAGAGGATACATATATTTTCCAAATATTAATGCTCAACTGAAAATATTCTTGTTGGTTGACTTACCGGGCAACATTTACCGCTCTCTTTTCCCGAATCACAGTTACTTTGATCTGCCCCGGATACGTCATTTCTGTTTGTATCTTCTGTGCTATTTCAAAACTTAATTTATCGCTGTCATTATCAGTCACTCTCTCCGCTTCAACGATTACCCTTAACTCGCGGCCTGCTTGAATGGCATAGGCTTTTTCAACACCGGGGTACGCCATTGCCAGGTTTTCCAGATCTTTGATACGTTGCAGGTATTGCTGCATAATTTCACGGCGTGCGCCGGGACGGGCTCCAGAGATAGAATCACAGGCTTGCACTACCGGAGAAATCACATATTGCATTTCTACTTCATCATGATGTGCGCCAATGGCATTAATTACAGCCGGGTTTTCACCATACTTTTCTGCCAGCTTCATACCCAGCAACGCATGACTTAACTCAGTTTCTTCATCCGGAACCTTTCCAATGTCGTGCAACAGACCGGCACGCTTAGCGAGTTTTGGGTTCATCCCAAGTTCAGCAGCCATTATACCGCAAAGATTTGCAACTTCCCTGCTATGCATCAACAGGTTTTGACCATAAGAAGAACGGAAACGCATCTTACCGACAATTCTAACCAGTTCTTTATGTAAGCCGTGTACACCTAACTCAATAACCGTTCTTTCCCCTATTTCCATGATCTGCTCTTCGATCTGCCTGCGGGTTTTTTCTACTATCTCTTCTATACGGGCCGGATGGATACGACCATCGGATACCAGCCGCTGTAAAGACAATCGGGCGATCTCACGCCGAAGCGGGTCAAACGAGGATAAAATAATGGCTTCAGGAGTATCGTCCACGATAAGGTCTACACCGGTAGCAGCTTCAAGAGCACGTATGTTACGCCCTTCCCGACCGATGATCTGACCTTTTATCTCATCACTTTCAAGGTTAAAAACTGTTATAGAATTTTCGATGGCTTGCTCTGCAGCTGTACGTTGAATCGTCTGGATAACAATTTTTCTGGCTTCTTTATTAGCTTTTTGCCTTGCATCATCTACAATTTCCTGCTGAATAGCAAGCGCCTGAGCATGTGCTTCCTGTTTTAAGCTCTCTATCAATTGGGACTTCGCTTCTTCCGCTGATAATCCGGCTACCTTCTCAAGGCGGCGGATATGCTCTTCCTGGTGTTTCTCCAGCTCATTTCGTTTCACACTTACTACGTCTATCTGGCGATTTAAATTTTCTTTGATACTTTCATTGTCTTTCATTTGCTTGTCAAGGGCAAGCTCTTTCTGGTTGATAGTAACTTCTTTCTGTTTTATTCGATTTTCAGAATCTCCGATCTTCCGAGTTTTTTCAAGCACATCACGATCGCTCTCGGCTTTCAATTGTACAAACCGTTCTTTCGCTTCCAATAATTTTTCTTTCTTTAAATTTTCAGCGGTCGTTTGAGCGTCAGTAAGAATCTTCTGAGCTTGCAATTCAGCATCATCCAGCTTTTTTTTGGTGTCTTTTGCATAAATAAGTTTACCCGCTATAAATATTCCTGCCAGCAAGGCAACAATTCCTGTAACTATGATATAAATGAAGGTTGAATCCATTGAAGTGGTTTTTTAACTGTTTATAATCTATCCTAGATTCTCTCAAGCTCATAAGTTGCTCTTTGAGTTGATAGTAGCGAAGTTAATGGTTAATGGTTAATTGTTAACTGTTAATGGTAATGTTAGTCATTCTCATCAAAGGTCTACCTGTTGAGAGGTTTGAAAAGTGTAAACCACGTCGGATGATTACCGATCGTTTGGTATTAATAATGGCAGTGTTAACCGCTAAAGCTAACTAAACCTCATCAGGAAAAACCGCATCCAGCGCGTTTTCCATAGCATCTAACCTGGACTGCAGATCTGCCGGTAAGGAAGTTATGGCAGAAGGGTTGGCTCTTTCTGTTGCGAACCATACCAGCACCATTGCTATATAGTCCTGCATATCTTTACCTGCGAATTGAACCTTAAATTCAAGAATCTTCTCCTGAATAACTTTTACCGCCTTTCTAACAGTTTCTTCATCCGTGGGATCAATCTTAATGCGGTAGTTCCTGTCCCCGATTAATATGTTGATGGCAACCAGTTCAGGCAATTTTTAAAATTTAATACTTAATAATAATTTTTGTATAATGCGCTACTCATGCAGGAGTGAAATACACTTATCTATTTCTTTCAGGTATTGATTTATTTTCTTTTCAAAACTCTTTTTATCTTCTTCTTCCATTTCTCCTCTGGACGCCTTAAGTACTTCAATACGCAACGATAATAATTTCAACTGATCCTCCCTTTCCTTTTCCTTTATTTTTAATGCGGTCAGTTCATTTTTAAACTTATCATTTTCTTTTTGCAGTAAAGCATACTTTTTTAAGAAGCGCTGCAATTTATCGGTGATACGTTTGATATGTTCGTCAAGGTCAGGCATTCGGTTGATACAAATTCAAAGGTTAAATTGGTTCCGGTTGGTCACTAGTCCTGCGGTATTGATAATTGTCCGGCTTTGTACAAATGAAGGATGAAAGCTAATAGCTGCTACTTCCTGATTTCGGCCTGCAGTTCATTTTCAAATGACGCCATAATGCTGTTCATCATCGAATCAATTTCTTTATCTGTTAATGTCTTTTCTCTGTCCAAAAAGGTAAAACTTACAGCCATCGCTTTTTTACCGCTCCCAAGTTTTTCGCTTTCAAAAACATCAAATAATTGCATGCTCTGTAGCCTGGCAATTTTTATTTTGTTGACGGTTTTTTCAACTGTTTCATAGGGCATAGTGTTTGGAACAACGATCGATAAATCTCTTTTTACTGGTAGCTGTCTGGATAATTCCGCAAAGCTTAGGTTTTTAGCTGGATTTGAAGCGGAAAGTACATCCCAGTAAAAATCCGCAAAGGCTACCGGTTGTCTAATATCAAACTGTGCCAATAATTTCTGTGAAACGGTACCAATCTGTAATACCTGTTTTCCGTTTACAAATGCCTTCATCCCCAAATCAAAACAACCGGAATCAAATGTTTTAAGGTCCGGATCGGTGACACCCATTAACTGGAGCAGACCCGATGCAATGCCTTTCATAAAATAAAAATCGGCTATCTCAGGTGTTTTTCTCCAGGAAGTTTCCTGGATATTGCCGGTAGCATATAAAGACAAGTGATCACGCTCTTCATACTTGCCAACGCCAATGGTTCGATAGCTTTTACCAAATTCAAAAAATAAGATATTATTACTACGGCGGTTTAGGTTATAAGCAAGTGAAACGAGGCCGGTTTCCAGCATAGACGGACGCATGATGTCTAAATCCGCACTCAGGTTATTCACCATCTTCACTGCATATTGTAGAACCTCTTCCGGAAAGTACTTACTATTTGTAATGGAGTTGGTCATTATTTCGTGGAAACCTGTGCCGGTAAGATAGTTGGAAACTTTTTCTTTGTAAGCCGCTTTTGAATAATCATCTACAGAAGGAGAAATTTTTATAGAAGTAGGAATTTCAATATTATCATAACCATCAATTCGCAGAATCTCTTCCACAATATCTGCAGGTAAGGAAATATCCATTTTGCTGTAAGGTACTTTAACCATCATCTCATCAATACCTTCTTTTACCATTTCAAAACCAAGCGCTTCTAATATCTTTCGAACAGCGTCCTGGTGATAGTTTTTGCCGCTGAGCTTCTTAAGATAATGATATTTTACAACCACTTCTGTTTTTGGCCTGGGCTCGGGATATACATCAATTATGTTTGAAGCGATGGTGCCTCCGGCAATTTCTTTTATTAATAATGCCGCTCGCTTTAAAACATTCACGGTATTTGAAATATCAACTCCTTTTTCAAACCGGCTTGCTGCATCCGTTCTCAGGTTATGCCTGAATGATGTCCTGCGAATCATCTCAGGATTAAACCATGCACTCTCCAAAAATACATTTACAGTGCCGTCTTTTACTCCACTGTATAAGCCGCCAAAAATGCCTGCTATACACATCGGCCCGGTTTCATTACAGATCATCAGATCCTGCGCCGACAATTTTCTTTCTTTATTATCCAATGTTACAAAAAGGGTGTCTTGGGCAAGGGTTTTTATAATAATTTTATTTCCTTTTACAGCATCTGCATCAAAGGCATGCAACGGCTGACCTGTTTCATGTAAAATAAAATTGGTGATATCCACAATATTATTAACAGGGCGAAGTCCAATCGATTTCAATTTTTCCTGTAGCCATTGTGGCGAAGTAGCAATATTCACTCCTTTAATGCTGATCCCCGCATAGCGCTCGCAGCCGAGGGTATTTTCAATTGTTACTGTAATGGCGAGGCTGTGGTTATCGGCTTTGAAAGTATTGGCAAATGGTGCTTTTACCTTAATGGACTTTTTATCATGATGAGAAAGGTAAGCGCATATATCCCGCGCGACGCCAAGATGACTCATGGCATCCATGCGGTTAGGGGTAAGTCCTATCTCAAAAATCACATCTTCATAAATATTAAAATATGCGGCGGCGCTTCCTGCTTTCGCGGATGCAGGTAAAATCAAAACACCTTCGTGATGATCACTTATGCCCAGTTCATCTTCCGCACAAATCATCCCATAGCTTTCCACGTTACGTATGTTTGCCACTTTTATAGTAATTGGCTGACCATGAAAAGGATAAATTGTAGCGCCTACGGGAGCAATGACAACTTTCTGACCCACCGCTATATTGCTGGCACCACATACAATCTGTAAAAGTTCTTTATTGCCGATGTCTATTTTTGTAAGTGTCAATTTATCGGCGTCAGGATGTTTTTGGCACTCAATTATTTCTCCGATCAACAGGTCTTTTAATCCACCGCGAATAGATTCATATTTTGTCATGCTTTCAACTTCAAGTCCTATTGATGTTAGAATTTTAGATAATCTTTCCAGCTCAACCTTAACCGGCAAATAATCACTTAGCCAATTGTAACTGATGGTCATTAAAAATGCTCCTTTCTTTTTTGAGTATTCGAAAATACGAAATTACCTGTTAAGCTTACAGGGTACAGGTATGAGTGAGGAATTATGATCAGGTAAATTTAGAATAAAAGCTAATTTTGCATTTCATCACCGAACTTATAGGGTATAACGAAAAATAATTGTTCTTTATACAAATTTTTTTTGAAACACACAACCACAGTGATTTCCCACAAATCAATTTATGAAATAACAGCTTATCGGGCCGCAAACTCCATCCTGTTGTTTTCGAGCCACAGCCAAATTTTTAGCAACAATTCTTTATACACCGACGGTGTGTATAATTATCACAAAACGGCGCAAAACTTTTTTAAATTGTGGAATAGTCGGTTGATATCACAAATAACCATGGCGATAATGTTAGTAACCCTGTTAGTTACTTCGTAATAAATAATGATAAGGAAAAGTTTTTTTTCACGAACAATAGCTGTTTATATTCGCCATCCTGATTTTACATTCATGATTCGTTCACGCTATCATAACAATTTAATAACATCAGTCACGATTATTTTTTTACCATTTTTTTTAAAAATAAATTGTTGCATTAGCTTAATATGGAAATTACTAACCTGAATAAAGATCGAAAGAACCGCCGTAAGGGTTCCATGGATATGAGTGCCATGGTGTACGGCAAAGTGCCACCCCAGGCCAAAGATTTGGAAGAAGCGGTACTAGGCGCTATTATGTTAGAGAAAGGCGCCTTTGATGCAGTAGTGGAAATTTTAAAACCTGAATGTTTTTATGTTGAAAGTCATCAGCGCTTGTACAAAGCCATGCAGGGCCTGGCGCAGAAAAGTCAGCCGATCGATATTTTAACGGTTGTGGAAGAACTGAAAATCAGGGAAGAACTTGACATTGTAGGTGGACCGTACTATGTAACAAAATTGACTAACGCGGTAGTATCATCGGCTAACATAGAAGCACACTCAAGAATAATTTTACAAAAGTTTATCCAAAGGGAACTTATACGCATCAGCGGTGAAATAATCGGGGATGCCTATGAAGACAGTACCGACGTATTCGATTTGCTCGATGATGCTGAAAGTAAGTTATTCGAAATAACAAATAATCACCTCCGTAAAAATTTTGACAGCATCGATACAATACTGGTAAAAACAATCCAGCGTATCGAAGACCTACGATCAAAGAATGAAGATATCAGTGGGGTGCCCACCGGATTTAAAACCCTGGATAAAATTACTTATGGATGGCAGCCGACAGACCTGATCATTCTGGCTGCACGTCCTTCGGTAGGTAAAACCGCCTTTGCGCTTAACCTTGCCCGTAGCGCAGCATTGCATCCCACCAAACCCACCGGAGTGGCTTTCTTTAGCCTGGAGATGAGCGCCGGTCAACTGGTGCAGCGAATTCTCAGTGCAGAGAGTGAGATTTGGCTGGAAAAAATTTCAAGGGGTAAGCTCGAAGAGCACGAAATGAAGCAGCTATATGCCAAAGGTATACAGCACCTCGCGACAGCGCCGATTTTTATCGATGATACAGCCGCATTGAATATTTTTGAATTAAGGGCTAAATGCCGTCGTTTAAAAAACAAGCATAATGTAGGATTGATCATTATTGATTACCTGCAGTTAATGAGTGGAACCGGCGATAATAAAAATGGAAACAGGGAACAGGAGATAAGCAGGATTTCAAGAGATCTTAAAGGACTTGCTAAAGAATTGCAGGTGCCCATTATTGCCTTGAGCCAGTTAAGCAGAGCTGTCGAATCGAGAAAAGAAGGAAACAAAATGCCACAGTTGAGTGATTTGCGTGAATCCGGTGCCATCGAACAAGATGCAGATATGGTGATGTTTCTATACCGTCCGGAATATTATGATATTACCGCTAATGAAATGGGAGAGAGTAACAAAGGTGAAACGCATGTGCGCATCGCCAAACATAGAAACGGCTCCCTGGAAACTATTAAACTCCGCGCGTTGCTGCATATTCAAAAATTTATTGAGGACGATAATAACAGTCCTAACGGCAATCTGCCATCCGGCGGTAACTGGCGGCCGGTTGAAGATACTGACGGACCTAAATTATACATCCAGGCCGGTAGCAAAATGAATACAAAACCGCTGGATGATGATGATACGCCTTTTTAAGAAGTAGGGTATGAGATTTGACTTTTGGGGCATCATCGCCAGCGCTTTAAAATATCCTGATAACAATGGCACTTCCTTATTTTTATATGGAAACGATTGATGGAAGTGAGCGGTTGATTACTTTGGCAGAAGATACATCCCGGCATATAGTGCAGGTATTGAGAATGGAAGAGGGTAACAAATTACAGCTGACAGACGGCAAAGGAAATTTGTATACCGCAGAAATTTCACAGGTTAATAAAAAATCTGCCAGCGTAAAAATTTTATCCGGAGATTATGACCCAAATCCTTCACACCAGATTACAATAGCTATTTCTTTATTAAAAAATGCTTCCCGCTTTGAATGGTTCCTTGAAAAGGCTGCCGAGATAGGGATATATGAAATCATACCACTTATCTGTGACAGAACAGAGAAGCAGCATTTTCGCCTCGATAGAATGAAGAGCATTTTGGTTAGCGCTATGTTGCAAAGTCAGCAGTCATGGCTGACAAAACTTTCTGAACCAGTTCTATTATCAACTCGGCTTAGCGGTTTTGATCATGCGCTTAAACTTATTGGGCATTGCGAAGAAACCAATAAACGTTTCATAAAAGATTTTAATAAGGATTCGGACACGCTGATTTTGATCGGGCCTGAAGGAGATTTTAGTCCTGAAGAAATTGACCGGGCATTACAAAATAATTTTCTGCCTGTAACACTAGGCAACACCAGGCTTAGAACGGAGACGGCAGGCATTGTTGCAGCCGTTTTACTAAAAAATCGGTTATAATTTTTTAACTGGCAGCATCCGATTCATTATCAGGAAGCTGGTGTTTGATAACCGGCTCTCTTAACTGAACAGGCGGAGCGTGTTTCTTTTTCATATACATATTCAACATCTCCACCCCGAAAGAAAACGCCATAGCGAAATAAACATAATTCTTTAAGTGGAGGTCGTGCGCTCTGTCGGCATCCCATCCTTCAACAATTAAAACAACACCTATCATCACCAAAAAGGATAAGGCCAACATTTTGAGAGTAGGATGTTTATGTATAAAATTACTGATCTTTTCAGAAAATAAAAACATGACAATCATTGCAATGATTACTGCAATGATCATTACCTCTATCCTTCTTGCCATGCCTACTGCAGTTATGATGCTGTCAAAAGAAAACACCAGGTCAATTAATATTATCTGGCCGATGACAGCCCCAAAATTTGAAGGAGCTTTTTTCTGAAAACCCGAAGTATCGCTTTCTTCGCCTTCCAGTTTTTCATGAATTTCCTTAACTGTTTTATAGAGCAGAAAGAATCCGCCGGCAAGCATGATCAGGCTTCTGAGATTAAATCCTTTGCCGAAAATTTCAAACAATTCTTTGTTACCGTTTCGAACGAGCCAGCCCAGTCCGATTAAGAGTGCAATCCTGACTCCTATTCCGGCGAACATCCAAATCCTTCTTGCTTTTAGTTTGGAGGATTTATCCAGCCGGCCCATAACGATGGAAACAAAAATCACGTTATCAATACCCAGAACGATTTCTAATAAAGTGAGTGTCAGCAGGCCTATAAAATTCTCGGCGGTTAATAACGAGTCCATGCATTTTTTTTGTGATGATAAAATAACACCCTTTTATTTACAAGGCAAATGAGCTGTTATGGTTTCGCAGCGAGGGTGTTAAGGATGTTCTTTACAATTGCCGGGCCTTCATAAACAAAGCCGGTCCAAACCTGTATCAAAGATGCGCCAACATTAATTTTTTGCCTGGCGTCGGTAGCATTAAAAATGCCCCCGCTCGCAATTACCGGGATAGTGCCATTCGATCTTTTAACGATATAATTAATAATCTCCGTGGATTTGTTTTGCAGAGGCTTACCGCTTAATCCACCGGCGCCGATTGCCTGCACCAGGGCCTTGTCAGACCGTAAGTTTTCCCTGCCGATTGTAGTGTTACCTGCTACAATCCCGTCCAGTTTTATATCAACTGATAGGTCTATAATATCATCAAGCTGACCCACGGTTAAATCCGGGGCAATCTTCAACAAAATAGGTTTAGGTATTGGTTTAAGGGTGTTAAGGGTACGAAGGTGCAGTAAAATCTTTTTTAAAGATTCCTTTTCTTGTAATTTTCTTAGTCCCGGCGTATTGGGAGAACTTACATTAACAACAAAATAATCAACATAGTCAAATAATTCGCGGAAGCAGGTTTCATAGTCTTTCCAGGCATTTTCATTAAGGGTAGCCTTATTCTTGCCGATATTACCACCGATGATTAGTCGCGGGAAGGCCCTTCCTAAACCCGAGTTGTAAGTTACAGCCTGGGTGAGTTCCTGCCATTCCTTTAACCGGGAGCTGATAATTTTTACTCCATCATTATTAAACCCCATCCGGTTAATAAGGGCGCTGTCTTTAGGTAATCGAAATAGCCTTGGACTCTCATTCCCGGCCTGGGGCAGTGGCGTTACCGTACCAATTTCAACATGACCAAAGCCCAGTGTTTCCAGTTCATTCAGGTATCGGGCATTTTTGTCAAATCCTGCTGCCAGACCAATAATATTCTTAAATTTAATCCCAAACACTTCCTTCGCTTCCTGCAAAATCGCCGGCTGGCACATTCCGGTAACTAATTTTTTTGTAAATGGAACGGAACAGATCAGTTTCATTGTATTCATAGAAAAATAATGCACACTTTCTGCAGGAAAAAGAAATAGTAAGTTTCTTAGAACTTTATAGATCATTGGTTGCGAAGATATATAATAGCTATCAGTCTTTGGGTGTGAGGTTACTTGATTTGAGGTATGAGTTAGATGTTTACCGAAGAGTGTCCTGGCTTTGTATAATCAATTAAACACAAACAAATGTCCACTATATATTTATACTAATACGATACCTACTACAACAAGCCGATTTTCAACAATTGGATTTTCTTATACCTCCAAATACTTAACTTTGAAATACAAGTTGCATAAACAACTTTATTTATAAATTTAAATGTTATGCAGGAAGCCTATATAGTTGCAGGGTTTAGAACAGCCGTAGGAAAAGCAAAGAAGGGTAATTTTCGTTTTTATCGTCCGGATGATCTTGCTGTGGAAGTAATTAAAGGATTGCTTTTGTCTGTCCCTCAGTTGGAAGCTTCCAGAGTAGATGATCTTATTGTTGGCAACGCGGTACCTGAAGCAGAGCAAGGTCTGCAGATCGGACGGATGATAGCTGTCAGGGCGCTGGGAATTGATGTGCCGGGTATGACGGTAAACCGTTATTGTGCAAGCGGCCTGGAAACAATTGCAATTGCCACCGCAAAGATTCGTAGTGGACAGGCGGAATGTATTGTTGCAGGAGGAACGGAAAGTATGAGTATGGTTCCCACGGCGGGTTGGAAGATAGTGCCTGCATATAGTGTCGCGAGTGAAACCCCAGATTACTATCTCGGTATGGGTTTAACTGCAGAAGCAGTTGCCACGGAATATAGCATTACCCGCGACGCGCAGGATGAATTCTCTTATAACTCCCATCAAAAAGCAATAGCTGCTATTAAAAACGGCTATTTTAAATCAGGGATTCTCCCAATTGCTGTTCAGGAAGTATACCTTGATGCAAAAGGTAAAAAACAACAAAGAACATATACAGTCGATACGGACGAAGGGCCAAGGAGTGATACCAGCATAGACGTACTGGCAAAACTAAAACCTGTGTTTGCACTGGGTGGTAGCGTCACCGCGGGTAATTCTTCACAGACGAGTGATGGAGCCGCTTTTGTAATTGTGATGAGTGAAGGAATGATTAATGAACTTGGAATTAAACCTATTGCCCGGTTGGTTAGTTGTGCCAGTGCCGGCGTTCATCCCAAAATAATGGGTATAGGCCCGGTGGCTGCTATTCCTAAAGCCCTGAAACAAGCAGGTATGAACCTTTCGCAAATTAATCTGGTAGAATTGAATGAAGCATTTGCCTCCCAATCGCTGGCAGTAATCCGTGAAGCCTGTTTGGACCCCAGTACTGTTAATATCAATGGCGGTGCTATCGCTATGGGTCATCCGCTGGGATGCACCGGGACTAAATTAACGGTTCAGGTTATCAATGATTTAAAACGACTTGATAAAAAATACGGTCTGGTGACAGCATGTGTTGGTGGCGGACAAGGAATTGCCGGGATAATTGAAAATATAAATTAAATAGCTCGTTTAGGAAATATCAAATACATTATATGCTTGTTAAGTAATATTCTATTTCAAATTTGCAAAAGTTCAACCTCCAGATTACTAATCAGGAGGTTTTTTTATTACAATTTATGTAACCGACCATTTGTTTAAATCTTTATTTTATTATGCCTCTGATTTTACACAAATAATGTATTTCAACTCCAGGCAGTAACCCGTTAACAAATTATTTTCAAAAAACTTATTCACTCAGCAGCGAGTGTATGTATATTTAGTTTATCTTTTGCAATAAGTGTTAATATATACAGTATCCCGGGTAATTTACTTACTCTTAAAAGTATTTTATGGACAGAAGAGAGTTTCTAACAGCTAAACGTACACCTTCCTTTCCAAAATCTTCTGTATCGTCGGTTGTATCACCGTCAGCAGCAGGTTTAAATCCATATACCGGAACATTTGGGACGGTGGAATTGGCTCACCTGCTTAAACGTACTATGTTCGGCGCGGCTAAAGCCGATATTGATTATTTTAAATCCAAGCCTTTACCCGTTATTGTCGACGAATTATTACATCCAACAAGTCCATTACCACCACCCCCTGTTAAAGAATATGATCCCACCGGAGCTTTGGTACCGGATAATAATATTGCTGCTGGCTCCACTTGGGTAAATGATCCAAATACGGATGGCACGATAACAAGCAGGCGCAGGTCTTCTTTTAAAAAGTGGTGGACAGGTTTAATGATCAACCAGGACAGGAGCATAAGGGAAAAATTAACCTTATTCTGGGCCAATCATTTTTCTACTGAAACAGTTGATATTGGAGATTCACAATTTGTCTATAAACATCATAATTTATTTCGCACAAGTGCCCTGGGTAATTTCAAGTCATTGGTTAAAGCGGTTACTCTTGATCCGGCAATGCTTGTATACCTCAGCGGCAATAATAGTACGCTCACTGCACCTAACGAAAATTATGGACGCGAATTACAGGAATTGTTTACTATAGGTAAAGCAAATACGCCAAACTATACAGAGGATGATGTAAAAGCTGCGGCCAGGGTATTAACCGGATGGCGTACCAGCTCAGCTACCATTTCATCTTATTACGACAATACGAGGCATGATAAAAACAACAAAGTATTTTCTTCTTTCTACAACACTACTATTACACCAAGAAATACTGCCACTGCCGGTGATCTTGAAATTGACGATCTGTTAACGATGATTTTTAATAAGAAGGCGGAGGTTTCAAAATTCATTGTAAGAAAGCTGTATCGATGGTTTTGTTATTATGATATCAATGCAGATGCAGAGGCGAATGTCATTGCACCATTGGCGAAGATCTTTCAGGATAATAACTGGGAAATCGTTCCTGTGCTGGCGGCATTATTTAACAGTGAACACTTTTTTGATACTAGAAACAGGGGCTGCCTTATCAAAAGTCCGGTTGACCTGACTATAGCCATGTGCCGGGAATTTAACATCATTTTTCCTGATGTCAGTAATTACAGCGTTGCATACGCTATGTATAATAGTTTATATAGTTATACATACCCAATGGGACAAAATATCGGTGATCCGCTAAATGTTGCCGGCTGGCAGGCTTATTACCAGGAACCACAGTTTCATGAACTCTGGCTTAACAATGATACCCTCCCGAAAAGAAACAAGTTTTCAGATGTTTTTATAGCCAACGGATATTCAACCGGAGGGTCTACCATAAAGATCGATCCTGTGCTATTCGCAAAAAGCTTGTCAAATCCTGGCGATCCGAATGCGTTAATAAATGACTCACTGGACATCATTTTTTCAGTGCCTATTTCGGATGAATCTAAGGCTTCCATAAAAAAACAAATCTTACTGACAGGACAGATAAATGATCAATACTGGACCGATGCCTGGATTGCATACCTGGCTAATCCTTTAGCTACCGGGGTAGCGTACATGACAGTGCTTAGCAGGTTACGCAGCCTTTATAAATATTTTATGGAACTGGCTGAATACCAACTTTCCTGATTTGAAATGAACATGCACTTTGCCAGGGATAAAGAAACGATAATAAATAAAGTACCTATCCAAAATTAAGTCCATGCAAATGGCCCAGAAAGTTTAAAAATATTACCGATGAAAAGAAGAGATTTTTTAAAAGGTAGCATACCGACTGCAACAATTTTGCCTTCTATCATTGGAGGATATTCAATTAAAGCATTCACTCAATCTACTCCTTTGTTGCAGGCTCTAATGGGCACCACCACAGTAACGGATCATGTACTGGTAATAGTACAGTTGGTTGGGGGTAATGATGGGCTGAATATGGTTATCCCTAAAGAAAATTATTCTTTATATTATAACGCCCGTGCAAATATCGCGATTCCTGAAGCCAGTATCCTTCCATTAAGTGGAAACAATAAAACAGGATTGCATCCTGCTATGACTGGTTTACAGTCTCTTTATAGTGATGGTAAACTCGCTGTTATACAGGCTGTTGGTTATCCCTCACCCAGCTTTTCCCATTTTAGGGCTACAGATATCTGGATGACTGGTGCAGCATCAAATGTTGACCTGAGTAGTGGTTGGGCGGGCAGGTATCTTAACGGAGAATATCCGAATTATCCCGACGGGTTTCCAAATAGTATTGCTCCCGACCCACTGGCAATCCAAATTGGCTCAACCACTTCATTAGCTTTGCAGGGTCCGTCTGTAAGTATGGGGATGAGTATAAGTGATCCTAAGTCTTTCTATAATTTTTTAAATGGTGTTCAGGATCCGGTACCCGATATTCCCTGGGGTAAGGAACTTTCATATGTAAGATTAGTAGCAAGACAGTCAGCGCAATACTCCGATGTAATTGTAAAAGCAGCGGCAAAAGTTCCTACCCAGGGTACTTATCCTGCTAACAATGACCTGGGCAATCAACTTAAAATTGTGGCCCAACTGGTGAAAGGTGGATTGAAAACAAGGGTTTACATGGTTAGCACAGGAAGCTTCGATAACCATTCGGCACAGGTAACTGCATCAGACACAACGATAGGTACTCATGCCAACCTTCTAAAAAGAGTCTCCGATGCTATCAAAGCATTTATGGATGATCTGAAGGGACTGGGTGTTGAAGACAGAGTAGTAGGAATGACCTTTTCAGAATTTGGAAGAAGGATTAAGTCAAATGCTAATGTTGGGACTGATCACGGAGCGGCTGCACCATTATTTGTATTTGGCAAGGCTGTTAAAACAGGTGTTCTTGGAAACAACCCTACGATAGCTACAAACGCTGGCGTAAATGACAGTGTGCCTATGCAGTATGATTTCCGCAGCATATATGCTTCCCTGCTATCAGATTGGTTTTGCGTTAAAGCCAACGATCTGTTGCCAATAATGGATAATAATACTTTTCAATCCTTGCCACTCATTTCGGCCGCTTCCTGTAATACAGTTCTAGCTATTACCGGACTTGAAGACCTTAACCGGGCTGCCGGAGATCAACTGATAATTAATTATCCAAATCCATTTGTGGAGAGTACAAAAATTACTTTTAAATCTAAAGGTGGACATTGTCTTGTGCAGGTTATGGATACAACAGGAAGAGTCATCCGTTTATTAACAGATAAAGAATATGCTCCGGGAGTTTATAATCTTGACTTTAACAGCGGCCCATTGCCAACCGGTGCCTATTATGTCAGGCTACAAAATGGTCCTCTGCAACAGGTTAAACCCATGCTGAAAGTTAGATAAGTGGATATTAGGTATGAGGTTTTCAGGTTTGTGGATGTCACAACTTAATTTGAATTATATAGAAATTCTTCTATCGGGCCTGGACTATGTTTATAGTGTGTTAATATAAAAATTCCTTCTTTACTCTTTCCAATAACATTTTATTAATAATATATTTCTAAATATTTAAACCTCTATTCTGAACATGTATATATTTGCAACATGGTTTCAAAATATACGATCAGCAACTGCGCTGGTTTATGGTTAACGATAGTCTCTTTACTTTTTAGTAAAGAGATCAAAGCCCAAACCACAGATAATTTTCCTCCATTAATAAGACAGAACGTAAGGGTTTCATTATCGGGTAAAGTAACGGATGTAAAAACTGGTATTCCTTTACCAGGGGCTTCCATTTATTTCTCAGATATTAAAAGTGGCTCGGTTACCGGCGACCAGGGGCAATACAAAATAAAAAACCTTCCTACCGGAAGGTACCTGGTGGAAGTATCCTATCTCGGTTATACTTCAATTGTAGAACATATCGATTTAAGAGGAGATGTTGTAAGAAATTTTACATTGAACCCATCGGTTGTCGAAAGTGAGGCCGTTACTGTAACGGGTGTTTCAACCGCTACTTCTATACGGAAATCTCCGGTGCCCGTAAATATTTTAAAACGGCAGGAGCTTTTAAAAACCTCTTCAACTAATCTTATTGATGCTTTAAGCAGAACACCTGGTGTTTCTCAGATATCTACCGGTCCGGCTATTTCTAAACCTACCATTCGCGGTTTGGGGTATAACAGGTTAGTAGTAGTGAATGATGGGATGCGCCAGGAAGGCCAGCAATGGGGCGATGAACATGGAATTGAAATAGATGAATACAGCGTTAATAAAGTGGAAGTGTTGAAAGGTCCCGCTTCAATTATGTATGGCAGTGATGCGCTGGCAGGTGTAATAAATATCCTTACTAATGTGCCTGTTGCAGAAGGTACTATCAAAGGAAATATTTTAAGCAATTACCAGACAAATAATGGCATGCTTGGACTTAACGCGAATATTGCCGGAAATATCAATGGGTTCAATTGGAACATATATGGATCGCATAAGTCCGCTTATGATTATAGTAATAAGTATGACGGAAGCGTATTCAATTCAAAGTTTAATGAAAGAAATTTTGGTGGGTATGCGGGAGTAAATAAAAGCTGGGGCTATAGCCATTTGCTGATAAGTAATTTCGACCAGGTGTTGGGACTAACGGAAGGTGACAGGGATACTGTTAGCGGTCAGTTTACAAAACGTATTAATGCAGGTGGCATTGAAAAAGATATAATTGCAACGCAGGATGATTTTAAATCCAGGGATCTGTTCGTTCCTAAACAACATATTCAGCACTTTAAAATAAGTACCGATAATAGTTTTAGCGCAGGCGAAGGAAGGGTAACGCTTAACCTGGGATTTCAGCGAAATCAACGCCAGGAATTCGGTAATGTGCTGGAACCAGGTGAAAAGAATTTGTACTTTGATCTTAGAACAATTAATTATAACCTCCAATATCATTTTCCTCAAAAAAATAATTGGGAGACTACTATCGGTGTAAATGGAATGCAACAAAGCAATAGTAACAAAGGTATTGAGGTTTTGATTCCGGCTTATAGTCTTTTTGACGCAGGCGGATTTATTTATAGTAAGAAAAGTTTTGATAAGGTTACGGTAAGCGGAGGTGTGAGATTAGATAACAGAACCCTGCATTCAAAAGAATTACAGAAAGGAAGTGATGTTAAATTTCAAAAATTTTCAAAAGATTTTACTAACCTTTCAGGCAGTGTAGGTTTTAGTTATGAAACAAGTAAAGCTGTTACTTTGAAGCTTAACCTTGCGCGTGGCTTCCGGGCGCCAAGTATCCCGGAACTTGCAAGTAATGGCGCGCATAGCGGAACCAATCGTTATGAATATGGCGAGAGAGATCTTAAATCAGAAACAAGTTTACAGGCAGATGCCGGAGTAGATATCAATACCGAACACGTTTCTTTTTCAGCAAATATTTTCTATAACAGTATTAGTAATTTTATCTTTTACCGAAAGCTGTCTTCTGTAAATGGAAGTGATTCTATGATAAACATTGATGGTCACGACAACCTTGCTTTCAGGTTCGATCAGAATAATTCAAAGTTATATGGCGCTGAGCTAAACCTTGACATACATCCTCATCCATTAGACTGGCTGCACATAGAAAATACTTTTTCTTATGTGCGTGGTAAATTAAGTGAAGCGCAGGATGGTAGCGACAACCTTCCATTCATTCCTGCGGGAAGACTGGTAAGTCAGCTGAGAGGAGATTTTTCTAAAAAGGGAAAGTTAATTCGAAACGCTTATGTGATGATAGAGGCTGATAATACTTTCGCGCAGAATCATCCTTTCACCGGTTATAATACAGAGACAAATACTCCGGGATATTCCTTGTTCAACGCAGGTTTGGGAGGAGATGTTACCAGCAAAGGCAAAACCATATTCAGTATATATCTCGCTGCTAAAAATATAACCGATGTGGCTTATCAAAGTAATTTAAGCCGTTTAAAATATACCGCTGAAAATGCAGTCACAGGAAGATTTGGAGTATTTAATATGGGAAGAAACTTTAGTGTAAAGGTTAATGTGCCATTATCGTTTGAAGTGAAGTAGCGCAGAAGTGCGAAGTATGAAGTATGAAAATAATTTGCGAAGTAATAAATGATGTTTGATATCTCAAAATCACTTGTACTGAAAACTTTTTATCAACTATCGATTAATAATGATAATTGTAAAGTGATCATCGAATGTTTTATAAAGCATTCAGATTGAAATAGCGTTACATAACTATTCATGTAACTCGTTCAAGTATCCTGATACCATTTGTACCAGCGATAATCGCCCGGCTGGCAATGTCATAAAATAAGGAGGTCTCAATAACGCCGGGAATATTTTTTAATGCGGGGTCAATAGTGGAAAGTTCCGGCCATTCATTAAACCACAGGTCAAAGATATAATTACCATTTTCTGAAATAACAGCTCCATCTTTTTTATTGCTCATGCGCAATTCGGTTCTTACATCAGGATACAGGTTCCTGATTGCCTTATAAAAAAATTCCAGGATCTGAGGTACCACTTCAACAACCAATGGAAAGGTTGTTTCGAGTTTTTCAACGTATTTGGAATCATCTCCTACCAGAATAAATTCCTTAGCCATTACGGCTAAAATTTTTTCACTGGTATGAATTCCGCCACCGCTTTTTAGTGCAGTAAGATTTTTGTCAAACTGATCACAGCCATCGAAATAAATATCAATCTCAGCAGTAGATGAAGTGTCCTGAATAATTATATTATTTTTTTGCAGTAACAGTCGTGTGGTAAAAGCGGAGGTTAAGATTTTAATTGATAAACCGGCGATTATTTTTTCTGTAAGGAAGCCTGTCATGTGCGCCATTGCTGATCCGGCTCCTAAGCCGATGGTCATGTTATTTTTTACAAACTCTACCGCTTTTCGCGCCGCTTGTTTTTTGTAATCCATTTTATTTTTATTGATTGAGAATGAATCGGATCAGGAATATTGTATTGTTCGCTTTTCTATGTTACTCTGGATGGCGAGCGTTATGATGCGGATGGTGTTTCGTGATTCCTCAGGCTTTACTATTAATGTTGCTTTACCAACAATGGTATCATAGACATTCTGATAAAAATTTACATAATTACCTCTCTCTGTTTCAACTTTTGAAACAAGGTGCATTCCTTTATAGTTGGTGTTGATAGTACCCCATGCCGATTGAGGTTCACTACCCCATTGGCTGCTTTTATTAGGAATGCCACCTGCTTTAAGCGCTTCTTCCTGTACATCGGTGCCATACTTTACAAAGCTTCCCTGTTCACCAAGGATAATAAATCTTGGCAGCGGTTCCCTTACAAGCATGCCGCCTTTGATTGTTACCTTAAGATTTTTGTAGTTCATTACTAATTCAAAGTTATCGATGGCTTTAGCATCTTTTCTTTGAAGACGCAGGTCAGCAGTAAGTGTTATTGGAAGTCCGAACAGATCGAGCGCCTGGTCTATAAGATGTGCGCCGAGATCGTAAAATATTCCCGCGCCGGGTGTATCTTCTTCTCGCCATGCATTAGGTCTGAGGAAATTTCTGAACCGGTCGTAGTGGCTTTCGAACTCAGCTAATTCTCCGAGCATACCGCTATTGATTATTTTTTTAATGGTTGCGTAATCTCCTTCGAAGCGCCGGTTTTGATTTACGGTAAGTATTTTATGGTGCTGTTTGGAAACGGTAATTAAATCGTCCGCTTCCTGGGTAGTAATAGTGAAAGGTTTTTCTACCACCACATGTTTGCAGGCAAGCATTGCAGCTTTGGCAAGTTTGTGATGCGATTCGTTAGGAGTGGCAACTACCACCAGTTCAATATCTCCGTTATTAATAATAGCATCGTTGTTATTCACTACGGTTGCCTGGGGATACCTGGCGTGTGCAAGTGCAACCTGGTCGGGTCGGGATGCTCTTATCATGGTCAACTCAAGACCATCAACGCAGGTCAATATGGGTGCATGGTATATTTGTCCGGCTGCACCAAAGCCTATTATTCCCACCCGGATTACTTTGTTCATACATTTTTATTAGTGAAGATGATTGGGTCGTTATCAGAATCTAATCTAAAGTAGGGTAAAATTTTATTGTTGCAATACTCAATCTGCATGCTGGTGCCAGCTCAATACTTGATCCTCCTTTTTATTAGTTTTATATTTGAATGCAAACTTCTTTATGGAATTGTCTATTACTACCCCCGCATTATTATTTCCTGCCATCTCGCTGCTTATGCTTGCCTACACCAACCGGTTTTTAGCACTGGCAAGTCTTATAAGAAATCTTCATTCAAAATACAAAGATCGAACTGATAAAGAAGGCATTTTCAAACAAATTAAAAACCTGCGATTACGATTAAGGCTTATCCGGTTAATGCAATGGTTTGGTGTTTTCAGTCTCTTTATGTGCGTGCTAAGTATGTTTTTCGTTTACATGATTTATCCGCAGCTGGCGGGATTCTTTTTTTCATCAAGCCTGGTGACTATGTTAATATCGCTGTTACTTTCCTTATCTGAAATTCAAATCAGTACCCGTGCTTTAGAGATAGAATTAAGTGATATGGAAGGATTGGAAAAAGAAGGCTCTATCATCAATTATATAAAGCAGCGCTTTGAGGAATGAGTTATGAATTATTAAATATTAGTAATGAATATGTAAAGCATAACAATCCTATTTCCTAACTTATAATTGATAACTTGCTAAGCTTTTGCCAGACTCTTCCTTTCTCCAATTTGCTGTCGCCACATGGCATAGTATAAACCTCTTTCTAAAAGCAAGTCTTCGTGGGTGCCTGTTTCCACTATGCTGCCTTTTTCCAGCACATAGATTTTATCAGCGTGCATAATAGTGGAGAGCCGGTGCGCGATCAGTATCGTGATCTGTTCGCGTTGGGAAGATATGGAACGTATGGTTGAGGTGATTTCTTCTTCGGTGATAGAGTCCAGTGCGGACGTAGCTTCATCGAAGATCAGTAATTTTGGACGGCGCAACAGCGCACGGGCAATTGACAAACGTTGTTTTTCGCCACCGGAAACTTTTATCCCGCCTTCACCGATGAGTGTTTCTATGCCATTATCGGCCCTGGCAAGCAGGTTAAAGCAGGCTGCTTTTTCGAGCACATCCTGCAGATCCTGGTCTGTTGACGCAGGGTTTACAAATAATAAATTCTCTTTGATCGTTCCTGCGAATAGCTGCGTATCCTGTGTTACAAAACCTATTTGTGTACGCAGCGTATCAAAATCGATATCATGACCATGGACACCATTGTATAATATTTCCCCTTCATTTACCCGGTACAAACCTACCAATAATTTAACCAGGGTGGTTTTACCGGAACCGGAAGGACCAACAAAAGCGATAGTCTGCCCCGTTTTTACATCGAAGCTAATGCCATCCAATGCATATTGCTGAGCCGTCTGGTGCTTAAAGCGCACGTTTAAAAATTCCAGTTCACGGATATTGCCGATGGGTACAGGGTGCGCTGGTTTTGGCTCAGGCGATTTCTGCATGAGGTTGTCAAAATTATTAAGCGAAGCTTCAGCTTCGCGATAAGAAAGAATAATGTTACCAATCTCCTGTAACGGTCCGAAAATAAAGAAGGAATAAAATGTAAGCGTTAATAATTTTCCCGTAGTAAGTACATCATGGAAGATCAGGTATAGCAGGGTAAACATTATCAATTGCCGTAGAAAATTTACAAACGTCCCCTGTATAAAACTTAATGCCCTGATGCTTTTTACTTTTTTCAATTCTAACCCCAAAATCTTATAAGTATTGGTATTAAGCCGCTTTACTTCCTGTTCTGTTAATCCCAGGCTTTTAACCAGTTCGATATTCCTAAGCGACTCTGTGGTAGAGCCCGCAAGAGAATTGGTTTCTGTGACGATTGTTTTTTGAATAACTTTTATCTTTTTGCTAAGCACACTGGTGAGTATAGCAAGCAGGAAAATGCCAACAAGATATATTGGCATGATAGACCAATGCAGACTGAAAGAGTACACCGATACGAATACTATCCCTACCAATACGCCAAACAATACATTGATGAAAGAAATAATAAATTTTTCTGTGTCTGTTCTTACTTTAGATAATATACTTAAAGTTTCACCGCTTCGCTGGTCTTCAAATTCCTGGTAAGGGAGTTTCATAGAATGTTTCAATCCGTCTGTGAAAAGACTTGCGCCAAATTTTTGAACCACTACATTTACAAAATAATCCTGGAAAGCCTTGGCTATCCTGGATACCATGGCAACCCCTATCAGAAATCCAAGGTATTTTAAAACTCCCATCATAAATTCATATTGCTCTCTGGGCCTTTCTATAATAAAATTATGTTTAGCATCGTAGTGACCTATATGGTGAGGATGAGCGGCGAACTTATCAATGATGATGCCCAGGAAATATGGATCAAGCATTGAAAAAACCTGATTGATCGCAGCCAGAAAAAGTGATAATCCGATCAGCCATTTATATGGCCGGAGGTAAGTTATTAGTAGCTTCATTTGTATCTTAAATTTTCAGGCAGATGATCATTGGTAAAATTGAAGACCCCGGGAATATAGCAGCGATTATACTATTCATATCATGAAAGACATGTCTAAAAAATAAAGAGTAATCGATGACAAAGGTTTATCATTTTCCAATTTCAATACAAGTTATAAAAATACAGCAAGACCGCAATAACAACATTCGGTGGCAAGATGCAAGATTTTACTTCGGTATAATATTTAAAATATCATGATTTCGCTTTCGCATATATATCACCGTAGAAGCCAAAGTTATTGATATTAAAAACATCGCTTTTTAATTGCGTTATAAAGTCGGGAGCAGTTATCCATTCAGGTAAATACATCGAGTAAGCCTCATCCCTGCAGATATTATACAACACATTACCGCTGTAGAGATGATCGATAACACCGATGCATTCAATTGCTTTGCCCTTTTGATGAGGTAGAGTATATTCAAACGAAAGCGCTTTTACGGGTGTTGATAATCCTTTAAGCACTTCCAGTTCAAATCCTTCCGTATCGATCTTAATAAAATCAGGTACGCCATATTGTTGTATCAGCGTATCCAGTGTAACGATCTCTACCTTTACAGTCGTATCCCATTTATTATTTTTTAAGTGACCCGTTTTCTGTCCTTCTATCCATTCCGGACTGAAGGAGGAGATCAAGGTGTCATCGGCAACATAAAAATTTCTGGTCTCGTTTATTGCACCCACTCCTTTTGCTACGACTACCACATTCTTATTCTTAAAAATCAATTGTAATTGCCGGTAACATTTACGTTGTGGTTCAACGGCGATTACTTTAGCGTTTAAAACTAAAAAGCTGGCAACACGGCTTCCCATATTGGCGCCGATGTCAAAGCATAAACTATTTTCATGTATAAAAGCTGCGTACAAGTCATGCATTCTCTTCATCTTAACAGTAGGCCAGTGCTGCTCACGCCAAAAGAGCCATTGGTTATATAGCCCCATTACTTTCAAAGTTCTGCGCCAGATACTTTCCAAATTGATAATTCCTTTCATAACAGGTATTAGTTGCGGATTCAAAAATAATTATTGAGTACGGAAATATTATTTTTATTTACGGGAGTATTATCTCCTTAAATTTATGTGGGCAGCGTCATTGTTCTTCGCATTATATAAAGAATGACTTTGTTAACAATAATAACATTCTAATTGAATAACCATTCCCAGAATTCAATTGATGGTCGTAAGTATTTTGTGCACGAATGCATTATACTTGCTTTTATTGCTAAAGAATGTGGTGATTATCCTGTTGGATGTGTTGTTGTAAAAGATGATGAAATGATAGATAAAGGAATCAAGCGTGGAAGGACTAATTGTGATATAACCTTTCATGCAGAAATAGAAGCCATGCCTTGCACAGCTACAGTGAGTATGATGTTGATAGAAACAATATGTTGAATTATTTGTAAATACCTGTCGGAAGCCATAAGGTAAATCATCTTAATGTAAACCAGTAATAATGTCTATAACCTCTGATGCTGATCTTTCAGGAATGCAAAAAGTGAGTAAGGCAGTTGCCATTACACTCAGGAAAATGATTGATCATGTAGCCCCTGGTATGTCTGCAAAACAACTCGATGAGTATGGCGGAAATATCTTGTCGGAGTGGGGCGCGAGGTCTGCGCCAAAGCTTACTTACGGCTTTCCCGGATGGACCTGTATAAGCATAAACAATGAGGTGGCTCATGGAATCCCTTCCCACAAAAAAATATTTAAAGAAGGCGACCTGATCAATATTGATGTATCGGCGGAATTAGATGGATTCTGGTCAGACAATGGAGGGTCGTTTGTGTTAGGTTTGGATACGCATAACCGGCAGCCATTAGTAAATGCCTCAAAGGCAATTTTACAAGATGCTATCAGCCGGATAAATGACGGGGTAAGAATTGCAGATATTGGAAGGTTGATTGAAACCGAAGCAAAAAAATTAAAATTTAAAGTTATTAAAAATTTAGTAGGGCATGGTGTGGGAAAAAGCCTGCATGAAGAGCCTTTTGAAATTCCATGCTATTACGACAGACACAATTTAGCGACATTTAAAAAAGATTCGGTTGTTGCTATTGAAACATTTATTTCAACCCGTACCAGCTTCGCCGAAGAGAAAGGTGACGGATGGACGTTCATTACAAAAGATGGAAGTTTTGTCGCACAGCATGAACATACCATTATTGTTACTTATGGCAAACCTGTTATACTAACAGCCGATAATGAAATCTGGAATTAATAAATTTATATAATCATCAACCCTTTGATAGAATTTATGTTCATCCGCTAACGCTGTTTACAATTGCTGCGATCTAAATAATTATCAAAGACTTTTAACGATAACCACATAATCAACTCTGGAGATTCTTATTATGATTTCCGGAAGCTTAAAATGATGGAGCCTGTGCTACTGCAGATTTAATCTTGCAGTTGCACAAATCCTATGTATGAATGTTAGTTTCTCGATCACAGGCGTAGAGATAACAAAAGGATAAAAGTCATCAAAAGCGATTCCATTAGTATTGTTTAAATTTTTTGCCTGCAGTGGTAGTTGTAAACGAAGAATTGAATAGATGAGCCTGTGTTTTGCAACTTCAATATGTGTCCATCTGTTTATATTCTCTACAGTTGATAGTTCCGGGATAACCCTGATTAATTCACATGCCGAACAAAATGGATAAACTTGTGTCTCAGGGATCAGCCAGTTACATGTGCCATGAGCCGAATTAGCACAAAACTTATAAGCGTTGAATTGATTAGATATATCAACGAGCTGATTTTTTTCATTGGTATCAAGGGTTATAAGCGTTAATTTACCGGTGCTAAAACCTACCATGTGCTGACAGTTGAGGCAAATATTATTCTCAAAATAAAGCAGCGCATTACAATTACTACAGGTATATAACTTCATTTCCCATTTTGTTTGTCCATCACCCGTTTCAATTACCATTCCATTTAAGCGTTATCAATCATACATTACCCTGCCCAGCCGGCCCTGTCAAGACTTCTGTATTGAATGGCTTCAGCAAGATGCTCCGTTTTAATTTCAGCGCTTCCGGAAAGATCGGCTATTGTACGGCTGACCTTTAATATTCTGTCATACGCTCTTGCTGAAAGATTTAATTTTTCCATAGCAGTTTTAAGTAAGTTCTGCCCAGCCTGGTTGATAATACATATCTCCTTAAGTAATTTGCTATTCATTTGAGCATTTGAATAAGTTCCGGAATGATCAGCGAATCGGGTTGATTGTATTTCCCTGGCGCTGATAACTCTCTCACGGATGGATGAGGAATTTTCTTCTTTTTGAAAAGATGAGAGTTGGCTAAAGCTTACAGGTGTTACTTCTACGTGCAGATCGATTCTGTCGAGGAGAGGCCCTGAAACTTTGTTAAGGTATTTTTGAACCGTGCCAGGCGCGCAACTACAGTCTCTTTCAGGATGATTATAAAACCCGCATGGGCATGGGTTCATTGACGCGATAAGCATAAAGCTCGCGGGGAAATCAAGTGCTACCTTTGCCCTGCTGATAGTTACTTTTCTTTCTTCCATTGGCTGTCGCATTACTTCCAGGACGGTTCTTTTAAATTCGGGCAATTCATCGAGGAACAATACGCCATTATGAGCGAGAGAGATCTCTCCGGGCTGAGGAATACCGCCACCTCCCACAAGCGCCACATCGGAAATGGTATGATGCGGCGATCTGAATGGGCGTTTGGAAATCAAAGTTGCATTTTCAGGTAACTTACCTGCAACGCTATAAATTTTTGTGGTTTCTAATGCTTCCTGCAGACTAAGCGGCGGAAGAATAGTAGGAAGCCGCTTGGCAAGCATTGTTTTGCCAGCTCCCGGTGGCCCGATCAGGATGGCGTTATGACCACCGGCAGCGGCGATTTCTAAAGCTCTCTTAATATTTTCCTGGCCTTTAACATCATTGAAATCAAATTCAAATTCGTACTGGCCGTTGTAAAATTCATCCCTTGTATCTACTATCACAGGCTGAAGAGAAGTTTCATCCCTGAAAAAATTGATCACTTCCCTGATATGACTGACCCCATAAACATTGAGCTGGTTAACCATTGCAGCCTCCCGGGCATTTTGTTTAGGGACGATCAATCCCTTGAAACCTTCTTTTCTTGCCTGGATAGCAATCGGTAACGCTCCTTTGATAGAATGAACAGAACCATCAAGATTCAGTTCGCCCATTATTATATAATCAGTAAGCTTTTTAGAATTTTGTATTTGATCACTCGCCGCAAGTGTGCCCATTGCAATTGCAAGGTCGAAAGCAGAACCGCTCTTCTTGATATCTGCCGGAGCAAGGCTGATAATTAATTTAGTCCGTGGCATTGAATAACCGCTTGACTTTATGGTACTTTCAACACGCTGGATACTTTCTTTCACTGCGCCATCAGGCAGACCCACAATAAAAGTTTTACTACCATTCAATACGTTTACTTCGACAGTGATAGTTATGGCCTCAACGCCATACACCGCACTGCCATAAGTTTTTGCTAACATGAACCCAAAATAAAGAAATTGCATTCGTTGCAATACCGTGATAACGCCCTTTTAGTTGTAAGGGTTAATTGTTAACGGTCAATGGCGAGTGTTTACAGTTGATGTATTTGCCGTCAGCCGTCAGTAATAGTATAACCCTCCTGGTTATACTATTACCGATAGCTGACGGCAACTTATTACGTGATTTTATACTTGATATAACACTAGTGACATGTCAATTTTATAATGTTGTATTTGCTATCAGCCGTCAGCTTTCAGCTATCAGAAGGAAAGTATATCATAGATCGAATTACTGAAAGCTGAAGGCTGACGGCTGATAGCAAATCTTTTGAGACATTTGATGATTGACACAACACTAATGACATCTCAAGAATCAAATGACTTCCAATTTGCTGAAAGCTGAAGGCTGATAGCAACACATCAATCTACAGTCAACCTAACATTAGCTTCCAAGGTAACTGCGCAGCATCCGGCATCTTGACTTAGTTCTTAGTTTAGTCATCGCTTTTTCTTTTATCTGGCGAACTCTTTCGCGGGTTAAATGAAGATGATCACCAATATCTTCAAGGCTCATTGCATGATCAATCCCAATTCCAAAGAAAAAGCAGATCACTTCTTTCTGACGTACGTTTAAAGCGGTCAACGATCTGTCGATCTCCAGCTTCAAAGATTCATCATGTTCAAGTTTTTTCTCTGTTCTTTCCGCATTGGGATTTTCCATTACATCTATAAGAGTGCTTTCATCGCCATCGGACATTGGCGTATCCATACTTACATGCTGGCTTGTTATATCTAAGCCGGCTACTACTTCTTCTGTGGACAAGCCCAGAAGTTCAGCCATTTCTTCAGGGGAAGGTTCTCTTTCAAACTCCTGCTGAAGCTGTGTATATGCTTTTTGGATGCGGTTGGTTAAACCAACTTTATTGAGAGGTAAGCGAACTATGCGCGACTGTTCGGCCAAAGCTTGTAAAATGCTTTGACGAATCCACCATACTGCGTATGAGATAAATTTAAAACCACGGGTTTCGTCGAAACGCTGCGCGGCTTTTATAAGACCAACATTTCCTTCATTGATCAGATCAGAAAGGGAGAGCCCCTGGTTCTGGTATTGTTTGGCAACAGATATAACGAATCTTAAATTAGCTTCCGTTAACTTATCTAAAGCCCGTTGATCTCCCTGGCGGATACGTATAGCAAGACTAACTTCTTCTTCCCCGCTGATTAATTCAACTTTACCTATCTCCTGTAAATATTTTTCAAGGCTTGGAGATTCCCGGTTGGTAATAGATTTTGAAATTTTTAATTGGCGCATCATAACTGGTATTTTAAGGGTTGTTTATGCATTTGTGGTTACCGTAGTTGTAAAACTTATCTTGATGGCCCGCCTGTGTGGTTTATACTGTAGCTCTTATAATCTTTTTTGCTATGTCCGGCATAGTGTAAGTTTCCTTCCCGGTAAATATTTGACGCAGTGTTTTTATAAATGGAAACAGTTAGATTAAAAATAAATTTTTAAAATTGAACTACATAACCATTTGACAGGAAAGGACATAAGCTGGTAGCGGGACATACCACGAAAGTGGTATTTTTCAATTCATACTAATCTACCATTTATAATTCCTATAATTTTTCCAGCAGCTCCACCACCTTTTCCTTTCTTAAAATCAGGTAGCCCAGGCGGTCATTGCTGATTCCTTCTTTCAACTGATAGCTGAAATCAAGCTGATCATCTTTCACATTGGTTTCAAAAAAACGAAAAGAGATATTAGGATAAGATTTCAATTCTTCTCCAATCTCATACAGGTGAGTAGAAAGTATAAAGAGGGAATTCTTTATTTTGATAAGGCCCTTTATTACTGTTGAAGAACATTTCATGGCGTCCTGTACATTGGTACCCTTAAACAATTCATCAATCAGAACGAGCCATTTTTTCCCATCGGTAATTTTAATGATGGTATTTTTAATCCGCTGTACTTCATTAAAAAAATAACTTTCTCCTTTAATAATATTATCTACCACGTTGATGTTGCTTAATATACCATTGAACAGCGTTAGTCGCATTTTAATAGCTGGTACTCCCATACCAAGGTGAGCCAGGTAAACTCCGGCGCCAACAGCCTTGATGAAAGTGCTTTTGCCCGCCATATTAGCGCCGGTAAGAAAGAGAAAGTTATTGTCAGGAGCTAGTTTTACACTGTAGGAAACCGGTGAAGGAAGCAGTATATGGTACAATGAATTTACTTCAACAAAGGGTTGTTCGTCTTCAGAGAATGTTGGAAAACACAGATTGAAATGTTTTGTGGCTATAGCCATTGAATACCAGGCATCGAAGCGACCATAAATATTAATCAGTTCCATGGCGTGATTCTTAAAACGGTATCTTAAGAAATGGCCGAAATAAATAGTTTGTAACGGAGTAAGTTTAGCGCCCTGGTCAATAGAAGCCAACTTTACCAGCAGTGGGCTTTTTATGATGTCTGCTATACGGTTAACATAGGTAAGCATAAATTTCGGTGTGCTGTCTTCATCAAATAAATTAACTAGGTCGCGGCATCCGCGGACAAAATCAGCAAAATGGCCTACAGAATATCGTAGCAAGGAAAAATCAGGAGCATGAAGTACCCTATACGAATAAGCATTAAACGTATTAGCAGTATCAGGAATAGTGTCGATAAGAGATTCGTAAAATTTTTCAATAACCATCACTGTACCGTTATTGATTACTACCGGCCATTCTGCTGCCTTGTATAGTATGCTTTTTAAAATTTCCTGCGTATCGGTAATCCGTTTGATATCGTTGAATGGCTCACCGAAAAATTTCGCCAGCCAGTCTTTTCCTCCGCGCGTACGTGTAAAATTAACTTTATGAAATATAGAAAACTCTTCTTCCTGGTGGAAGACATTGAGATCGTTAAACGTTGTTTTATCTATGTCCATTTTATAGTGATTCTTTTAAAGTCATTTTTCATAAGTCAAACTAAAATACATCAGCGGTTAAAATTAAGCCTCATTCCTTTTGAAGATTCGTCCCAGGTGCCATCGTTATAAACAAGGTTTCCGTTTACAAATGTATGCGTAACAGAAGGCAGGGTTTTTCCATCCAAAGGGCTCCAGCCACATTTATATAAAATGTTTTCGGAGGAGACGCGGGTGTGTTGGTTTATATCTGCAAGAACAATATCCGCATAATAACCTTCCCTTATAAATCCTCTTTCTGCTATCTGGAAACATCTTGCCACGGAATGACTCATTTTATCTGCCAGTTTCTCCACTGAAATTTGTCCTTTGTTTACATAGTCCAACATCAGCATTAATGAATGTTGAACAAGGGGCAGACCAGCATGCGCTTTTTCATAAGGCACTTTTTTTTCTTCCAACGTATGCGGTGCGTGGTCGCTGGCGATTACGTCAAGCCGGTCATCTAAAAGTGCCTGCCAGAGTGCTTTTCGGTTGTATGAAGCCTTTATCGAGGGATTGCATTTTATCAGGTTACCCAGTTCTTCATAATCTTCCGAGCTAAAATGCAAATGATGCACGCATACTTCTGCGGTAATTTTCTTTTGTTCCAAAGGCAAAAGATTTGAAAACAATTCCAGCTCTCTGGCGGTAGTGATGTGTAATATGTGTAAACGTGTGCCATGCTTACCGGCAAGGTCAACTGCTTTGCGCGAGCTTTCATAGCAGGCATTCTCATTGCGAATCACGGGATGGTCTGCTGCTGTTAAATTTCTATGCTGTGCTTTTAAGCGTTGCAGATTTTGCTGAATGATTTTTTCATCTTCACAGTGTGTAGCAATCAATACCCCGCTATCTCTGAAAAGCGTTTCGAGCACCGTCACGCTATCAACAAGTAATCCACCTGTTGACGAGCCCATAAAAATTTTTATGCCACAGATATCCTTTCGTTTGTCGTTGGTTTTCAGCGCCTCTTCTTCATTGGTATTAGAGGTTCCCATATAAAATGAATAATTTGCCAGCGATGTTTGAGAAGCTATCTGGTACTTTTGTTCCAGCAACTCCTGTGTAAATGCTGGTGGCAATGTATTAGGCATTTCCATAAATGATGTAACACCACCGGCGACAGCTGCCCTGGCTTCTGTATAAATGGTAGCTTTATGCGTTAAGCCAGGTTCCCTGAAATGAACCTGGTCATCAATAACACCAGGTAACAACAACCTGTGTTCACCATCAATTTCAATTACCCGAAAGTTTACTGTTATTGATGGTGCAATTTTTTCAATACGTTCATTGACGATTAATAAATCGCCTGTAATCGTTTTTCCTTCATTTACAATAGAAGCATTCTTAATGAGGTATCTCTTCATAACTTAAATTTGCTACTCACATATTAGGATATTTGATACGGAATACTTTTACTTTGCTAATAATATTTTTTTGGGTAAGCCTGATAATCTTCCCTTGTTGTAAAATTGAAACCGGTAATACAATGCAATTTAAAAAAACCCTGATCAGACTTACAATTTTCTTATTACCATTACAATTATGCGCTCAGTCTGCCAATTTACCAAGGGGTTCCAAACAGTTGCAATTTCTTGACAGACTGGAAATAATGATGCAGGATAATCCAGACCTGAACTTCTCGGGTATGAAGCCTTTCAGTCGCAAGAAAGCAGTACAAGCCGCTGAACTGGCGAACTCACTTGAAAAACGTTTTCCTTATGATGAGACATTTAAGTTAACAAAAGTGGATAAATACAATGCTGAAAGTCTCCTGCTTAATAATATGGAATGGACGATGGCAGATAAAAGTAAATTTCAAAGTAAAAAGCCTTTACTGGGAATATTTTATAAAACAAAGGGTGATATGTTATCTGTCGATGAAAAGGATTTCTTTGTTGCACTTAACCCGGTTATCCAACAACAGCAATCAATAGAAACAGGTAATAAACAACGTATTTTTTTAAATTCAAAAGGATTAACCGCCAGAGGTTTGATTGCAAAAAAAGTCGGATTTGACTTTTATGTAACAGACAACCAGGAAAGAATGCCTCTCTTTGGTCAACAGCGTGTTGATAAGTATATCGCTGTTCCGGGAGTGGGATTTTATAAACCATTCAAAATTACCGCTTACGATTATTTTGATGGCAGGGGCTCATTGTATTTCAACCTTGCCAAATATTTTAATGTACAGTTTGGTTATGACAGAAATTTTATTGGTGATGGTTACCGAAGCCTGCTGTTGAGTGATTTTGCTACCAATTATTTATTTCTTAAGATCGATACCCGTATCTGGAAATTAAATTATACGAACCTGTTTATGGAATTGATTCCGCAAAATACAAACAATCTGGGTAATACCCTTTTGCCGAAAAAATATGCGGCAACACATCGGCTCAGTATTAATGCAACGCCTTGGTTAAATGTTGGATTATATGAATCAGTAGTTTTTGGAAGGGCTAACCACTATGAATTTTCTTACCTTAACCCTGTTATCTTTCTGCGTTCTGCCGAGCAACAAAATGGAAGTCCGGACAATGCTTTCGTAGGGTTGGACTTTAAGGCAAACATCGCCCACCGTGGCCAGTTGTATGGTCAGTTACTAATTGATGAATTTGTGCTAAAACAGGTCCGTGCACAAACAGGCTGGTGGGGTAATAAATACGGCATTCAGCTTGGAGGTAAAGCAATAAATATATTTGATATAAGCAACCTGGATCTACAGGGAGAATTTAATTTTGTACGGCCCTTTACTTATTCACATTACGAACTTGTTGCCAATTACACTCATTATAATCAGCCTCTTGCTCATCCTTTAGGAGCGGGCTTTGCAGAATTTACAGGTATCTTACGCTATCAGCCCAAACCCAAATGGAATACTCAATTAAAGATGATCCTGTTTACCCAGGGTACAGATAGCTCAGGGCAAAATCTGGGAAACAATATTTTTTTAAATAGTGATTCCCGGCCTTTCGATTATGGATACTCTATTCCGTCCGGATTAAAATCCAACGGGTTCAACACTTCGTTAACGGCATCCTACGAGTGGAAAGAAAACCTTTTTTTTGATGGCTCCCTGTTAGTAAGAAGTTTTAAAGTGTCCGGCAGGCCTGCTCTCTCTTTCAATACAACGTTACTAACAGTAGGCATCAGGGTAAATATGTTTCGCAGGGAATATGATTACTGATACCGGATAGCAACTGTAAATTTAATTTTATAAATGTTTTTATAATCAATGTCAGCAAGATATATTTATAATTTTAGGCAGGTAATTCGTATTCCTAAGGAAACATTTTTTTAAGCAACTGTTAATCCTGATAATCCATTTAGCTATCCAATTCTGATAAATGTTAAAGCGTTCTACCATACAACTTTTACGAATTCATTTTTCGTTTTTTCTTATGCCGGTTTATTTATTTGCATTAAGCAGTCTGCTTAAACCAAATTGGTACCGTGCTATATTAATATTCTTTATTCTGCATATACTTGTTTACCCTTCCAGCAACGCTTATAATTCTTACATGGACAGGGATGAAGGAAGTATCGGCGGTATTAAAACTCCTATGCAGCCCACCAGGCAATTGTTTAATATTTCCATTATCCTGGATGGCATTGCAATTGCATCCGGATTTTTAATAAGTAATTTTTTTGCTGCCGGAATCTTGTTATATATTCTTGCATCCCGTGCGTATAGTTACCGTGGTGTACGGTTAAAAAAATATCCTCTTATAGGCTATTTAACCGTGATAATATTCCAGGGAAGCGTTACGTTCTGGTTAGTATGTTATGGTAGTCACCCCATAAAATCAACACATGTCCCGGTGAGCGGAATGTTAGCCAGCGCATTACTGATTGGTGGTCTATATCCATTAACACAGATATACCAGCATGATGCTGACAGGAAGGATGGGGTTACTTCAATTAGTTCTTTGCTTGGTTACAGAGGTACTTTCGTTTTTTCAGGTATCGTATTCTTCTGTGCTTTTGTTGTATTAGGATATTACTTTTTTTCCGGACTGGAAATGAAGCAATTCCTGTTGGTACAGATCTTTATGATACCGGTGCTCGTATATTTTTTTGTTTGGGCAGGAAGAGTCTGGAAGAACAAATCAGCCGCTGATTTTGCGAGTACCATGAAGATGAATATCCTGGCATCCTGTTGTACCAATGCGGCTTTTATTTCATTATTAATCTTAAGATTTTTTGAGTAAAATAATTTCAATAGGCAGGGCATTGCCAACATACAGACATCGGCAAAGTGACATTCTGCATTTTATGCAGAACATCTTTGCAATGGACATAACGGAGAGCCGCAAGTTAAAATTTTTATACAATCAAAGTAACATCGAATACCGTTATTCGGTTGTCCCTGATTATAGCAGGCCGGTATGTGACTGGAAATTTTATCCTCATTCAGAAAACCTGGAGCCTTTTCCATCGCTGGAGTTTCGTATGAGTTTGTATAATAAATTTGCGGCGCCTCTCTCCGTTGATGCTATCCGTGATTGTATAGAGGGTAATATAACTTCAGGCGAAATCACTCACCTGATAACTGTTAGCTGTACGGGCATGAGTGCCCCCGGACTTGACCTCCAGGTGATGGAACTTATGGACCTCCCTAAAAATATCTTTAGAACCTCCGTCAATTTTATGGGTTGCTATGCTGCCATCCATGCTATGAAAATGGCGGATGCACTTTGTATGTCAGACTCTAAAGCGAAAGTTATTATCGTATGCACAGAGTTGTGCACCCTCCATTTTCAGAAAGAAGCTACCAAAGATAACGTCGCTTCAAGTTTATTATTCAGCGATGGCTCCGCCGCGATGCTGGTAACTTCTGATAACAGTGCACATAAGGGATTGCACATAGACGGATTTTACTCGGAGGTTTTGATTAAAGGAAAAAAAGATATGGCCTGGGAGCTTTCCTCTACCGGTTTTTTAATGAAGTTAAGTGGTTACATACCTGAACTTATACAAGAAGATTTTGAAGGTTTGGTAAACAGGGCTTTACAGTCGTGGCAATTGCGTAAAGAAGATATTGATAGCTGGTGCATTCACCCTGGTGGCAAAAGAATTCTTGAGGCTATCAATAAAACGTTATCATTTCAAAATAACGAGTTATCGGAAAGCTATGAAGTATTAAAAAAATATGGAAACATGTCCTCACCTACAATACTGTTTGTTTTAAAAAGCATGTTTCATAAATTCAACAGATCATCTCCCCATAAAATGTTCGGTGCCGCTTTTGGTCCAGGACTGACAATGGAGACTTTTGTT
>Ga0123337_10000914_pt1 | contig 42977 bp, 33 predicted proteins | sample frozenSSSSmetaG_FD_89792 | JGI IMG/M metagenome (GOLD analysis project Ga0123337, IMG submission 89792) | Glacier valley bacterial and archeal communities from Borup Fiord, Nunavut, Canada, to study Microbial Dark Matter (Phase II) -... | ecosystem: Environmental > Aquatic > Freshwater > Ice >... | reverse complement strand
TTGCATTAAAAGATATTATGGCCAAGGCAGCTTGTCACCTGGCAAATGGTGGACTACTCGATTCACTGGGGAAACAGACTCAAAAAATGGAGGAAAAAAAACTATTGCAACCTGTAAAAGAACAATCTCTTCTGAAAGGTAGCGTAATTTATATAGATGCTTATCAAAATGCCATAACTAATATAACCTTTTCACTGTTTAATGAAATCAGGGCAGGAAGGAGTTTTCAGATTCGGTTTAGAAGAAGTGAGTCAGTAAATAAAATAAGTATACACTATAATGACGTTCCTGAAGGAGAAAAGCTCTGTATGTTTGGCATTAGTAATCATCTTGAAATTGCAATAAATAAGGGAAGAGCTGCAAGTCTGCTTGGACTGCGATTAAATGAGGTTGTAGCAATCGATTTTTTCGCATAATATATGATGACAGCCAGTGAATTATAAAATGAATTTAGTAAAGAAAATTTAACCACCAGAATATACTGGAACAATAATATTGGATGAAATTAACAATTTGGGGAGCTGCCCGCCAGGTAACAGGTAGCATGCATTTGCTGGAAGTAAAACTAGAACAAGGAATATATAAAATCTTGATTGACTGTGGACTAAACTATGAAAATCGTGAAAGTAGAGATAATGCAAATTTTCCCTTTGAACCCGAAGAAATTGATCTGGTTGTATTAACACATGCGCATATTGATCATTCTGGAAATCTGCCAACTCTCATAAAATCAGGGTTTTCAGGTCAGATAATTTCTACCATGCCAACATCAGATTTAAGTTATCTGCTGATGAGTGATTCGGTGAATATTTTTATGAGCAAACAGCAGGCAATAAAAAATTCAAAGAGCTCAAAAAAGAAAAAAAAGGCCAGGGCCCCCTTATACCTTCAAAAGGAAGTGGAAAAATGCATGGAACATTTTTTCGAGCTTGAGCCAAATAAAACTTTTGAAATTAATACTGAGCTAACTTTAAAATTAATACCTGTAGGCCATTTATTAGGAGCTATGGGAGTACTGTTTACAGTTCAGGAATCAGGCAGGGAGAAAACTATATTTTTTTCTGGTGATGTAGGACGGATGAATTATCCGGTTCTTGAAGCTCCTCAGGCGATTCCACCGACTGACTACCTGGTATGTGAATCAACTTATGGTGGCCGTCAGCATAGCAAAGGGAATCTGGAAGAAACACTTGTTGATTTTATTAAAAAAACCTGCATAGATCAACCTGGTCGCCTGATTATACCCGCTTTTAGTGTTGGCAGAACTCAGGCACTCGTATATAGTTTGAATAAAATATTTTCTGAGAATCTTCTGCCTCCAATCAAAGTATTTGTTGATAGTCCTCTTGGTGTTCATAGTACTGAAATTTACCGTAAACACAGAGCACAATTAAATGATGATGCAGCTGAATTTTACCGGCAGAAGGGTGATGAATTTGAGTTTGATAACCTGATATATGTAGAAGACATCAGGGAAAGTAAAAGAATCAGCACCTATATGGAACCCTGCATTATTGTATCATCTGCAGGAATGCTAGAAGGTGGCCGTATTCAAGACCATCTTTACCATAATATTCAGAACTTCTACTGTACCATTCTCTTTATCGGCTATTGTGCCAAAGGCACTCTTGGTCGCCGTTTATTAGATGGTGAGCTGAATGTTCGCATTAATAACCGTGATATGGATGTATATGCTCATGTAGCTTCAACCGACTTACTGAGTGCTCACGCAGATCATAATGAACTGATTGCATTTATAAAAACCGCGGATGCAGCCAAACTTAAACGCATATTTCTGGTACACGGTGAGGTTTCTTCAATGGAAGCCCTTGCAGTTTCATTAACGGAAGAAAACTATGAAGTAGAAATCCCAGCCAAAGGTGTATGTTATGAAATTGACTAAGATTAGAAGTCAAATTAAATTTTATTGAAAATATAATTTCTTTAAAAAGAAAGCCCCTGTGGTAATTAACTACAGGGGCTTCCATTTTTAAAACTTAACTGGCTGACAAATTTAAGCAATCAGATTATTTGTTAAAATGGGCAATGATAAGATCTGCTAGTTCTTTTCCAATCCGCTCCTGAGCTTCATCTGTTGCTGCTCCAATATGTGGGGTTAAAGAAATACGGGCATGTGTCAATAATGCTTCTAAAGGAACGGGCTCATTCTCAAAAACGTCAAGCCCTGCAAATGCCAGCTTTCCTGAATCTAAAGCTTCAAGCAGTGCATGCTCATCAATCAGACCACCACGTGCTGCATTAACAATACCAGCACCTTTCTTAATCAGGGCAAGTTCAGCCTTTCCGATAACCGGTCTGCCATCTTTTTGACCTGGTACGTGAAGACTTATAAAATCACTTTCGGCAAGTAACTGATCAAATGTACGGCTATTGACGGCAACCTTAATGGGAGCATTACCTGCAAAATGAAGATGTACAGATGGTTCAAAAGGAAATAAATCGTAAACCCCGATATCCATTCCAAAACCCAGCCCAATTCTGGCAACTTCACGCCCTATTCTACCAAAGCCTATTATCCCAAGTTTTTTTCCTCTTAATTCAGTTCCTTTAGCATACTTTTTCTTAAGATCATTAAACCTGGTTGAACCTTGGGCTGGCATTATTCTGTTGGCATCATATAAAAAACGAATACCTGTTAACAGGTGTGCAAAAACAAGCTCGGCTACTGAAATAGAAGAAGATGCAGGTGTATTGACTACAGCAAGGCCTTTGTCACGGGCATATTCAACGTCGATATTATCCATACCTACCCCGCCCCTGCCAATCAGTTTGATATTTGGGCAAGCGTCAATGAGTTCTTTGCGCACTTTGGTTGCTGAGCGAACTGTAATGGCATCATATTCATTCAGGCGACCCGAAAGCTCTGCCTGAGGAATATTATCGGTATCAACAATGAACCCTGCCTTTTCAAGTAATTCTTTACCCAAAGGGTCAATGCCATCATTGGCGAGTATTTTAATCATGCTTTTATTTTTGTAAAGTTTCAAATTCTTTCATCGCACTGATCAGTACTTCAACAGAACTTACAGGTAATGCATTGTAAATAGAAGCTCTGAAGCCACCAGCACTTCGATGGCCTTTTAATCCTATTATACCTTTGGTTTTCACAAAATCAAGAAAAGGTTTCTCGTGATTGGGATCATGGGTTACAAAACACACATTCATCCTAGACCGGTATTTACTATCAGCAGAACCCTTAAAAAGCGGATTCCGATCAATCTCAGTATAAAGACGTGAAGACTTGTCAATATTTTCTTTTTCAATAGCATTTACACCTCCCTTTTTCTTCAACCAGCGCAGGGTAAGCATAGAAACATAAATAGCAAATACAGGAGGCGTATTATACATAGAACCCCCATCAATATGGGCCTTGTAATCAAGCATTGAAGGTATTTTACGGCTTAGCTTACCTAAAATATCTTCTCTGATAATTATAAGGGTGGTACCTGCCGGGCCCATGTTCTTTTGGGCACCAGCATAGATGATTCCAAATTTTGAAACATCAACCGCATGACTAAACATATCTGAAGACATATCGGCTACCATTGGAACCGGACTCTCAGGGTAGGTCAGTAATTCAGTACCGTAAATTGTATTATTAGAAGTAATGTGGAAATAAGCAGCGTCAGAAGGTATAGTGTAACCCTCTGGTATCGTATTATAGTTGGTAGCCTTTGAACTGGCAACTACCACTGTTTCACCAAACAATTTAGATTCTTTAATCGCTTTTGAAGCCCATACACCTGTATCAAGGTATGCAGCCTTATTAGATTCATCAAGCAAATTAAATGGAACCATCGAAAACTGGGCAGAAGCACCACCTTGTAAAAACAATACCTGATAACCTTCTGGTACTTCCAGTAATTCTTTAACCAGACTTATCGCTTCAGCAAGCACAGCTTCAAAATCAGTCGAGCGGTGAGAAATCTCAAGAATTGAAAGCCCTGATTTATTAAAATCGAGCACTCCCTGTGATGCTTCCAACAGTACTTCCTGAGGAAGAATACCTGGACCAGCGCCAAAATTATATTTCATAATAATATTTAATAAGCAATTATAAATGGAAAAATATTAATTGTAGCAAATAAATGATGGGTAAAAATACAAATTATCTTGTAGATGCTTTTGAATTTCACTCGTTTTCAATTGCCACCCGATCTGGTGTTTCTTTACCTGAAATCAGTTGCTTAGAACTGAGTGCAATTGCGTCAATAATACGGGTCATATTCTCTAGGTCAAGGGTCTTTATTTCGTCCTGGGGAGTATGATAATTACGTTCATCATCCATTTTAGAAGTTGAAATAGTGTGAGCAGGTACCCCTTTTAAGGCAAGCTGGGCATTATCAGAACGGTAAAAAAGATTTTGTTCAGGATATGGATCAGGATAAAATTTAAATGAAGAACTTTTTAAGTTAGCTTGTAATAATGTACCGAAGTTACTTCGCTCAAAACCCGTGATATAAGCTGAATTTGTTCCCCATTTACTTAATGTTCCGATCATTTCTATATTAAACATAGCAATAACCTTCTTGTTGTCAATGTGCGATGAAAAATATTGAGAACCATATTCTCCTATTTCCTCTGCTGTAAAAGTAGTGAAGATTATGCTCCGTTTATTGAGATGCTTTTTGCCAAAGTATTTTGCCAGCTCAATAACAGCTGTTGTTCCTGAAGCATCATCATTGGCACCATTAAAAATTGAATCCTGACCAGGTATTGGCTGACGCATCGCAGAAGAGTTATTGCCCGTACCCAGGTGATCATAATGAGCTGAAAAAATAATATACTCTTCAGGTTTTTCTGTGCCTCGTAAAATGCCTGCAACATTATTCAATGATTGTTGCTTTACTTCATTGATTGCCTGTAAAAATATACTGGTAAGCGGGGCAGCGGTTTCTACAACTAAAACAGTTTTTTGATTTCCCACTAATCCTGACAAACTAAATCTTTTCAGGCGTTTAATCAGACCTTTCTGGCCAGGATCTACAACGAGCAGAATATTTGCAGGCAAAACAGAAGTTGCTCTCAGGTATTTCGAAATTAACTGATTGCTTGCTGCCGAGCCGAGATCTTTTGACACATCAACCCTGACAAATGAATCAATACTATTGAGGTATATCTGGTTTGTACCAGAAAAAATAGTGAATGCAGAATCGGGCAATGTATTACCATTCAACTTTAAAGTTGCTGATATCAGTTTGGAAGAATATAGGAAAAATGACTGTTTAAAATCATTAGCAAAAAACGGTTTTAAACCAGCTTCTTTAAATTTATTTATGATAAAATCTGAAGCCTTTTCAATCTCAGGACTAAAAGTTTTACGGCCTCTCATATCGTCAGAAGCAAGAAACGTTTCTACCTGCCTGACCTCATTTTCGGGGATGAAATTAGATGCTACCAGACTTTGGGCAATGGCTGCTCTAAAAGTACAGAAGAATGAGAAGAATAAAATGAGAGATTTCATAATGATAACGATCTAGTTTAAAATCTTACCAGCAACTTTAAATTTAGTTGCCTTGATGTCAGGTAATTAGGTACCGCATATCGGTTATTTTCTACATCTCTTACCCATAAATAAGAGATTGTATTATTAATATTCAGCAAATTAAAAATTTCCGCATACAGCATGACAGACTTAATATATTTTGATGCCGGCGTTTGAGGTGGTGTTATCCATTCCTTAGAGAAACCTATATCTACCCGGCGATAAGCTGGCACCCTTAATGTATCCTCGTAGCGCAGGTGCTCTGGTGGCCCAATCGGTAAACGAGATCCGTAAATCAAATTGACATGTACTTTATAACTGGGGTTTGTGCTGAGCTTATCCTGAAAAAATATGGCAAAATTCAGGCGTTGATCTGTTGGCCTTGGAATATATGAATAAGAACTGCCATCAATCTTTTCAGCTGTTTTTTGAACCGATAAACTGAATGAAGACTCAAGATCTTTCACAAACTGCCCACTAAGACGCATGTCAAGTCCTGTAGCATATCCATGACTTCTTTCATTACCAAGATATCGGATGCTGACATCATTAATTTCGTATGGCACAAGATGTAATAATTGCTTATAGTATAATTCAGTAAAAAAAACAAGATTTGTACCCAGGGCATGGACATGCCAGTCTGAAGAAGCAACATAGTGTATCGCTTCCTGAGCACTCAGGTTTTTATTCAAGCTACCATCAAAATTAAAATACTCATTATAAAAAGGTGGCTGATAATAAATGCCAGTAGAAAATCTGAACATGATATCAGTTTTCCAGTTTGGATGCAGGGCCAGCGTAGCTCTGGGACTCAACAAATACTGATGTGAAATATCAAGATATGTTGCTCTTGCTCCTGCCGTCAGTGACCATGATTGATTCAGAAACATATTATCCTGTAAAAACAGGGAAGTTCTGTTGGTTATAAAATTATTATTTTGCTGATACGAGTAGAGGTACCTGATATCACCCATATTCATCGGTACATTATAACCGGCAGAATCGGTCAGGCTATACTCATCGACAGCGTTATTGATATATTGACGCTGATACCTGAGCCCCCATTTAATATAATTACCAGTTGCAGCATAACTACCCTTGTGTTCAGCTGTAAATACTTTCATTGTAAGGTAATCACGGGCATGTTCAGTATATACTCCGATGCCCTTCACAATCCTGCCAGGAATTATTAGTGCAGTGACAGGATCAGCCTGTAACTGACTAAAGGCATACGTACCGGAAATATCTCTGGTGGTTTGTTCGTCAGCAACATAAAATGAAGAAAGAAACTTCAATTTTAATTTTTCTTCAGGCTGCCAATTTAAAGTAAGGGCAGTCATTGAGGATAGATACCGGTCGAGTTCATGACCGAGGAAACTTATATCAAGACGCAGGGGAATTGAAAGTAAACCAAAATTCGTCTGTCTACTGGTAGGGTCAAGCTCATACCTGTTGTAAGCGAGGTATGATAGTAAAGAGAGTTCTGAGTGGGATGAAATCTTGTAATGAAAATCACCCTGGAAATCTTCAAAGCTTGGCTTGTAGTTTCCTTTTGTATCCAGATTTTTTAATAGAAACCGTGTAGATCGCTGTCTGAAACCAATTAGATAACTAAATCGTCGGTCTCTTGTACTTGCCCCAACCGTTAATGAAGCACCCATGAAACCAATAGAAGCCGACCCTGAAAAATCGATAGGCTTTCGATAACTAACGTCAAGTACTGAAGACATTTTATCTCCATATTCTGACCCAAAACCACCCGTCGAAAATTTTATTCCTGCTGTCATCTCAGGATTAATAAAGCTTAGCCCCTCTTGCTGGCCTTGCTGGCTTAAAAAAGGTCTGAAGATTTCTATGTCGTTAACATATATAAGGTTTTCATCATAATTTCCACCCCTTACATTATATTGAGCACTTAGTTCATTATTTGATGATACACCAGGGTAGGTTTTAAGAAGGGCTTCAAAACTACCTGATGCTGAAGGTAATACTGTCGAAAGCCTGGGATTTAAATAGGTATAGTTTTGGGACCGGCCTGTCTGATCATGAACAGTGACTTCTGCAAGTTTGCGAATATGCTCTTTCAGTAAAATATCATATCGGTCTAGACCAGCGGCTGCAATATCAAAATTTAAGATAAGTGATTCATACCCAACCAGTCTGAATTCAATCCTGTTATGGGCATTTTTAGAAAGGGCAATAGTATAAAAGCCATTTTTATCACTCTGGGTAGTTTTATGGCTAGATATATTATGAATATTTACAAAAGGCAAAATTTCACCAAATACATTTTTGACGAAGCCCTGTAACTGTTTTTGAGTCTTGGTTTGACCCGGGATCTTAATAAGGGTCTGACTTGGGTTCTGGATATGACTAGAGTCTTGTCCCTGACAAAAACCAGTGCCGAATAAAAGAAAGATGAAAAGTATTATGCGGCTCATTCAGAACTGAATAATCATCAAAGAGGATGAATTGTACCTGTTGATTTTAATTCTGCGATAACCTTATCTGGATCAGCAGCACTAAATACAGTATTGCCAGCAACCAACACGTTTGCTCCTGTTTTACAAAGCTCATAAGCGTTACGCAAGTCAACACCTCCATCAATTTCAATCAGGCAATTTGCTGATCTGCGGGCACATAGCTGCTTTGCTTCTAGAATTTTTGAATACGTATTGGGTATAAATTTCTGCCCACCAAATCCTGGATTAACGGACATAATCAGGACAAGATCTGCAAACATCACAGTATCGTGAAGCAATGAAACCGGAGTGTGCGGATTAATGGCAACACCAGCCTTCATACCAAGTCTTTTAATTTCATCAAGCGTACGGTTCAGATGCTGGCAGACCTCATAATGTACTGTAATACGATTGGCACCTGCATCACGCAACCTTTCAAGATATGCATCTGGATTTACAATCATCAGATGTACATCCAGCGTTTTCAATGTTTTCTTTTTGATTGCCTCAATAACAGGAAAACCGAATGATATGTTTGGTACAAATACACCATCCATTATGTCTATATGAATCCAGTCGCAAATACTTGCATTAAGCATTTCTATCTCACTATCAAGCTTACCGAAATTACCGGCAAGTATCGAAGGGGCAATAAGTGGAATTTCCATAATAGGATTGCAAAAACAAAAAAGATCCGTACAACTATTGCCATACGGACCTGAATTAATTAATTATTGGTCGTTTCCAGGGTTTTCAGAACCAGATCTTTCTGGTCTTGGAATTAGTGCCTTTCTAGAAAGCTTAAACTTTCCAGTTTTTTTATCAACCTCTAATAATTTTACTTTTATTTTCTCTCCAACTTCAAGTACACCATCCATCGATTCAAATCGCTTATGATCTATCTCAGAAATATGCAGTAAACCATCTTTTCCTGGCATGAATTCTACAAATGCACCAAATGGCATAATACTCTTAACGGTACCTTCATAGATCTCACCAATATCTGGCTGTGTGGTGATAGCTCTGATACGGGCATGGGCAGTATCAAGACCAGCTTTATCAGTACTAAAAATCTGAACAATACCCTGATTGTCTTTTTCTTCAATGCTGATATTAGTACCTGTCTCACGTTGTAATTCTTGGATTACTTTACCTCCAGGGCCGATAATTGCTCCAATAAATTCTTTTGCAATACGGAATTCAACAATACGTGGGGCATGTTCTTTATAATCGCTTCTTGGTAATGCAAGCGTATCGTTAATGATATTAAGAATATGTAAACGGCCTTCACGCGCCTGATCTAGGGCAGCAGCAAGTACATCATAAGATAAACCGTCAACTTTAATATCCATCTGGCAGGCAGTAATACCTTTAGTGGTACCTGTTACCTTGAAGTCCATATCACCTAAATGATCTTCATCTCCAAGTATATCAGAAAGAACAGCCCATTTACCAGTTTTTGAATCCGTGATCAGACCCATCGCAATACCTGATACAGGCGCAGTAATCTGAATACCACTATCCATAAGGGCCAGTGTTGCAGCGCAAACTGTAGCCATTGATGAAGATCCGTTTGACTCAAGGATATCTGAAACAATACGTATTGTGTATGGGTTTTTCTCACCTTCAGGCAGAACATTTTTTAATGCTCTCAGTGCCAGGTTACCATGACCAATTTCACGGCGGCCAGCTCCTCTGTTGGGTCTAACCTCTCCAGTACTAAAACCAGGAAAGTTATAATGCAATAAAAAACGGCTGTCACCAAAGAACATTGCCCCATCAATCAACTGCTCATCGTCTCTGCCACCCAACGTAACGGTCGTCAAAGATTGTGTTTCACCACGAGTGAATACAGCAGATCCATGAGCTGATGGCAGATAGTTTGTTTCAGCCCAGATAGGTCTGATTTCATTTACCTTACGACCATCTAGTCTTTTACCTTCATCAAGTACCAAATTTCGAACAGCTTCTTTCTCAACATCATGGTAATATTTTTTACTCAGGCTTACCAAACTTTCGTCTTCAGGTTTTTCACCAAAATTGGCTAGAATAAAATCTTTTATAACGGCCCTGAAAGCTTCAGCACGTTCATCTTTATTGAGACCCGCTTTTGCAACTTCATACGCACGGTAGTAAGTAGCAGCTTTAACCTGAGCTTTTAATTCTTCATTATGCGTTTCATGAGAATACTCGCGCTTTGGTTTGATACCAACTATATCGGCAAGTTCAAGCTGGGCGCGAATCTGAACACGGATTGCTTCATGGGCGATTTTAATCGCTTCAATCATATCCTGCTCAGAACACTCTTTCATCTCACCTTCCATCATCAGGATATCCCGTTCTGAAGCAGCAACAAGCATATCCATATCAGCACGTTTTAGCTCGGCAACACCAGGGTTTACAACAAACTTACCATCGATACGACCTACTCTTACTTCAGAAATAGGACCATTAAAAGGAATATTACTAAGGGTTATAGCTGCAGATGCTGCAAGACCCGCAAGTGCATCAGGCATGACATCTTTGTCAGCAGAAAGTAAAGTGATCATTACCTGGATATCGGCATGATAATCATCTGGGAACATCGGGCGTAATGCCCTGTCAACCAGACGACTGATTAATATCTCATAATCAGATAAACGACCTTCTCTTCTTAAAAAACCTCCAGGAAATCTACCTGCACCTGCGTATTTTTCCTGATAATCAACAGAAAGAGGTAAAAAGTCGATTCCTGGTTTTGCATCTTTACTTGAAACGACTGTTGCAAGTAACATGGCATCGCCACAACGAACTACCACTGACCCATGAGCCTGTGTTGCGAGTTTTCCTGTTTCCAGGGTTATAGTTTTTCCATCGCCTAAATCAAATGATTTAGTCATTCCAATTTTCGTCATCTTTTGTTTCGTACAATTCAATTTGGCCAAAAATAGGTTATTTTAATGTAATGTTTCTGCTGACCTTAAGAATATCCTGACTCAGCTTATAAATGTATCTAAACTGGTCAGAAACCAGTTTTAAGTCATTTAAAGGAGCAGTAAGATCAGATTTTTCAAGTCCTGCATTTATTTCCTGGATTCGCAGGCCAGCAAGGGTATTAAGTTCAGTATCAAGACGTGACAATGATGAAAGTTTAGGAAAGTCAGCTATGATTATTTTGTCTGGCTGCAGATGATTTTCTATGATTGAAACTGACTGATCAAGATTTATAATTGAAGCTTCAATGATCTGTTCAAAAAAATGGAAAGTAGCATCAACAGCATAAAGCTGTTTATATAAGGCAAGGCTGGCAATATGAGCAGAGAGCTCGGATGAGAGTACAAGGTACTCATGAAGCTGATTAAGATTTTGTTGCTTGCTTTTAGGCTCAGTGAGCATTCGTTGAAACGCGGAAGCCAGATCAGCACTTTTAATATAAACCTGTTTTCGGGCAAGTTTATAATCATTTTCTTCAAATCCGATACCAGTATAAGAAGTTGCCACAGAAGAGAAATACCTGATATTTGACCTGGTCATATCGACAAGCAGGCCATCAAGACGCTGATACTCCCAGACTGGAAAAATAAAATAACTTGATAAGAATGACAGACCTGAACCGATTGCTGTATCAACTAGTCTGAGTTCGATAAAGCTGAAATCGCCAGGTTTAAGAAAATTCAGGAATAATAATACAAAGCATGTGGTTGTAAACGTACTCAGCGCATAGTTAATAGCGGCAAAACTATATGTTATGATCATACAGATGACCAGGATAATAAAAAGAATTACCTTCGTTTTAATAAATAGCAAAATCATAAAAGTGGTCAGCCCTCCGGCAAGGGTTCCTATTATACGGTCTGAATTTCGACTTTTACTCAAACTAAAACCTGGTTTCAATATCACAACGATGGTAAATAGAATCCAGTAACCACGCTGAATCGGGAAGAACTCAGAGATTAAAATACCAGCAGCAATAGCCAGGCTCACCCGTACAGCATGCCTGAAGTACAGTGAATGTCGGCCAAGATTGCTTTTGAGTTTTTGCCAACTATAATCTTCCTTTTCAACGAAATTAATGAGTTCGATGCTTGTTAATTCACCCTCTCCACTCATGATGCTATAACGGTGCAAACGACCGATCTTTTCAACAATTTGTGAAATATTTTTTCGAACGTTTAGCAGATTTATAAATGCCCCCAAACTTTTTTCATTCATAAGATCTGACCTTATTGAATGTGTATTTTGTTCTAGAAGATCAATTTTTTGTTTAAAATCTGTTTTGAACACCGAAGACTTACCCGCCCCTATTGCAGTTGCCACAGAATCAAGTTCGGTAGCCAGATCTAGGATCACCAGACGGTAATGGTCTAAAATATCATTGCCATCAAAAATTTGATGCAATTCATTGGTGTCAATATGTGCAGCCATAACCTGCTCAAAGATATCGATGGTTTCAATTAGGATTAAAAGTAGCGACCTACTCTTCATCGTACTCTCACGGGTAGTACTGAAACGTTGTAATAATAATCTTCTAACAACCTGATGTGAATTTGAAACCTCAACCTGCATTGAAATTAATAGATCGAACTGCCTTTCAGAATCTATTTTACTTTGGTAAAACCCTGCCCGTAATCTTAAATAATCAGCTGTTTTGAAAATACAGTCTGACAATGCCTGCCTGATCAGCTGGTAAGGCCTGAAGCTATAAGTCAATAAAATAATAAAGCCGTACCAGATGGCACCTGCAAAAAATAAACCAGCATGTGTCAGGTAGGTATGGAAATCATTTTTACTTTCAGTTATTAGTACTAGGGTATAAATACCCGCAAGCCCTATATTAGTAACCCTAATACCATATACTGCTATCATACTCAGGCTGAATACCAGTGACAGTATGATAAAATTGCCTAACCACTCATTTAGTACATATGAACTCATGGCCAGAGCTGAAAGCATGACACAACCTGCACCGAGCAAAAGCCCATTTCTCCTGTGTTTAGGAGGACCCGGGGTATCAATGCTACTCACACAAATAGCACCCAGAGAAATAAGAATTCCAGGGGTTAGAAGGTCAAGATAAAATCCTGCAACTGTAGGTGAAACGATACAAAATGTAGTCTGAAGTCCATGACCAAAATTGTAGCCACCTATAAACTTCTTATACTCTCTGATGTAATCCACAGGGCTAAATTAGAGTTTTCAGCCTACAAATGGTTAACTTAGCGCTTAATTCAACCTTAAAATGTCACTTCTTGAAGCCCTGGATACTAAACGTAAAGCACTGCGAATTAACCTCGATGAACATATTTATGGTTCATTTGCAGAAATTGGTGCAGGTCAAGAAGTTGCCCGGAACTTTTTCACAGCTGGTGCAGCATCAGGTACAATAGCTAAAACCATGTCAGCTTACGATATGGCTTTTAGTAATGCTATCTATGGATTAGAGCCTGATGGCAGGTATGTTTCCCAGTCACGCATACTTAAAATGCTCGACCATGAGTTTAGTCTTTTACCTGAAAGGCTGGTTGATACAAAGTACATCAATAAAACTTTCTTTGCATTTGCCGATACGGTAGCAACATTGAATTTCACGAAAGACAATGATCCAAATGCATGGCTGGGAATTCGTTTTCAACTATACCCCGGTGGAGAGTCTAACCATATTATGTTTCATGTGCGCCTGCTGGATAATGATTCGGGCCTGCAACAAAGAGTCCTGGGCACACTGGGAGTAAATCTGATATATGGTGCTTTTTTTTACCGGGATGATTATCGTCAGATGATTGAATCATTTGTTGATAATGTAAGTCCTGGATCTGTTGAAATTGACCTGATACAGGTGGTTGGACCAGATTTTCCGGATGTTGATAATAAACTGCTGAATTTATATCTGATTGCCAAGGGATATTCAAGCGCTACCATATTTACTGCCGACGGAGGTATCTATCACGCAAAAGATTACCTCTATAAAAAAGATTTATTAATTCTCAGAACTCGTTTTCTTCAAAAGAGTCTTCCTGACCGAAGTATCAGTGAAGCTGCTCTTGAACAATTCAAGAGCCGGGAAAAAACGGATGAAGATCATATGGTTTTTCTGACCGAACTTGCTCTTGAAAAGCCGTTTACAGCTGAAGAAGAAAAAACAGACTTTACAACGATTCTTGACCGTATAAACATATTGAATACTGCTGGTGAAATTGTCATGGTTTCGAACTTTGCCCGTCATCATAACCTGGCAAAATATCTGTCACGCTTTAAGCCAAGGTTAGTTAGAATCATGATTAGTGCAAAAAGCCTGTCACATATTTTCAATTCAGTGCATTACGGTGAAGAAAATTATACCACAGAGCTGCTCTCTTATATCAGCAATCTTTTTTGTCAGGAAGTACAGTTATATGTTTATCCAGAGATAAATAATGTTACCGGGGCCAGATTAACCTTAACCTCAATACCTATTTGTCCTGAAGCACAGTCATTATTTGATTTTTTACTCTTAAATAACTACCTCAAAGAGGTGGTACCAGTTGAATCGGCGAATAAGAAGTAAAAAGGGTTAGACCGAACCTTATAAATTATTAGCTTACAATTGGCAAAACCGGGATTAGATTAGCTTACAACTTGTGAAACCGGGGTTAACAAAAAAATATAAATTTATGCATACCCAGACCAGTAAAAAGCGATTAAGAATAGCAAACCTATTGAACGATGAGCATCTGATCGGTACTGAAATAGAATTAAGCGCCTGGGTGAGAACCTTCCGCAATAATCAGTTCATTGCACTAAATGATGGTTCATGTATCCAGAATATCCAGGCCGTTGTTCAGTTACAAGAATTTGATGAGGGTATTTTAAAGCGGGTAACTACTGGTTCAGCAATACATATTAAAGGTCTGCTGATTGAATCATTGGGAAAGGGGCAAAAAGTAGAAGTAAAAGTTGTAGAACTTACGATCGTTGGAGATGCTGATGCAGAAAAATATCCATTACAGCCTAAAAAGCACAGCCTTGAATTCTTAAGGGAAAAAGCGCACTTAAGATTCAGAACAACTACTTTTCTATCCGTATTCAGACTGCGTCATGCACTGGCCTTTGCCGTTCATGAGTTTTTTAACAATCGTGGTTTCTTATATCTGAATACACCTATTATTACTGGCTCTGATGCCGAAGGTGCAGGTGAAATGTTCAGGGTTACTACCCTTGACCTAGATCAACTGCCGCGTAATGCTGAAGGTAAAATTGATTATAGTACTGATTTTTTTGCCAAAGAAACTAATCTGACTGTTTCAGGTCAGCTTGAGGGTGAACTGGCTGCTATGGCATTGGGTAATATTTATACATTCGGCCCGACTTTCAGGGCTGAAAATTCAAATACCACCAGACATCTTGCAGAATTCTGGATGATAGAGCCAGAAATGGCATTCTATGATCTGAATGACAATATGGATCTCGCAGAAGAATTACTGAAATATGTCATCAGATATGCCATTAAGAACTGCCCTAAAGAGCTTGAATTTTTAAATGAACGTTTAATTGAAGAAGAAAAGGCTAAACCTCAGGCAGAACGCTCTGAACTGGGTTTATTAGGGAAACTACATTTTGTGCTCGAAAATCAATTCGAACGGTTGACCTATAGTGAAGCATTTGAAATCTTACGGGATTCAAAACATAACCGCAATAAAAAATTCCAATATCCTATTACTGAATGGGGTGTTGATTTACAGTCTGAGCATGAGCGTTACCTGGTTGAAAAGCATTTCAAAAAGCCGGTTATCCTAAGTGATTATCCTAAAAAGATAAAAGCATTTTATATGCGTCAAAATGATGACGGTAATACGGTCAGAGCAATGGACATTTTATTTCCAGGTATCGGTGAAATGGTCGGAGGCTCACAGCGTGAAGAACGTTATGATAAGCTGGTCGAACGTATGAATGAAATGAACATTCCCGTTGAAGAAATGTCTTGGTATCTTGATACCCGACGTTTTGGCTCTGCACCTCACTCTGGTTTTGGTCTGGGGTTTGAAAGACTCGTACTTTTTGTCAGTGGTATGGTCAATATCAGAGATGTAATACCTTTTCCAAGAACACCTAAAAACGCTGAATTTTAATTTAGCATTAAATTTATGGGCAGAAAGGAATGGTTTGAAAATACCCGTGTTTATGAACTCAGGGGGCTGAAAGGTGCATCAGCTTTCAGCCTTCCAGGCATAGGTATTTTTGTCGGTTTAACATATTCAACAAATTATGATCTACTGAGGCATGAATATGGTCATATTCTTCAGGGGTTATCAAAAGGTTTTTTAAGTTTTTACTTCCTGACTGCACCTTTGAGCCTTTTTAGTGCTTTTTATGAGAAATGCAATAAGAATTACCTTCATAAAAATGCCCGGGTTGAAATTGAGGCAAATACCCTTGCATATTCCTATTTCGCAGAGCCGGAAAATTGGGATATACTAAATTTCCCTCTTAAAAAAGTTAAAAATTAAACCTAACGATAAAACCATGAAAAGCAGTAATATTGGAACAGGTAATACGCAATTTTTATTTTTAAAGCAGGCAAAATTACCTGGTAAAATACCATTTTATTGTTTTGATATTGCTAACAAAAGAAAAGGCTTTTTTACTTTTTATTTAAGGTTTTTTTAAAGTATTCTCTGACAAATGCCTGTTCTTGATTCCCCGTCATTTTATCAGTATTTTCTATAGTAAATTTTATGTCTGAGAAAGTATGATCTGTACGTAATAGATTCAATAATTCTGTCTTTGCTTCAGTTGGGCCAAAGAGCAAAACTTCTTTATAGTCCCTGATCAAATCACCTATCTTTTTATAAAACGCAAGCTCTTCATGCTGCTCTGTATTGTGTAATTTCTTTTCTCCCCGCTCTACTGCATTTTCTCGTTCCTGATGGGTTAATTTTGAATAAACTACCACATTCTCAATTTCATTCAACGGATTTTCGATTAAGTGTGCACTGGCATGATCCATCCAAACTGCTACCTGATTGACATTATTCATACGTTCTTATTTTTTAGTCCGTGTTATCTGATTAATTAAGAAAACTATAATTTAAACTTGGTCATTATAATCTTTAAAAAATATGACCGGGATCATATTTTAAATTCTTTCATTTATTATACCTGCTCTGAATAAATAAAAATAATTAATCAGAATTGGCTAGCTTAACCGTAAAGAGCATCTACTATATGTCTATTGCATTCCCATACCGTTACAGAGTACTTATCATGCTCTTTTTTCTCACTTTGCTTTCCTATTTTGATCGGGTAACAATTGCATTGGTTAGCGTTAGAATCAAACATGAATTTCATTTAACCAACGCAAAATTTGGCTGGGTGCTAGCCGCTTTTGCTCTGGCCTATGCGCTTTTCGAAATACCTTCAGGTATGTTAAGCGACCGCATAGGGCAAAGAAGCGTATTTATACGAATTGTTATTTGGTGGTCATTATTTACGGCCTTAACTGGGGCAGCTACAGGCATATTATCGCTCATGTTCATCCGGATCTTATTTGGAATGGGTGAATCCGGCACTTACCCGACATCAACTGGTGTGATTTCAAGATGGTTTCCGATTAAAGAAACAGGTAAAAGTATATCTGCACTTACTATGGGGGCAAGTGTGGGAGCCGCTATTGCACCCCTTCTGGTAATTCCAATTGCGGCAGCATATGGCTGGAGAATGCCTTTTTTTGTCAACGGATTATTAGGCCTTATATGGGTATTAGTCTGTTTCTCCTGGTTTAAAGATTTACCTAGTAATATGAAGGGTATTTCTGAGGAAGAATTAAAACTTATTGAAACAGGCAGGCGCTTTCAGAGAGCTCATGCACGAATTGACTGGAGACTAATACTGAAAAGCCGAAGTATACTGGCATTATCACTCATGTTTTTCTGCAGTCAGTGTGGAAATTATTTTTTCATCGGCTGGATGCCCGTTTATCTACAGGAGGCCAGGCATTTTACAGAGAACGAGATGAAACTAATTACCTCTGCCGTTTTCTTATCGGGAATAGCAGGAGCGATATTTTCCTGGTTCATTACTGACTGGCTGGTAAAAAAATATGGATTGAAAAATGGAAGACGTTTATTAGGGGTAACAGCCATGGGAATGATGGCTATTTTATTTGCAGTTACCGCTTTTACGTCTGAAAAACGAATCGTGGTAATTTCCCTGATTAGTGCACATTTTTTCTATCTGCCAGTATTAATTTCTTCTTTCTCTTCTTGTGTAGATATGGGAGGAGAGAATGCAGGAACAGTTACAGGAATTATGAATTTTGCTGGGCAAATGGGATCATTTTTTCTTGCTTTATATTTTGGCAAAATTGCTGATATCACCCATTCATTTGAACTGCCCATGATTATTCTTGCTGTATTACTCTTAAGTGGGGCGTTACTCTGGCTGGCTCTCGATCCTGAACATCAGCTTAATTTCAAGGAAAAAAAAACAGTTTTAATTGATTGATCGTAAACATCTACAAAAATTGTTGCTGTTAAATTAGTTTGCATCATCAGGAAAAATGTAAAAAAAACGGATAAAATCCAGTTTTAAAAAAGACAAATTGAGTCAACTATAAAATCAGCATCTAGTATCCGATCAATCGCCTTAAAGCCTTAAGATTACCTGTTTGGTAAACTTAATTTATTCTTCAAATCTTTTGAAAACAGCGGTTGTATTATGACCCCCAAAACCAAAAGTATTACTCATAGCCACACGAACATCACGCTTAATAGCATGATTAGGTGTCAGGTTGAGGTAATCAGCTATTTCTGTGTCTTTATTTTCCAGATTGATAGTTGGAGGAACAACACCATGATTAATAGCCATAATACAGGTAAGAGCTTCAATTGCTCCGGCACCTCCCAGTAAATGACCAGTCATTGATTTTGTTGAACTAATATTAAGCTTTTGATCCCGACCAAAAAAAGTAGCAACAGCTGCCATTTCACTTCTGTCACCCATAGAGGTTGAAGTAGCATGTGCATTCAGATAATCAACTTCTGACCGGTCTAAATTTGCTTCTTCTAATGCTTCTTTCATGGCCTTGATAGCTCCCAATCCTTCTGGATGAGTTGCTGAAACATGATAAGCATCACTTGTAAGGCCACCACCTACTAATTCTGCATAGATTTTAGCTCCACGCGATTTAGCATGTTCTAGTTCTTCAAGCACTAAAGCACCACCACCTTCTGCCATAACAAACCCATCACGATCACGATCAAAAGGTCTTGATGCACGTGTCGGATCATCATTACGCTCACTCATGGCTTTCATTGAATTGAAACCGCCGATACTAGCCCTGGTTATAGGTGCTTCAGATCCACCAGAAATGATAATACTCGCTTTATTTAAACGTATCAGGTTAAAGCCTTCAATAATTGAATTATTAGAAGATGCACAGGCAGAAACTGTTACGAAACTAGGGCCATGAAAACCATATTTAATGGTGATCAGACCAGCGATCATATTGGGTATCATTTTTACAATAAAAAAAGGATTAAACCTTGGAATTTCATTACCACGAACAAAATCCATCACCTCATTTTCAAAAGTCTCAAAGCCGCCAATACCCGTTGCCCAGATTGCACCTATACGGTCACGATCTACAGAATCATTGTCAATACCTGCATCTTTAATTGCCTCAGCTACACATACTAAACCAAGTTGAGAACAACGGTCAAGTTTTTTGACCTCTTTCTTTTCGAAATGATCTTCTGGATGATAGCCTTTCACTTCACAGGCGAACTTTGTTTTAAACAAACTTGTATCAAACAGGGTAATTGGTCCGGCTCCACTCTGGCCAGCTATCAGATTTTTCCAGAATTCATCAACGGTATTGCCAAGGGGCGTGATTGCGCCGATCCCTGTAACCACCACTCTTTTTAAAGTCATACGTAACAAAAAATTTTAGTAAAGTAAGTAAATCTAAATGGCTATTTCTTGTTGAAATGCTTTTTTTGCATTTAATGCTTGCAGTCAGTCACAAATCTGGGGCCATCGAGTAATGAAAAATTTACGTATTGATTAATGTATTTCCGTCAATAAGCTTAATTTAGTAAACTAGTATTCAGCTTATTAATCCTCTTAAAGATGGTTGAAGTATTTAACAACATGGCGCTACAAACATTAAATGTATTGGGCCCCTTCTTAAGTTCTATGCATCAGAATTGGTGCATCGTGGGTTCAACGGGCCTTATACTTCAGGGAATCGAAACCCGCACTGAGCAAATTGAAATTATCACGGATACTGCAGGAGCCAAAAAGTTGAGAGGCTTTCTTTCACGTTTTAAAAAATCGGATGTAGAAGATGACCTTTCCTCAACAATGAGTTCAGAAGTTGAGCTTTATCAGATTGATGGCATAACAGTTAAAGTACTTAGCAATTTAAAAGTAAAGGTCAATGAGGGCTGGGTAAGACTTCTTGAACTAATCACACAAAAAGAAGTATTTGATTTTAATGGGTATGATATGGTAATTCCTTCCCTAGCCGATCAATTAAAAATCAGCCGGATTTTCGGAAGAGAAAAAGATATTTCAGAAGCAAAGAAAATCACCGATTTTCTGAAAGTCTGAATTTTTCCGGTCATTTAAGATAAATCCGGAAAATAACCATAATCAAAATTTTCACTATCTAAATACACTAGCTGCTCCTGTGGGCGGCTATTTTTATTTAAGGCAGATATGCTTTTGATTATCTTATCAGCTTATAGTCCATAACACCACTATTCAACAACGATTTATGACAAAAACTACTGGAGTTATATGCATAGGAGAAATATTAATTGATCTGCTTTCCAATGAACCAGACGTAAATTGGAAAAAAGTTAAATCATGGACTCCTTATACTGGTGGTGCCCCGGCAAATGTTGCCTTTGCCCTGGCAAGTCTAGGATTGAATGTGGCTTTTGCCGGACGTATCGGAGCCGACTCGGTTGGCTTTCAGTTACATCATGAACTCAAAGAGGCTGGCGTTGATACCCAGGGAATTCAAATTGATTCTTCTGCACCTACAAGACAGGTATTTGTTGAAAGAAATAGATCTGGAGAACGTTTTTTTGCCGGCTTCGGTAAATACCATAGTACCGCTTTTGCGGATACAAAATTTGATGCTTCAGAAATTCCTGCTGAACTTTTTAGTAGCTATAACTGCCTTTTAATGGGAACGCTACTACTTCCTTATTCACAAAGTAAAGCAGCTATATACAGGGCAGTCGAACTCGCAAAACAGGCTCATGTTTTACTTGCAATTGATATAAACTGGAGACCAGTCTTCTGGAATAATGAGGAAGAAGCTCCGCTAGAAATTAAATCACTTATGAAAGAAATGGATTTAATAAAACTATCTGAAGAAGAAGCAACCTGGTTATTTAATACACTTGATCCAAAAATTATTTCGGCTGAATTTCCCAAAGCACGTGTAATATTGGTAAGTAAGGGAGAAAAGGGCTGTAATTATTTTGTGAATGCCGTTTCAGGTACATGTCCCGCATTTAAGGTAAATGTAATTGACACCACCGGAGCAGGTGATAGTTTCATGGCTGGCTTTTTACATCAGTATCTCAAGGCAAATATGACAGGTACAAATACTGAAATTCATCGATGGGTTCAGTTTGCCTGTGCAACAGGGGCATTATGTACGGCTGTTCCTGGTGCCATATCAGCAAAGACTACAGTTGAAATGGTAGAAGAATTTTTAACCTCATTTAGTTAATTTCTACAGATTGTAAATAATGAAAAGAGTAGTGAGCCATTAATTAAACAATAACTCATGACCCCTTTCTTGATAACTAAAAACACTAAATTTACATTTCAGAAACAAAGCTGTGGTTGTGACCTTATTTCAAGCAATTATTCCCGGAATTTTTATTGAATTTAAAACACCCCAGCCTGTACAGGCATCCCAGCCAGGTCCGGCTGTATAACCAAGATTAGTGCTGGTAGTAATATTATTACCACTTGTAATATCACGGCAAATACCTGGATTTGCATATAAGACTGGATTTATAAACCCAACCTGCTTTTTACCCTGCTGGTTTAATAAGGCAATCAAGCCAGCCATTAATGGGGCCACAGCACTTGTGCCACCGAAGATTAATTGCTGTCCGTCAACCAGCACATTGTATCCCGTATTTGGGTCTGCATTGGCTGCAATGTCTGGTAGCCCCCTACCCTTAAACTTAGTACTTGCTGATAACGGGATATTCGTTAGTTGCTGATATAACGGTACAGGAAAAACCTCACTCACACCACCCCCGGTTGCTGAATCTGCAGAGTCATGCCAGACTACTTCAGTATTAACGGAGCTACCGTTTACTGTCAGACTTGTACCACCACATGCCAGAACATGTGGGCTTGATGCCGGAAAATCAACATGAACACTACCGTCGGTTGTCCCATCTCTTGAACCACTATCACCACAGGCAATACAAATAGTAATACCCAGAACAGCGGCTGATTGAAATGCATCATCAAAATTAGTCAAAGACTGAGTTGTCCAGTTTGTTTCAGCCTGACCCCAAGAGATAGAAATAACCGAAGGTTTATTTACAGTATCATGAATGGCGCCCGTAATGGCATTAAGAAAACCCTGATCAGTATTCGGTGCAAAATAAACGACTATACCTGCTCCGGGAGCAACGGCTCCTGCAATCTCAATGTCAAGCATAACTTCACCATCAGCACTATTTGCATTTGTCGGTTTATTTTGCCCTTTATCGATCAGCACCTCAGTTACAACAGGAATTTTTAGACCAAGCTGGGTGAAATAAGTTTTGATATCGGCCTGTTGATATCCACCACCAAGTTCAATAATGGCAATGGTCTGGCCCATACCATCAAACCCAGTAGGAAATTTATACACTGAGGCTAGCTGATTACCTGTAAAACCAGGTGGTGGTGGTACAGTTTTCTTTTTTTCAAGCAGGTGAGTAGCTTTTTGTACCTGAAACATGGGCCTTGCTGCTGGTCTGTCATCTAAACCAAAAATACCTGTTATGATGTCTTTTAGCTGTTCAGGAATAAATATTTCACCTTCTCTGCCCCTGTACAATAAACCAGCCTGCCTATAATGTGAAAGTTTTACGGTAAATGCCTGCTCAAAATCGGTAATCCTACCCTGATAAACCAATGACCTTGAAGCCATATCATTTTTTATAAGGGTTAACTTATGCTGCTTACAAAAGGCTTCAATTTCATGAACATCTTTTTCATTTGCACCATATTCTTTGGCAAATTCTATATGTGATAGCTGCTTGCCCTGGGCGATAGCCGTGCTAATTTCGTTTTTACGGCGCAAACTTATTGTAACCGAAATTAATTCTTCTTTATTGATATCTGTAGTAGGATCACCCACTGGTTTTTTCTTATAACTACCCAGAAGGGGAATTTTTTTAAAAATTGCCATAATTACGTCTGCATTAATAATGAACAAATTAGCGAAACATTTATTCTTAAAACCCCACCAGCACTCAATTTTATCTTAACTATCTGTAATTTTTTAACTGTAAATTTCGTGCCTGACAAACTGCCGTACACTTAAATTTAGTTCTATCCTGATATCTATGAATCATTAAAGCATGAAAATATTGTAGTAGTATTGTTGGAAATTAGATAGGTGTTCATTTAAAATATTCTTATGAAATCAGTCATTTTAATTCTTTTTATTGCTGTTTCAGGGGCTGTACATGCTCAGCAAACGGTGCTGCAAAAATATTCGCCTCAATTTACGGTAGGCACCAAGATCGATTATGCTCTTGATTATAACGGGCAACCTGTTCAGTATAATCTTACCATTAAAAGTATGGCCGATCCAATTATTCTTGAATGGAATGTGCCCTCATACGGAACAGGAACTTACCAACTGACTCAAAAAGGATTAAAAAGTGGAAATTCAATAAATTTTGACCAGGTTCAACCAGGTAGTATAACACAACTAAAAGATAATGAATCAGTTATTGTAATTTCAAAAGATGCTTTCGCCAGTCTTCAAAAGAACGGCTCATTTTCAGTAATGGGCTTGGTTTTTACAGTTAAACCAGAAGTAAAACCATTATCTATATTGATAAAGGGAAATCCCCTTGACCTTATACATGTAGTTTCAGGTGACGGGGCTGTACAGGTCTGGATTCTTAATAATGCAGATTTCCCTTTACTTGCCCAAATACAGGGCAACCCCCTTAATATTAATTATACACTCCAAAATATTGAGAACTAGGGAAGCAGTATTTTTTTAATGTATTGTATTACAAATGATCGAATCAGTAGGAAATTGCATCATTAGCCTTGATATTGGAACAACCAATATCAAGGCTTTTGCATATTCAGAACTTGGGAATGTGCTGGCCTCGGCTGCTGTTCATATCGCTGAGCCAGAATCAGGTCTTCAAGATGCTATTAAAATATACATACAATGCGCTGATATCTTAAAACAGATAAATAAACAGCTGGGCATTCAGTCTATGCAACCGTATTGCCTGTCAATAAGTGGGGCAATGCACAGCATGCTACCTGTTAATAATTTGGGTAAGCCACTTGCGCCTGCGATGATATGGGCAAATAATTCAGGTTTACAGGTTTCCAAAAATCTTGTCGGTACAGATCTGGCTTGGTCTATTTATAAAGAGACAGGTACGCCAATTCATCCGATGAGCCCCATGATAAAAATTGCGTGGATGAAGTTAGAAAGGGGTGATATTTTTCGGCGGGCATTTAAGTTTATCTCTATTAAAGAATATGTCTATTATCGGCTGACAGGTATTTTTTTAGTCGACTATTCGATTGCTTCTGCAACAGGTTTATTTGACTCAAAAAATCTTAACTGGAGCCAAAAAGCCTTGGAATTTGCCGGCATCACTGAAAAACAACTTGGCGAACCTGTTAGCCCTTATCACAGGGTAGAAACATCAACTTCCGTTGGAAAAGACCTTGGTTTTAAAAGTAATTTAGCTGTTGTGATCGGGGCGAGTGATGGCTGCCTTGCTGCACTTGGAGCAGCTCCTCTTAAAGAAGGAAATATTTCATTGACCATAGGAACAAGTGCTGCCCTTCGTTCATTTGTCTCAGACTATTTGCCCGACCCTAAAAGCCGATTGTTTACCTATTTACTAGATGAGCAGCATTTTATTACAGGAGCCCCCTCAAATAGTGCAGGTGCTGTTTTTGCCTGGTTAACCCAACTATTTACTGGAAAAGGAATCGGTCTTACAGACTTTGAAGCTTTTAATTCAATAGCCTCAACAATTCCCGCGGGTTCACAAGGCCTTTGTTTCATACCCTATGTTCTTGGCGAGAGAGCACCCATCTGGGATGCTGAAGCAACAGGTTCTTTTTCCGGAATTAGAAATATACATACAAGTGCGCATTTCGCACGTGCCGCTATGGAAGGTATTCTTTATAATCTTCGGTATATACTTGAAATTTTGAAAGAGCGCATCGTAATTAGTGATATTTTCGCAGGTGGAGGCCTTATTACTTTCCCAATCTGGAGACAAACTCTTGCAACAATTTTAAACAAACCGCTAAATTATCAGCTATCAAAGGAAGACTCTGCCGCCGGGGCAGCAATTATAGGAATGAAAGCAATGGGAATCATACCTTCAATCACAGCTCAAACAATTTTTTATAAACCAATGCCTGCTGTAGTGCCAGAAGAATCAATGACAGAGCAATATAATTACCTCTATCAGCAATTTAAGAATACCGTTAATCAGATATAAATGAAAATTTTGGTAATCGAAGATGAAAAAGGTTTACGTGATGAAATTTTGCGCTACTTTATTCAGGATGGTGATATCTGCGAATCAGCGGTTGATTTGAGATCTGCGCTTGAAAAAATAGCTTTGTATAAATATGACTGCATTTTGCTTGATCTTTCTTTACCCGATGGTGATGGAATGAAATTAATTGAAAACCTTAGAAAAATTCGTAAAGATGACGGGCTGTTAATAATTTCAGCCCGTGATTCGCTTGATGATAAGTTAATCGGGCTTAATATGGGTGCTGATGATTATCTGGTCAAACCTTTCCACCTGTCAGAACTGAAGGCCAGGGTGGTTGCTATTGTCAGAAGGAAATCTTTTCAAGGAAATAATACACTTGATTTTGAAGAGATAAGAATAGATTTTCAGGCAAAACAAGTAACAGTTCTAGGCTACGTCGTTGCACTTACCCGAAAAGAATATGAATTGCTCTTGTATTTTATTGCCAATAAAGCGAAAGTGGTTTCAAAAACAGCCATTGCTGAACATCTCTGGGGTGATCAGATTGATTCGGCAGATAGTTTTGATTTCATTTATACACATGTTAAGAATCTAAGAAAAAAGCTGCTTGAGGCTGGTAGTTCAGATTATATACATTCTGTTTATGGTATGGGTTATAAATTTTCAGTCGCATGAAACTGGCAAGCAGCTATAATAGGGTAAACCTGTTAGCAGGAATCTGCATTTTACTAATAACAGGCCTTTTTTACTACAGGGCAATCAGCTATATATTGACCAGCCAGCTTGATAAGGAGTTAAAAGTTGAAGAACGGGAAATCATTGGTTCTGTAAAAGCAAAGAGTAAAATACCAGCATCTACCAAGTTTGAAGACCAGCAGATAATTTATACCAGGACGCCCCTACCGAGTCCCCGTTTATTTTTTAATATGGAATTTGATAATCAACGGGAAATGGAATTGGGCAGGGAGCTAATCACAAATGTGCAGTTGCAGGGTGAAAATTACCAGGTAGCAATTATACTGTCACGGGTAGAATCTGATGATCTGATTCAAATAATTTTTCTAATCACCATCGTTACCGCTATTGTTTCTCTATTGATCTTGTACCTGCTCAACAGATTTCTTTTGGGCAAATTATGGCAACCTTTTTATTCGACACTGGCGAAGATTAAAAATTTTCAGCTTCAGAGTCCTGATTTTAATTTTCCTATCTCTAAAATTGAAGAATTTACAGAGCTAAATCAGGTTGTTCAAAATATGGCAGCCAGAATAAATACTGAGTTTTCAGACTTGAAAACTTTTACTGAAAATGCTGCTCACGAGCTTATGACCCCTGTTGCTGTGATGCGCTCAAAACTTGATTCACTCATACAGACAGATAAATTATCTCAGGAACAAACGGAACTGGTCAGTGATATTTATCAGTCTGTTTCAAAAATGGCTAGAATCAACCATTCACTTGTTTTACTGGTCAAAATTGATAATAAATTACTTCAGGATATAGCATTGATAGATCTTGAGCAGGTAATTCAAGATAAACTCAAAGAATTTCAGGAATTGGCAACAACAAGGGGTTTGTTTTTTACCATAAACTTAAGCTCTGTGAAGGTTACCATGAGCAGGTATCTGGCCGATATTTTATTGAATAACCTGTTTACGAATGCAATCAATCATAACCACCATGGGGCTGATATTAACATTGAACTGAATGAAAACTATTTGTCGTTTAGCAATCCGGCATTAAATGATACCGGTCTTACCGAAAAAATTTTCGAACGATTTCAAAAAAGCTCTTCCTCAGAAGGAACTGGACTTGGCCTTACCATTGTGAGGCAGATTTGTACAGGTCTGGGCTATCATCTATCTTATTGTTTCATAAATAAACGGCATGTTTTTAAAATTAATTTCCATACATCCTGATTTAACCAGAGATTTAGAGGCGCTTCAACATTTCTTCAAAATCATTAAATATGTTTACAATTCATAAGGTCCTTGTTTATGACCTATACCAGATTTTACATTAATCTTTATGGCCTTGAGAATTTTTTATTGCTTGTTACTTGCCTTTATACCAACAAGCTTGTTTGCTCAAAGCCATAATTTAGCATTTTATCTTGGACAGGCTACATTCAGTAATCCTCTGCTCAAAGATTTTACCAATCAGTTGTCATCAGCAAAATTTGACAGTTTAAGGGTACGTGCCGGGCAAAAGCCACAGTTGAGTGCAAACGCAGTTGCACAATATGCTCCTTCTATTGGAAGTTTCGGTTATGACCAGGCTGTCACAAATGGTGGAAATTACAGTGCTACCCTAAATATTTCCCAGGTTTTATTTAATAGGGCCGCCTTAAATAGCAGATTGCAGACTATCAAAAATCACCAGGATAGTATCTCAAATAGCGCTAGTATAACCCGGATTGACCTAAAAAAAACAATTACGGCTCAGTATATCGTCACATATGCAGATTTAAAACAAGTTCGATTTCAAGAAGAACTATTTCACCTGTTACAAACTCAGGAAAAATATCTCATAAAAATGGTACAGGGTGGAATTTTTAAACAAAGTGATTACCTAACGTTTTTAGTTTCAAGACAAGCACAGGAAGTGTCAATAAGCCAATTTGAGAATACGTTTCATACTGATCTGGCATTGCTAAATCAGTTATCAGGCATTGTAGACACCAGTACCGTTGTATTAGAAGAACCCAACATACAACCAGCCAACTTATTACCTATCACGCTATTGCCAGGATATCACAAATTCATCATAGATAGTTTGCAGCTTATAAACCAACAAAATCTACTATCAGCTGCTTATAAGCCCAAAATCAACTGGTTTGCCGATGCCGGTAATCAGACAAGCATACTCCGAAATTTTTATCGGAATTTCGGAACCAGTTTTGGGTTAAACTTTACACTGCCAATATATGATGGACACCAGCGCCGCATTGCTCTTAAGCAAATAGATTTACAGCAGAGAACCAGAAAAGTATACCTGCAATATTTCAACACACAATACCAGCAGCAGATTCTTTCTGTGCAAAAGCAATTAAAGGATATTGAACAATTGCTTGGTAAAATAGATAACCAGTTGAAATACTCAAAAATGCTGATCGATACAGATCAGAAATTATTGAATACTGGTGACCTAAAAGTAAACGATTTTCTACTGGCTATAAATAATTACAGGTCCATACAATTTTCTCAAACGCAACAACAAATCAACCGGCTTTTATTAATAAACCAGCTAAATTATTGGGGTGTCAATTGAATTCCGTAAAAGGGATTAAATTGAGCTGCTATTAACATTTATCATGATCAAATTTACTAAATCTTCTGCCTTGTGTTTCTGCCATAACAATGTACCACAATATTTCCTGGCAATAATCCTGACTACCTTTTTGATGATTAACCTTTGCGGCTGTAATTCGTCAGCCAAAGAAGCGGCTGATGAAACCGTAGCTCATGCAATAGTTCCAGTAAAAACAGGTATCGTTGTAAACGGTCCTGTAGGTGAATCAATTGAATTAAATGCAAATTCGACCTTCATAAAGAGAAACATTGTCAGATCAACAGCTATCGGATATGTGAAGAAAATAAATGCTCAGCTGGGCGATCAGGTAAACGCCGGAGAAAAACTTTTTATTCTTGAAACCAAAGAAGCCACAATACTCGGAAATAATCTGTTTAAAAATGAGCCTGATCTACACTTTTCAGGATTAATCCCTATAAAAGCCAGTCAGCCAGGTTTTATTACTGGTATCTACCATCAGGTTGGTGATTATATCCAAGAAGGTGATTCACTTTGCTCAATTGTAGACCAGCATAGTCTAGTCTTTATACTAAATGTACCATATGAATTTAATGGTTTTATTAAGATGGGTGAAACCTGTCAGATAAGCTTGCCTGATGGCCGAAATTTTAAAGGTACTATCTACTCAAAAATTGCCGTTATGGATGCCGTTTCACAGACTCAGCGTTATCTGGTTAAGGCCCTTTTACCAGAACATCTACCAGAAAATCTGATTGCTAGGGTAAAACTTTTTAAAAGCAAGCCGCATACAGCGCTTTTAGTACCACATACCGCAGTATTGAGTAATGAAGAACAAACTGAATTCTGGGTGATGAAAGTCGTTAACGATACACTGGCGATAAAAGTTCCCATTCATAAGGGGATTGAAACATCAGATCAGGTTGAACTTATCAATTCCCAGCTTCAGGCAGGTCAAAAAGTTCTGGTCGGTGGAAATTATGGTCTGTCTGATACAACAACCGTCAAAATAGAAAAATGAAACAGTTTTTTAGCACGTATAAAAATCCGGTTGCTGTACTTTTGACAATCTTATTGATGTCTGGATTGTATTTCTACAGCCGGATGCAGACATCACTTTTTCCGGAAATAACTTTTCCCAAGGTTAAAATCATAGCAGATGCTGGTGAACAGCCTGTCGATAAAATGATGGTTACTGTAACCAAACCATTAGAAAATGCCGTCAAGCTAGTTCCTGACTTACAACTTGTCAGAAGTGTTACCAGCAGAGGAAGTTGTGAGATTTCAGCTTATATGAACTGGAATGCAAATATTGATCTTGCCAGGCAAAATATCGAATCAAGGATAAATGAGATCAGGAATTCTCTACCCCCTGGTGTACAATTCAGTATAGAAAAAATGAACCCTTCTATATTGCCAGTTATGGGATATACCCTTGAAAGCCATAGCCGCAGCCCTATTGAAATGAAATTGCTGGCAATGTACACTATAAAGCCTTTTCTTTCGCAGGTAGAAGGTGTAGCAGAAATAAGAATCAGCGGAGGAAAAAACAAAGAATTCTGGCTTATGCTCAAGCCCCAGAAAATGAGTGCTCTTGGGGTTACTCCAGATATGGTAAATACGGCTTTAAGTCAGACCAATTTTATTCTCTCTAATGGTTATTTGGCTGATTACCGCAGGTTGTATCTGGCAATTACAAATACAGCCGTTAAGAATCTGGATCAGCTTGAGAATCTTATCATTTTCAATGATGGTCGTAGGACCGTGCAACTCAAAGACATTTCAGAAGTTCAAATCAGAGAAGGTATTGAATATGTACGCATAAATGCAAACGGTCATGATGCCGTTCTTGTTGCTGTAATCAAACAACCTAATGCAAACCTGATTGCTGTTTCAAGCCTGATGCAAGAAAAAATCAAGCAACTACAAAAAATATTACCTTCAGACGTAATTATCAAACCGTATTATATTCAGGCTGATTTTGTCAACGAAGCGGTACGTAGTGTAACAGATAGTCTTTGGATCGGTCTTGCTCTGGCAATTTTAGTGGCAATTTTATTTTTGCGTTCTGCAAGGGCAAGTCTTAGCATTTTGATAACCATTCCTATTACCCTAATGCTGACGATTCTTGTTCTGTATTCAATAGGGTATACCTTAAATATTATGACCCTTGGAGCTATCGCTGCATCTATCGGACTAATCATTGATGACGCAATTGTTGTGGTCGAACAAATTCATCGGACACATGAAGAGCATCCTGGTGAAACTGGATCAGAACTGGTTCAAAAAGCAATAAGTTATCTTTTTCCTGCCATGCTGGCTTCATCGATCAGTACCATTGTAATTTTTCTTCCTTTTTCATTAATGACAGGCATAGCAGGTGCCTATTTTAATGTTCTTACCAATACAATGATTATTACCCTGGTATGTTCATTTTTTGTAACATGGATTGGGCTTCCTGTTATCTATCTTTTATTTAACTTTCTAAACAGGCAAAAAAATAAAAATGCTTTACCAGAAAAGGAACATCCGGTACATACCCAGACCTGGGTTTATCCGCTGATTCGCAGACCATGGATCAGCATGATTTTTGTTGCAGGGTTAATTCTTGCCATAATATTGGTATATCCTCATCTGGGCACTGGTTTTTTACCAGACATGGATGAGGGGTCAATTGTACTTGACTATAGTTCTCCACCCGGTACTTCTCTTGAAGAAACTGACCGTATGCTTCAGCAGGCAGAAAAACTAATAAGTCAAAATCCGAATGTACAGGCTTATTCAAGGCGTACAGGAACTCAGATGGGCTTTTATATCACTGAACAAAATCGAGGAGATTATCTGATTCAATTAAAGAAAAATAAGACAGAAACAACAGATCAGGTTATTGATGAGCTTCGTAAAAAGATTGCGAGCTCACAGCCAGCGTTAAGAATTGATTTCGGACAGGTTATTACTGACATGCTGGGTGATTTAATGGCTTCAGTTCAACCAATTGAATTAAAGGTATTCGGGTCTGAGCAGTCTAAACTGAATGAACTATCAAATCAGATTACAGATATTATTTCAAAAGTACCTGGTACAGCTGATGCCTTCAATGGTATAGTTGTAGCAGGCCCTTCTATTGAAATTTCTCCAGATCAAACACGACTTGCTCAATTTCATTTATCGCCGGCAATTTTTCAACAGCAGCTTCAAAGTAAACTTGAAGGAAATCAAACTGGGGGCATAATTGAAAATCAACAGGTCACTCCCATCCGTATGATAGAACCTGAACAGCATGGCTCAAGCCTTGACAAGTTTAAAAACCAGTTAATTTTCTTACCTGGTGGCAAACGAGTACCGGTTTCCAGTCTTGCATCGATTAAAATCAGCACTGGGGCAGCAGAATTGCAGCGGGAAAATCTTCAATCAATGGGTGTAATCACTGCCAGGTTAAATCAGCGTGATCTGGGCAGTGTAATGAATGATATACGAACCCAAATTGGAAGAAAAGTAATTTTTCCGCCTGGTTACCATATTGAATACGGAGGTGCATTTGCAGATCAGCAGCGTTCTTTCAATGAATTACTGATTATTCTGGGTACTGCCAGCCTGCTCGTATTTGTGGTCATTCTGTTTTTATCACGCAATTTTGCTGTAGCATTACTGGTACTTTTTATTTCTATTCTTGGGGCTGCAGGCTCTATGCTCGCCTTATTTCTGACACATATACCTTTAAATGTTGGCAGTTACACAGGAATTATTATGATCGTTGGCATCATTGGAGAAAATGCAATTTTTACGTTTTGGCAGTTTCAAACAACTGTACAGGTAAGTTCAGTCGAGGAAGCTGTTGTATATGCTATTTCTACCCGGCTCAGACCTAAATTGATGACTGCACTTGGAGCCATTATTGCACTGATGCCTTTGGCACTTGGTATAGGTGTAGGCGCACAGTTGCATCAACCACTTGCTATTGCCGTTATTGGCGGATTTATTGTTGCCCTGCCCTTGTTGCTAATGGTTTTACCCAGTTTAATGGTATTAGTTTTAAAAAAATCTTATCCTAAACCAGCAATAGCTAAACCCGGTAACTGAAACAAATCTGGGTTTTCTAGAATCACGTCGTTACTAATATTTTTTCTATTGATATTATATTTAGCCCCGACTGATGAGGTTATATTGTCGTACGTAAGTGAAGGTAAATTTGTTTAACGTACTGGCTGGTTGATTTTTAAATCAAAAAATAAAGCAAAATAAAAGTGATCGAAAAATTATTTTGCATTATATGAAAAGTAAAATAATGCATTTAAATAGGGGAAACTACTTTCTTTGCAGTAAATTATTATTTATAAATCATTAAATATTAATTTGATTAATCTTCTGCCTGCTTATTTAGTCTTATAATTTTTTCTCTTTAAAATATACTTTAAATTAAGGTTATGAATGCTATTATCAGAATTCGTGTACTCATAGCGCTATTTGTCTTGATGCTATGCAGCACCAACTCAAAACTATATGCCCAGCAGGGTGGTCCTGTTTCTTATCAGGAATTTTATGACCAGTTAAGCCCCTATGGAGACTGGGTAAATGACCCCGATTATGGCTACGCGTGGGTACCTGATGCAGGTCCTGATTTTCAACCCTACAGGTCTCATGGTCACTGGGTATATACAGAATATGGATGGACGTGGGTTTCAGACTATAAATGGGGATGGGCCGCTTTTCACTATGGCAGATGGAGATTAACAGATGAATTCGGTTGGATCTGGATACCTGGATATACATGGGGGCCAGCCTGGGTTTCATGGAGAAGAACCGAGGGATATTATGGTTGGGCACCATTGGGACCTCCCCGATTACGTTATGAAGGACCAGGTTTTCAAGGCGATAATACTGATGGATACCGGGATCAGGAAAATGATGGGGGTTATCGAGATGAATCAAATAACGGAAACTATCGTGATGGTTATTACGATGGTAACAGAGACCAAAACTATGCAGGCAGTGGGTTTCATGTAAGTATAGGTTTCAACTTTTCATGGGGTAATGCAGCACCAGTGAATCAATGGTGCTTTGTACCAGCTAATTACGTAGCCAGCCCCTATCTTTCAAACTATTATGTACCGCAAATACAAAACACTACAATTTATAATAACACCACTATTATTAAAAATACCTATGTGAACGGGAACATGGTTAATAATAGTGGAACCATAATTAACAACTATACTAATTCGACAAATAACAGCAATAACACGATTAGTAATTCAGGTAATAAAACGGTATATATAGCAGGGCCACCCAGAGCTGATGTAGAAAAATCTACAGGTCAGGTGATAAAGGCAGTCGCCATTACCAATGCATCAAAACCGGGTATGGCTGGTATAAAGGGTAATGCCATTTCAATGTACAGACCACCATTCAGAAACCCTGTTGAGGCTGGAAATATTCGTTCTTCAGCAGGTTTACCTGCACCAAGTCATGCTGTACCCATTAATCAGGTAAGTCCGATCATTGACCGGTCAGGATCAAAGGCCGGATTAGTTAGAAATAATGCGATATCACATTTGAATAGCACTGATAGTAAACCACTTATTATGGCAAAAACTAATTATTCAGCCTTTAAAAGCAGCCCTGTACGAGCTAAAACAGTAGAAAACCAACGCTATATTAAAGCAGGTACCGTCAATACGGGCAGAGCACAAATTAACAGACCAGAAAATAATCTTACACCAGTCAACAGAGGGATTTCTTCACCTCAAGAATCAGATGGAGGAATGAATAACCCAAAAGATAAGCGTCTTGAGCAACCACCAGTTCGTTCACAATCTCAGCAAATCCAAAAGGAAAAAGATCGGGCAGACAATGAAAATAGAATTCAGGAACAAAACAGGCTTCAGCTTCAAAACAAAGTAAAATCACCTGAAACTCCGGATCATGGAAGAATTTTAAATAATGATCAGCAGCGACAGGTTCATCCACAGATTCCCGGGCAGCGTCAGCCTGACCAAGGGCAGCAGCAACATCAGGTTCATCCCCAGTTTCCCGATCAGCGTCAACCCTACCAGGGGCAACGTCAGCCAGACCAGGGTCAGCAACAACAACGGCCACAAAATCAGATTCAGCCACAGCAACAACGCCCACAAAATCAGATTCAGCCACAGCAACAACGGCCACAAAATCAGATTCAGCCACAGCAACAACGGCCACAAAATCAGGGAGCCCCTATCAACGCCCCTCAACATGTTACTCCAAGGCAAGAACCCAGGATGATTGAACCTCCAAGACAAAAGCCAGTTGAAGAAAAAAAGTGAGCTAAATATTCATTTCCGGAATGTCATCATCTGCCAGCATATGACCCTGGGTGGCATTCCGGATTTCGTCTACAGAGACACCTGGAGCTCTCTCAAGTAACCGGAATCCTATACCAGGCAAGATATCTATTACAGCAAGTTCGGTCACAATTTTCCGAACACATTTGATACCTGTTAGGGGCAGAGTACACTGCTGCAGTAATTTTGATTGACCCTGCTTGTTTACGTGCTGCATGGCAACAATTATATTACTGGCAGAGGCTACCAAATCCATTGCCCCACCCATCCCTTTAACCATCTTTCCAGGTATTTTCCAGCTTGCAATATCACCAGTTTCTGAAACTTCCATAGCTCCCAGAATAGTCAGGTCAATATGCCCACCCCTGATCATGGCGAAGCTTTCGGCTGAATCAAATAAAGAAGATCCCAAAGCCATAGTTATTGTTTGTTTACCAGCATTGATCAGGTCTGCATCAACTTCACTTTCAACTGGGAAAGGCCCTATACCCAGAAGCCCATTTTCAGATTGGAGAACAACCTGAATATTTTCAGGAATAAAATTTGCAACCAGGGTTGGAATACCAATTCCCAGATTTACATAATATCCGTCACGTAGTTCCTGAGCAATACGCCGGGCAATGCCGTTTTTATCAAGCATACAGTTTATTGATTAGTAACCGTGATGGTTCGTTGCTCTATACGTTTTTCGTAATTCTTACCCTGAAAAACACGCTGAACATATATTCCCGGGGTATGAATCTCTTCGGGCCCAAGACTTCCAAGAGGAACGAGTTCTTCAACTTCAGCTATAGTAATCTTGCCAGCTGTTGCCATCATGGGATTAAAATTCCTAGCCGTTCCATGATAAATAAGATTACCGGCTTCATCTCCTTTCCATGCCTTGACTAATGAAAAATCTGCTTTAAGCCAATTTTCAAGCAAATAGTTTTTGCCATCAAAAGAACGTATTTCTTTACCCCTCGCTACTTCAGTGCCAAATCCCGCAGGAGTGTAAAAAGCAGGTATTCCTGCCCCACCCGCTCTAATTCTTTCTGCAAGGGTACCCTGAGGAATAAGCTCAACTTCAAGTTCACCGGCTAATAGCTGCCTTTCGAATTCTTCATTTTCACCTACATAAGAAGAAATCATTTTTTTTACTTGCCGGGATTTCAATAAAACTCCAATTCCAAAATTATCGATACCAGCATTATTTGAAATACAGGTAAGGTTTTTAACCTTCATCTCAAGTAAGGCAGTGATTCCATTTTCAGGAATTCCGCAAAGTCCAAACCCGCCAAGCATAATAATTGAACCATCATATACATCACTAAGTGCAGTTCTTGCATCAGCATAAATTTTATTGATCATCTTGCCGTTTCCATATAAATACGCTCTTGATAAGTTACCTAATATGAAATATAAAACACTAAAAACTTCTAAGCAAGAATCCTAAACATTTGGAACATTTTAATGTACTAACTTTTACAATATCAGCATTATGGAAAATCAAATTTTAGGTCTTCACCATATCACAGCCATTGCAAGCAGTGCACAAAAAAACTATGATTTTTACACAAAATTTCTTGGCCAGAGGTTAGTAAAAAGAACCGTGAACTTCGACGATCCCAATACATACCATTTTTATTTTGGCGATGAAATAGGCACTCCGGGAACGATAATTACATTCTTCCCTTGGGAAGGTATGAATCATGGAAGAATAGGAAATGCAATGGCTACCGAAATCGGTTATTCTGTCGGTAAATCAAGCTATAATTTTTGGCTCGAGCGTCTGAAAGAATTTAAGGTTACTCATTCTCCGGTTGAATCCTATTTTGGAAAAGACATTATCAGGTTTCAGGATTATGATGGTCTGGCATTCAACCTTGTTTTCACAGATGGATTGATGAATATTCAACCATGGGAAACAAATGGGGTTGCGAAAATAGATACTATTAAGGGTTTTAATAATGTAGTCCTAACCCTAAAGACAATAGATGCTACAGCAGCGGTTTTATCAGATTTATTGGGATATACTGAAATTGCATCTGAAGGTGATATAACCAGGTTTAATAATCAGAATGATAGTTTTTCATTTATTGATTTAAAGTCTAGCCCTTCGGGCAAGCATGGTCAGGTTGCGGCTGGCACTATTCATCATATCGCTTTCGAAGTAAAAGATGAAAGTATTTTGATGGAATACAGAGAGAAGATAGCAAGTGCAGGCCTACACATCACTGAAAAGATTGATCGTGACTACTTCTACTCAATCTACTTCAGAGAGCCCGGAGGAGTATTATTTGAACTTGCAACTCAAAATCCTGGTTTTGCCAAAGACGAACCCTTAGGTGAGCTTGGACAAAATCTTCGGTTACCCAGCCAGTATGAATCAATGAGGTCAAAAATTTCAGTACAGTTACCTTCAATAACTTTTTAATTTTCAGAAATACTCAATGGATAAATTCACCTATCTAACAGGAGGCCTAAGTTTAGAAGCTGCAAATAAGGTTTTAATCCTGCTACATGGCAGAGGTGGAAGTGCTTCCGACATGTTAAACTTTATAAAAGGATTAAAAGCTGATGACTTTGCACTTATAGCACCACAGGCGATAAACAATAGCTGGTACCCCTATTCATTTTTAGAGGCTCAGAAAAATGACTCTTCCCTGAATCTAGCCTTGGTTTTCCTTGATCAGATAATCTTGGAATTAGAAAGTTCAGGTTTTAAAAAAACTCAGTGCTATTTTCTCGGTTTTTCTCAGGGTGCATGCCTGACACTTGAATATACGACTAGAAACGCCGCAAAATATGGGGGGATAATTGCCTTCACCGGTGGACTTATAGGCAATACAATTATGAAAGCAAGGTATAATGGAAATTTTGAAGCTACCCCGGTATTTATAGGCAGCAGTGATCCTGATATCCATGTACCAGTAGAACGTGTGAGAAACTCAGCAAAATTAATGACCCTTATGGGCGCAAATGTCAATACCATTATCTATCAGAACATGGGCCATACAATTAACGAGGATGAAATCATGCACTGTAATGCAATACTTGCCAAGGATAAACTATAAATAATTCCGAAAAAATTGATAATAAATAAGTGTAGTTTATACTATACAGTTTAGGTTTTATAATTTACATACCTATCAAAGCTTAACCTACAGCGCTGTAAATAAATATGCCTTTAGGATGTCTTAAAGATAGGTTTATAGGATATTGAACGTACGAAATGCCAATATTAAATTCAGGTACGAATTTAGATTAATCGAACAAGAGTTAATCTGTTTCTCAACCTAAATTTAAAGGCAATGAAAACGCTAGTCACATTCATCACCAAGATCTCAGCAGCCTGCTTAATTGCTACTCTCCCTATTCCGGGAATAGCTTCATCCCTGTCTTTTCAACAAAATGACCCGGTTTATGGTAATGACCGCCCATATCAGAATCAGCCAGACAACCAGCAAAATAGTAACCAGGATAATGGGTATACTAACGGGCAGCAGAATTCTGACAATAATCAGACGAATCAGAATTACAATCAGGATAATGGAAATTATGCTGACAATAGTGGAAATAATGAAAATCAAGGAAATATAAATTACCAGACTTTTCACGATCAGCTAAGTCCATATGGACAGTGGATCAATACACCAGAGTACGGGCAGGTATGGGTACCGGACGCAGGAGACAATTTTCAACCATATAGAACAGAGGGGCACTGGGTTTATACTGATTACGGTTGGACCTGGGCTAGTGATTATCGTTGGGGATGGGCTCCATTTCACTATGGGCGCTGGTCATTTGCAGATGAATATGGATGGTATTGGGTTCCTGGCTACCATTGGGGCCCAGCCTGGGTTGCATGGCGGCATTCTTCAGAATATTATGGATGGGCCCCACTAAGCCCAGGTTTATCAATTGGCGTTTCATTTTCATGGGGAACTTCTATTCCTGACCATGACTGGTGCTTTGTTCGCTCAAACTATATTAGCGACGAACATGTAAATAATTACTACGTTTCAGTAAATAACAATACAACTATTATCAATAACACAACCATAATCAATAACAACAGGTATTCAGACGGAAACAGGCAGATCTCGTATTCAGCAGGACCTTCAGCAAATGAAGTGGCCAGATATACTGGACGGCAGGTCTCACCTGTGAACATACAACGCGTTAACAGACCTACTATGGCAGGCATACATAATAATCAGTTAATGATTTACCGGCCCAATGTGACCCCTGGCAGAATAAACAATTCTATAAATAGCAATCCGGGAATAAATGGCAGGGTAAATAATTCCAGAACAATATTGAATCAACAAAGAGGTATTCAAAATGGCATAGTTAATAAAGCCAATTCAGGACAATCAATTGGGATGAACCAGCATACAGGATTTAACAGTAATTCTAATCGGGATAACAAAATACCCCAGGCCCAGATGCAGGCCGCCCGTCAGAACCAAAGCTGGAACAGACCACAGCAACAGGTTCAACAGCGTGACCAGGCCCAGATGCAGGCCGCCCGTCAGAACCAAAGCTGGAACAGACCACAGCCACAAGTGCAGCAGCGTGACCAGGCCCAGATGCAGGCCACCCGTCAAAACCAAAACCAAAGCTATAACAGATCACAGGCACAGGTTCAGCAGCGAGATCAGGCACAGTTACAGGCCGCCCGTCAAAACCAAAACTGGAACAGACCACAGCCTCAGGTTCAGCAGCGCGAGCAGGCTCAGATACAGGCCCCACGTCAAAATCAAAACTGGAACAGACCACAACAGCAGGTCGGGCAACTCCAGCAGGTACAGGAGCGTCAGCAAGCTCAAATACAGGCCCCACGTCAGAATACTGAAAATCAGAATAGAAATAATGCTGTTATTAATTCTTCAGGTCAAATGGGCAAAGGTCAAGGTAGAAGATTCTAAGAGGGTTTATTATAAATATATTTTTTAATGGAGCGTGGTTATATAACTAATTAATTGTTATGTGACCACGCTTATTATAATATTCATAATAAGTAGGGTTATCTAAGCTGATCAAGAATTTCATTCAAACTTTCTATCTGAGTTTCTGATAATTTTTTCATCATCTCATTTTCTGATTCATCAATCTTATCATAAATATCTGCCAGCAAAGAAAGGCCTGTAATGGTAATGTGTATATCCACTTTCCTTCTATTACCAGGACATTCAACCCGGGTGACATACTGTTTTTGTCTGAGTTTTTCAACTAGTCGTGTTGCATTACTCATACGGTCAAGCATTCTTTCCTGAATATCAGAAAGAGCAGTTGAATCTGGTGTACGCCCCTTTAAAATACGAAGTACATTATATTGCTGGGCAGAAATCCCGTACGGTTTTAGTACTTGTACGGTCTTCCCCATCAACCAGCTTCCTGTATAAATTATATTTAAAACAGCTTTACTTGAAGGTGATTTGAATAAGCTTTGCTTGATTTCTTTTTCTAGTTCCATTAAAATTTATTTTAATTCCAGTCTATGACTAAACTCAGGGTGACTAAATAAGGTGTGTTTATACAACAATTGTAAAGGTATGTATCTTATTATCAAGAAAACGCTTTTGATGGCCTCTGATAGGGGGTTTGAAACATTCAATTTTTGAAAACGTATAAAACAGAATGACAATGCTTATCAGGGCACTCTTTAAGTTCCTTTCTCAAATAAAGTTTTTAGCTAAAAGCGAAGTCAGAAAATTTCTATTTGTAGCTGTGTTGGGAATTAATTTCCCGCTTGTTGGTCTGCTGGTCTTTTTCCTGTATGAGCATTTAAGATTTGGAGAAATTTATATTTTTCTGACTGTTACCTTCAGCATACTGGTTTCTACAACAATAACCGTTTTAATTCTTAAACAGTTACTTGAGCCTCTTGTAATTGCTAAAGATGCACTGGAAATCTATCTCCAGAAAAGGCAATTGATTACATTACCCACAGACTATAAAAATGAAGCTGGTGTACTTTTTCAAAATGTGCAACTTACCCTCGAAACACTAGATAAAACTCTTGCCGATAAAAAAGACCTGGTGACACTTTTATCACATGATGTTCGTGCTCCTCTGGCACAGGTTATCGGGATGTGTAATCTTATATTACTAACAGAAGACCCGGATGAAATCACGGAATATTGTACCATCCTTATAACAGAGATGCAAAATCAACTCAATTTTCTCGAGCAGGTTGTGAAAATGAATCGACTTGATAGTATGGAAATTGCATTTGAAGAGCGCAAACAGATACAGGTTTCTGAACTAGTTGATAGGGCCATGCATACGCTGAATGTACAGAATCTAGAAAAAGATATCTCCTGGGTTTTTGATATCCAGAGAAATATGGTGGTCAATGTGAACCCGCATTTATTTACTCAGGCAATTCAAAATGTGATCAGCAATGCTATTAAGTTTTCACACGCGAAGTCTACTATTACCATTAAAACCCGGCTGGAGAGCAACAAAAAAATCATTGAAATTAAAGACGAAGGATTAGGTTTTAAACAGGATGAATCGCTAAAAATCTTTACCCGGTTTACTAAATATGGGAAGACCGGTACCAAAGGTGAAAAATCAAATGGACTTGGATTATACCTGACTAAGAATATTGTTGAAAGACATCACGGGCGTATTGAGGCCTTCAGTGATGGACCCGGACTTGGAGCATTATTTAGATTCGTCATGCAGGATTAAGTAAATCAGTTTGTTTACATCAATGAATCAGTATTTTATAGAATATGTATAGATCAGCTGTTTATCTAATTTTACTTAATTAAACTATTTAATAGCATAACACTAACAATTCCTACGACTGAAACAATCGTTTCCATTAATGACCAGGACCTAAGCGTGTCTTTCATTGAAAGATTGAAATATTCTTTAAACATCCAGAAGCCTGGATCATTCACATGGGAAAACATTAAACTGCCTGCTCCTATTGATAATACCATTAGGTTCGGATTCACCCCTGTACTGATAATCAGTGGGGCGATAATTCCTGCAGTAGTCAGACCCGCAATAGTGGCCGATCCAACAGCTACCCTGATAAAAGCAGCTATTAACCAACCTAAAAGTAAGGGGTGAATATCCCAGCTTTTCAAAATATTGGCAATTTCAATACTAACTCCGCTGTCGCTTAATACCTGCTTAAAACAACCAGCACCCCCTATGATTAATAGTATTCCTGAGATATCCTTGACAGCATCGGCGTAAATAGCCATTACAGCTGAAAGCTTCTTTCCATGTCTGATACCTAACATATAGGTCGCATAGGTAAGAGAAATCAGCATCACGATTGTTGGGTTACCAAGAAAGTCGGTAAAGGCAATGATAGTTTCAGCGCGTGGGAATACTAGTTTTAAAAATGAAGCACCTCCAAGTAGCATAACTGGCAGCAAAGCAGTCAGGAAACTTGTTGGTGCAGAAGGTTGTTCGTGCGCTGCAACTTCAACAGACTGAAAGGCAGAAAGCGGTTGAGAATTGATAGTCTTGAGTGTTCTGCTAAAGACTGGCCCTGCTAGTATGATTGCCGGGATGGCAACAATAATACCATATAGCAGTGTCAGACCCATATTAGCATGAAAGAGCGTAACCAGTACTACTGGTGAAGGGTGGGGAGGTAAAAAACCATGAGTTACTGATAATGCAGCCAGCATCGGTAGGCCGATATATACGGCAGGTAATTTATACCTGCTGACGACAGAAAAAATTATAGGAACCA
>Ga0123337_10000913_pt1 | contig 42990 bp, 50 predicted proteins | sample frozenSSSSmetaG_FD_89792 | JGI IMG/M metagenome (GOLD analysis project Ga0123337, IMG submission 89792) | Glacier valley bacterial and archeal communities from Borup Fiord, Nunavut, Canada, to study Microbial Dark Matter (Phase II) -... | ecosystem: Environmental > Aquatic > Freshwater > Ice >... | reverse complement strand
TGGGGGTGGTGCCCAAGGAAGCGGCGGAGGCGATCTGGGCCAAGGGCGGCGCGGCGACGTTCGATGTGGAGCGCATCGACGAGATCGAGCGGACCACCAAGCACGACGTCATCGCGTTCCTCACCCATGTGTCGGAGATCGTCGGGCCGGAGGCGCGCTTCCTGCACCAGGGCATGACCTCGTCGGACGTGCTCGACACCTGCCTCGCGGTGCAACTGAGCCGGGCCAGCGACATCCTGCTGGGAGACATCGACCGGCTGCTGGCAGCGATCAGGAAGCGGGCCAAGGAGCACAAGTACTCGATCACCATCGGGCGCAGCCACGGCATCCACGCCGAGCCGACGACGTTCGGCATCAAGCTGGCGCAGGCCTATGCCGAGTTCGACCGGGCCCGCGCCCGGCTGGTGGCGGCGAAGGCCGAGATCGCCACGTGCGCGATCTCCGGCGCCATCGGCACGTTTGCCAATATCGATCCGCGGGTTGAGGCCTATGTGGCTGAAAAGCTGGGCCTGAAGGTCGAGCCGATCTCGACGCAGGTGATCCCGCGCGACCGGCACGCCATGTTCTTTGCGACGCTGGGCGTCATCGCCTCGTCGATCGAGCGGCTGGCGACCGAGGTGCGGCATCTGCAGCGCACCGAGGTGCTGGAGGCGGAGGAGTTCTTCTCGCCCGGGCAGAAGGGCTCGTCGGCGATGCCGCACAAGCGCAACCCGGTGCTGAGCGAGAACCTCACCGGCCTCGCCCGGCTGGTGCGTGGCATGGTGACCCCGGCGCTCGAGGACGTGGCGCTGTGGCACGAGCGCGACATCTCGCACTCCTCGGTGGAGCGGATGATCGGGCCGGACGGCACGGTGACGCTCGATTTCGCGCTCAACCGGCTGGTCGGGCTGATCGACAACCTGCTGGTCTATCCCGAGAACATGCGGCGCAATCTAGACCTGCTGGGCGGGCTGCACAATTCGCAGCGGGTGCTGCTGGCGCTGACCCAGGCGGGGCTGAGCCGCGAGGAATCCTACGCCGCGGTGCAGCGCAACGCCATGCAGGTGTGGCAGGCGCGCGGCGACCGGACGGGGATGTTCGCGGCGCTGCTGAAGGCGGACCCGGAGGTTTCGAGCAAGCTGCCGGCGAGCGACATTGACGCGATGTTCGACGATTTCTACCACCTCAAGCACGTCGATGCGTTGTTCGAGCGCGTGTTCGGGCCGGAGCCATGACCGGGATCGTCTACGCCCGCGAGCACCAGCTGAGCGTCGCGGACTATGTTTCGGTGGTTGGCGAGACGACGCTGGCCGCCAGTCGGCCGCTGGGCGACGAGGCGCGGATAGCCGAAATGCTGAGCAACGCCAACATCATCATCACCGCGCGCGAGGATGGCCGCTGCGTCGGGCTGGCGCGCGGACTGACCGACTTCGCCTGGGTTTGCTTCCTCGGCGACCTGGCGGTGCGAAAGTCCATGCAGGGACGCGGTGTCGGAACCGCGCTGATGTTGAAACTGCGGGAGACACTTGGCGGGCGGGTGGCCATCAGCCTCAACGCCGCGTTCGAGGCGGTCAGCTACTACGATCAGCTCGGGTTGAAGATCGGTCTGAACCACAACCCGCACGCCTATTACTGGCCGCGGACGATCGGGGTGGATGGATGAAGATAGCCGACGCCGAAATCCTGATCTTGCCGGGCCTCGGGAACTCCGGCCCCGGGCATTGGCAGCGCCGCTGGGCCGAGCGGTTCTCGACCGGTCGCGTCGTCGAGCAGGAGGAGTGGAACGACCCCGACCTGCGCGACTGGACGGCAGCCATCGTCGAGGCGGTGGAGGCGGCGCAGAAGCCGGTGGTGATCGTCGCGCATTCGCTCGCGGTATCGGCGCTGGTGCACGCCGCGCCGCGCTTTCCGGCCGGCAAGGTCAAGGGCGCGCTGCTCGTCTCGCCGCCCGACCACGAGGGCAAGGCCATCCCGCGCGCAGCACAGAGTTTCGGCGGCGTGCCGACCGATCCCTTGCCCTTCCCCTCGCTGCTTGTGCTCTCCAACACCGACGAGCTGGTGTCGCGCGAGCGCGCCGCCGACATGGCCGCTGCCTGGGGCTCGGAACTGCATTTTGCCGGCGACGCGGGACATATCAACCTGGCTTCCGGGCACGGACCATGGCCGGAGGGGCTGCTGATGTTCACGAGGTTGATGCAGCGGATTTGACGGGGCTGTAGCCTGCAGGCTACCGTAGGGGGCAGTGCATGGTTGAGAATATCGTCGTAGAGCAAAGTGATGAGTTTGAAGCTTGGCTTAGCTCACTACGTGACCAAACCGTTCGTTCAAGAATTGCCGCACGGATCAAGCGGGTCGCTGTTGGACTGCTGGGACAAACCCGGGCCTTGGGAGCCCGCCTCGAGGAATGAAGCTCGACTTTGGGCCGGGGTACCGAGTGTATTTCGCGCGAAGGGGAAGCCGCGTCGTTGTGCTTCTCGCAGGTGGGGACAAGTCCACTCAGTCACGGGACATAGACACAGCCCGTAGAGTGCTGGAGAGATGGGAAGCGCAAGAATGACAAACGGTTTCACCAGTTTCGATGCATCGAGTTACATCGACGGGGATGAGGCGGCCATCGCCTTCCTGGCGGACGCGATGGAAACGAATGACGCAACGTTCATTGCTTCCGCCATCGGCGACGTAGCCCGCGCAAAGGGCATGACTGCCATTGCCAAGGAAACCGGAATGTCGCGCGAGAGCCTGTATCGCGCGCTCAGTGGAGACGGCAACCCACAGTTGTCGACGGTGCTGAAGGTGCTTGAGGCGATGGGGCTTAAGCTTTCTGTCGAGCCTGTATCCAAGACATCCGACGCGGCGTAACTCGCCACAACAGCCACACGATAGGCAGAGCCATATTTGCAAATGATTGTCATTTGCGCTATGGTGGTGGTATGGTCACGCTCACCACCCCCGCCGCCTTCGTTGAATTCGTGATGCTCACCGTCGGCGGGCTGATGGGATTGTCCCACATCCTGCAGCCTCAGATGTGGGGCGAGTATTTTGCCGGGCTGGCGGCGCGCGGGCGGGCCGGGGTGGTGACGAAGGTGATGCAGGTCGAGCTGTGGCCGGCACTGCTGATTGTCGGGCTCCACCAGGTGTGGAGCGGGCCGGGGATCGTGGTGACGGTGCTGGGGTGGCTGCTGCTGGCCAAGGTGGCGGTGGGGCTGCTGGCCCCCGAACTGGCGTTGCGCTCGATGCGGATCCCGGAGCGGGCCCCGCGGAGCTTCGTGCCCGCGGGGGTTGGTCTGCTGGTGGTCGGCGGCTTTGCCGGAGCCGCCCTGCTATGGCCGGTGTAAGGGCTTAGCCGTCGTTCAGGACCTGCTCGCGGGCGACGCCGACCAGTTCGGCCATCTTCTGGCGAATCATGTCGTCGGAAACCGAGGCGCCCTTGGCCTTGAGGTCGCCCGAGATCTTGCGGAACACGTCCTCGTCGCCGGCTTCCTCGAAATCGGAGGCGATCACTTCGGCGGCGTATTCCTTGGCGTGCTCTTCGGACAGGCCCATGTGCTCGGCGGCCCACAGGCCCAGGAGTTTGTTGCGGCGCGCCTCGGCCTTGAAGCGCAGCTCGGAGTCACGAGCGAACTTCGCTTCCTGACCCTTTTCGCGATCGTTGAAACCCGACATTTCGGCTCTCCGCTGTTGTGCCCTGCCGGGCGCCTCGTTGTGCAACGGGAGATATGATGGATGGCGGGGCAAATCAACGGGTCCGCCTCCGCGTCAAAACGTACCTCGCACAACTCTCGCATCGGCGTACGGATGAGCAAGAGCGATGAAATCGCTCGGCAATTGGCGAAGCGACGGGTCGGCGCCGGTCCGCTGCCGGTGAAAAGGCTTGCAAAAAGCGCTGCTTCTGGCGCATGAGAGCCGCAATCCATCCCCCCGCATTGTCACAGGCACATCATATGAACCGTCGGCGGAAAATCTATGACGGCAAGGCCAAGACCCTCTACGAGGGCCCGGAGCCGGGCACGCTCATCCAGTACTTCAAGGATGACGCCACCGCCGGCAACGGCGCCCGCCACGAGATCATCGATGGCAAGGGTGTGCTGAACAACCGCATCTCCGAGTACATCTTCACCAAGCTGAATGGCCTCGGCATCCCGACCCATTTCATCCGCCGGCTCAACATGCGTGAGCAGCTGATCAAGGAAGTGGAGATCATTCCGCTCGAGATCATCGTGCGCAACGTCGCCGCCGGCTCTCTGGTCAAGCGCCTTGGGCTCGAACCGGGCACGCAGCTGCCCCGCTCGATCATCGAGTTCTGCTACAAGGACGACGCGCTCAACGACCCGATGGTGTCCGAAGAGCACATCACCGCCTTCGGCTGGGCGACGCCGCAGGAACTCGACGACATCATGGCGCTCGCCATCCGCGTCAACGATTTCCTGACTGGCCTGTTCATGGGCGTCGGCATCCAGCTCGTCGACTTCAAGATCGAGTGCGGCCGGCTCTATGACGGCGACCTGATGCGCGTCGTGCTCGCCGACGAGATCAGCCCGGACAATTGCCGGCTGTGGGACATCAAGACCCGCAACAAGCTCGACAAGGACCGTTTCCGCGAGAATCTCGGTGGCCTCGTCGATGCCTATCGCGAAGTGGCGCAGCGGCTCGGCATCCTTGTGGAAACCGACAACGCCCTGACCACCGGCCCCCGACTCGTGCAATAGCGGCGCGGAGCGTGCTCAGGAGGGGCGGCAACGCCCTTCCGGTTCGAGCGCGCGACTACCGAAAAGCAGGAGCCTCGAGCTCGCTGCCCTTCTTATCCGGGGAGTTGCTTCGTGAAAGCTCGCGTCACCGTCACGCTCAAGGCCGGCGTCCTCGACCCGCAGGGGCAGGCTATCCAGGGCTCGCTCAAGGCCCTCGGCTTTGCCGGGCTGGGGACAGTACGGCAGGGCAAGGTGTTCGACCTCGACCTTGGTGAATCCGATTTGTCACAGGCCGAAGCGAACGTCCGGGCAATGTGCGAGAAGCTCTTGGCGAACACGGTGATCGAGAACTACACGATCGAAATCGCACCTTAAGATTCGCCGTTTATGGTGCCGCCCGCGCTGCGTATCGCGCCTCCAGTACCAGTAAAGACCATCCAGATGATCAAGACCTTTTCGCTGTCGATCGCCTTCTTCCTGACGCTCGGCCTGCTTTTCGCCGCCTACGCCTCCGTGCCCGTCTGAACACTGCGACCGGCGGGCTTGACGTCAATCAGGTAACCGCTCGGTAACGCAAATCCGACTTGGCCCGGAGCCTGCCAGGGTTCGGCGGCGGGGTTCACACTCCATTCAGACGTCATGGCGCATCTGCCCCTCGTAGGTGCTCGATGCCCCTGCCCTAGCGGCTCCAGGATGGAGCCGGCAGAAGACGCATAGAAATGATCAAGACTTTTTCGATCTCCGCCCTGTTCTTCATGAGCCTCGGCCTCGCCTTCGCGACCCACATGGGCCTGCCGTTCTAGGCAAGGTCCAGACGGATATCGGGCGCCCTGGAGCGCCTTGCCGATACCGCGGCAACCAGTGCCTCGACCTGCCCTGAGCGTGGATCGAGGCCGGCATGGTCCGCCGGACGGCCGACTCCCGTACCCAGAGCCAGCTCAACGACGTCGCCGCGCATGTAGCGCAGCGATTTCTTCAGGCCCGAGCGCTGCGCCAGGTAGTCGGCCAGCTTCCCCTTCACCCCCAGCGCCCGCAACGCCTTGAATATCGGGCGGCGCACGACATTGCGAAAACTCCGGTCGGTGATGTTGAGCCGCAGTTCCGTTTCCGCATCGAGCGATGAGCGCGGGAAGAAGCACATGTGCAGGTTGCGGAAGTCGCTGTCGGCCCATGACGTCCCGCCGGCAGTCTTCCAGCCGTCGGCGAGGTCGTAACCGGGCCTCAGCACCGGGCGGCCGTGGAGGCGCTGGGTGTTGGCGTGCCAGCTGTCGAGGATGGCGAAATTGTAGAGCTTGGTGGCGGGCGCCGCGGGTGGCGTGGCGTAGCCGATGGCCCGGCCGCCGTCGAGGTCGAGCACCGTGGCGTGGATGCTGTGGCCGAACACCGACCAGCGCCGCGCGAACTCGCCGGAGAGGACGCGGGCCCGCATCCGGCCAAGGGCGTCGCGATCATAGATCTCATCGCCATCGAGGCCGAACACCCACACGTCCTGCCCGATATAGGATTGCAGGTGCCGGTTGGTTCGGTCGGGCTGGCCGTCGCGGATCAGGCGGATTTTCGGGTGGCGGGCGGCGAGCGCGGCCAGGCGCGCCGGGGTGCCGTCGCGGCTCAGGTTGTCGATCACCAGCATCTCGTCGACGAAGCCGATGGCGTTCTCGATGGCCCAGGTGACGAAGTTCTCCTCGTCGCGCACGAGCACGATACCGACGATGCGAGTGGCCATGGCCGAGGCAGACTCCGGAGGGCGCCAAGCCCCGATGCCTAATCGATAAAACACCGCATGTTAAGCACGCCGCTTAAGCGTAACTGCAGGCTTTCGCTCTAGCGGTGGAGTGCCGGGTCTATACCGGCCGAGAATTTTCGCGCGGAGCCCCGAATGTCCGTGAAACAGAACCGTCTCGATTGGGTCGATGCCGCCAAGGGCCTCTCGATCATCCTCGTCGTCATGATGCACTCCGCCTATGGCGTGGGCGAGGACCTCAACAATACCGGCATCCTTCACTACATCATCGGCTGGGCGACGCCCTTCCGGATGCCCGAGTTCTTCCTCATCTCCGGCCTGTTCCTCGGCCAGGTGATCGCTCGGCCGTGGCGGCTCTACAGCGACCGCCGGATCGTCCACTACCTCTACTTCTACGCCCTGTGGGTGGTGCTGCAGGTGGTGTTCAAGGTCGGGCTCGGCACCGGCGACGTCGGCTCGGTGGTCGGCCAGATCGCCTGGGCGATGGTCGAGCCCTACGGCGTGCTGTGGTTCATCTACATGCTGGCCGTCTATTCGCTGGTCACCAAGCTGTTCTTCATGCTGAAGGTGCCGCACTGGGTCGGGCTCGCCATCGGCGCCGGCCTGATGATCGCGCCGATCCAGACCGGGTTCGGCGTGATCGACCACTTCGCCACGTATTTCGTCTACTTCTACGCCGGCTACGCCTTCGCGCCGATGGTGTTCCGCATCGTCGAGTCGGCCCAGCAGAACTGGCTCTACGCCACCTTCGTGCTCGCCAGCTTCGCCGTCATCCAGTGGTTCCTGGTGTTCGAGGGCAGCGGCCCCGCCGGTGGCGCGGTGTTGCATCCGCGTGGCATCGACATGGGCTATGCCTCGTTCCCGCCGCTGCACCTGCTGCTCGGCTTCGTCGGTTCGCTGGCGGTGTGCATTGCCGGCGGGCTGCTGGTGAAGCTGCCGTGGATGGGTTGGCTGCGCTGGCTCGGCGAGCACTCGATCGTGGTCTACCTGAGCTTCTCCATCCCGATGGCGGCCAGCCGGACGATCATCCTCAAGACCGGCGTGCTGACCGATACCAGCACCGTGAGCGTGCTGGTGATGACCATCGCCCTGCTCTCGCCGCTGGTGCTCTACTGGATGATCCAGAAGACGGGCTGGGGCAAGTTCCTGTTCGAGCGACCGGACTGGGCGCACCTCCCCGGCACGCCTGGCAGCCGCGGCTATGTGCAGCCCGAGCCGAAGCAGAGCGCGGTCCCGGCGGAGTAAAGGCCTGGCGCAGGTCGCCCCCGTCCTTCGACAGGCTCAGGAGAAGGCGACTGATGGCGCGGTGGGTGAAGAACCCCACCCTGCCCTTGCTTTTGCCGCCGAGACTCATCAAAGCATCGGCATCCGCATTGGAGCTTGCCGATGAAAGCCGCCGTCATCGTTTTCCCCGGGTTGAACCGTGACCGCGACATGATCGCGGCGCTGACCAAGATCGGGGGCGAGGCGCCGGCCGTGGTGTGGCACCAGGACGCCGACATCCCCAAGGTCGACCTGATCGTGGTGCCGGGCGGCTTCTCATATGGCGACTACCTGCGGGCCGGCGCCATCGCTGCTCGATCCCCGCTGATGAACATCATCCGCGAGCGGGCCGAACAGGGCGTGCGGGTGCTCGGGGTGTGCAACGGCTTCCAGATTCTCACCGAGGCGCAGTTGCTGCCCGGCGTGCTGATGCGCAACGCCTCGCTGCGCTTCGTCTGCCGCGAGGTGAAGCTCAGGGTCGAGAACGCCGACACCGATTTCACCCGCGGCTACAGCCAAGGCCAGGTGATCCGCTGCCCGGTAGCGCACCACGACGGCAACTACTTCACCGATGCCGAGACGCTGGCCCGGGTCGAGGGCAATGGCCAGGTGGCGTTCCGCTATGCCAAGGGTACCAACCCCAACGGCTCGCTCAACGACATCGCCGGCGTGTTCAACGAGAACAAGAACGTGCTCGGGCTGATGCCGCATCCGGAGAATTTGATCGAAGCCGCGCATGGCGGCGAGGACGGCCGCGGCCTATTCTCGGCGCTCTATCAACTGGTTGCCTGAGATTTCATTGTGCGGATTGCCATTGCCTGGGCCGGCGCCGGTGTTGCCATCGGCGCCGCCGGCCTCGTCATCAATGCCTCGCTGATCTTTCCATCGATGAGCGTCGTCAGTGCCACCAACCCGGTGGCGCGGTCGTTTGTCGACGTGTTCGTCTACTTCTGGACCTACTTCACCCACCTGACCAACCTATGGCTGGTGGTGTGCTACCTCGCCTGCATCACGGAGTGGCGGTGGCTGTCGCTGTTCCGCCGCAGCACCGTGCTCGCCTCGGCTGCGGCCTTCATCACGCTGGTGATGCTGTTCTATCTTTTCCTGCTGGCGCCCGTGATCAAGATGGAGGGCGAACTGCTGGTCGCGACCTACATGCTGCACTACGCGGCGCCGCTCATGTACCTGGTGTGGTGGGCGTTCGGCGTGCCGCATGGAAGGCTCCGCTGGGGCAGCATCCCGCTGATCCTGCTGCCGGGCGTGCTCTATATCGGCTGGGTGCTGCTGCGCGGCGCGGTGGTCAACGAGTATCCGTACGATATCCTCGACGCCGGCAAGAACGGCTATCCGGCCGTGGCGGTCGGGGTGCTGATCCTGCTGGTTGCGGTGGCGGTTTTCGCTGCCATACTGGTGGGCGCCGACAAGCTGATCGCGCGGCGGAGGGGATGATGACGGGGCAGCGGCTGGCGGCAACCATCGGGTTCCTGATTGCCGCTGCAGCGCTGCTGCTGCAGATCAGCCTGACGATCACGGCGCGGCTGGAGACGGGCGATAGCCTCATCGGCGCGCTGGTCTTCTTTTTCAGCTTCTTCACCATTCTGACCAACCTGATGGTCGTGGCGGTTTACCTGTCGGCGATCACCGCGTGGGGGTGGCTCGGCTGGTGGCGGGACGCTTGGGTGCGAGGCATGATCGCGGGCGCCATCTTCGTGGTGATGCTGGTCTATCATGTCCTGCTCAGCGGACTGGTGCGGCCGGAGCTGTGGTTCCAGGTGGCCGACAAGATGCTGCACTACCTCGACCCGACCTACTACGTCGCCTGGTGGCTGCTGGGCCACAAGCACGGAGCGCTGCGCTGGGGCGACCTGCCCAGGATGTTGATCTACCCCCTGCTCTACCTGGTCTGGGCGATGGGGCGCGGGGCGGTGGCCGGCGAGTATCCCTACCCGTTCCTCGCCGCCAACACGCTCGGCTACGAGCAGGTGGCGCTCAACTGCATCGGCGTTCTGGCGGCGTTCGTGCTGTCCTTCGCGCTCGTCATCGGGGAGGACGGCTGGCAGGGGCGGCGGTCGCCTGGGGCTGTATGACTTGTTTATGACAGGTCGCTCGGCCTAAGGTCGCTCCGAAACGGGGCGATGCGTATGGGTTTTCAATGGTCTCTAGAGGATCGCTCGATCGGCGACGGCTTTGTCCGCATCGCCCGCGAGCAGATCGACAAGGCCATCACCATTGCCAGCGACCAAGGTGACACGCCGGCCAAGCGCGTGCACGAGGCACGGCGCCGCGCCAAGAAGCTGCGCGCCCTGCTCCGCCTCGTACGACCTGATTTCAGCCATTACGCGCAGGAAAACGCCTTCGTTCGCGACGCTGCCCGTGGGCTGTCGGCAGCGCGGGATGTGAAGGTTGCCGCCGAAACGCTGGTCGACCTGATGGAGTGGGCCGGACGCGAGGCGCCGCCGATCACCCTGATGGTCGAGCCGGGCGACGAGGAGGCCGGACTGGCGACGTACGCGGCCGACATGGCGCAGATGCGCGAGCGCTCCGAGCGCTGGAAGACCGGCAGGATCGACCTCGCCACGCTGGCCCAGGGGCTGACCGACACCTACCGCAAGGGCCTCGAGGCGATGCAGCTGGTGGCCGCGCACCCGACCGATATCGGCTTCCACGAGTGGCGGAAGCACGGCAAGTATCACTGGAACCAGCTCGGGCTGCTCGAGGCCTGTGCCGAGAACATCCTGCCGTCGGCGCACAAGGCGGTGGGCGACCTGGCCGACCAGCTCGGCTCGCACCATGACCTCGCCATGCTGCGCGACAAGCTGCTTGCGGACGCGGGGCTGTTCGGCGACATCGACGCCGGCTTCGTGCTCGACGCGGCAGCGCGCCGCCAGCGAGAGCTCGAAGCCGAGATCGGCGTATTGGGCCGGCAGGTCTTTGCCGAAACGCCAAAGGGCCTGCAGGCGCGCTTCCTGAGCTACCTCGAGGGCTGGGCCGCGCAGCAGGCGGCGGAGTAGATGGGCATCGAGATCGAACGCAAGTTCCTCGTCGCCGAGGATGGCTGGCGCGGGCTGATCAAGCGCACCGAAAAGCTGCGGCAAGGCTACCTGACCTCGGGCGGCGGGGTGACGGTGCGGGTACGCATTGTGGATGATCACGCCGGCTACCTCACCATCAAGTCGGGCGGTTCGGCGCTCGCGCGGGCCGAGTTCGAGTACGATATCCCGGTGGCAGACGCGCGGCAGATGCTCGGCTACTGCCGCGGCGCGCAGATCGAGAAGGTGCGCCACTCGCTGGATTTGCCGGGCGGCGACTGGGTGGTGGACGAATTCCGCGGCCGTCACGACGGGCTGATCCTCGCCGAAGTGGAGCTCGACAGCCCGACGGCGAAGATCGACAGGCCCGCCTGGCTCGGCGACGAGGTGACGGGCGACCCGCAGTATTACAACTCCAGCCTGTCGGCCCTGCCGAGCGGCGGAGGAATCTAAGGCAGGGATTCGAGCGTGGGGCTCGGTGCCCTGACTTGGCCCGACAAAACCCTGCACAGCTATCGCGCTCTGGTTTCCCTGACGCCGCTAACCCTTTATAGCGGGCAACACCCCCTCGCCCCGGATTCCCCCTGATGACGTTCAACAACCACATCGCCATCACGCCCCAGCTGGTTGCCGACCACGGGCTGAAGCTCGATGAGTACCAGAAAATCCTGAACCTGATCGGGCGGACGCCGACCTACACCGAGCTCGGCATCTTCTCGGCGATGTGGAACGAGCACTGCTCGTACAAGAGCTCCAAGAAGTGGCTGCGCACCCTGCCTACAACCGGCGAGCGGGTGATCCAGGGGCCGGGCGAGAATGCCGGCGTTGTCGATATCGGCGACGGGCAGGCGATCGTGTTCAAGATGGAGTCGCACAACCACCCGAGCTTCATCGAGCCCTACCAGGGCGCCGCGACAGGCGTGGGCGGAATCCTGCGCGATGTCTTCACCATGGGCGCCCGGCCGGTGGCGGCGATGAACGCGCTGCGCTTCGGCGCGCCCGAGCATGAAAAGACCAAGCACCTGGTCGCAGGTGTGGTGGCCGGGATCGGCGGCTACGGCAACTCGTTCGGTGTGCCCACGGTGGGCGGCGAAGTCGAGTTCGACGAGCGCTATAACGGCAATATCCTCGTCAATGCCTTTGCAGCCGGGCTCGTCGACACCGACAAGATCTTCTACTCCAAGGCCAGGGGCGTCGGGCTGCCCGTGGTCTATCTCGGCGCCAAGACCGGGCGCGACGGCGTCGGCGGCGCCACCATGGCCTCGGCCGCGTTCGGCGACGACATCGAGGAGAAGCGCCCCACCGTGCAAGTCGGCGACCCCTTCACCGAGAAGCGGCTGCTGGAAGCCTGCCTCGAGCTGATGGCGACCGGCGCGGTGATCGCCATCCAGGACATGGGCGCGGCCGGGCTGACCAGTTCGGCGGTCGAGATGGGCGCCAAGGGCGACCTCGGCATCGAGCTCAACCTCGACAACGTGCCGGTGCGCGAAGAGGCGATGACGCCCTACGAGATGATGCTGTCGGAAAGCCAGGAGCGCATGCTCATGGTGCTGCATCCCGAAAAGGAGCCCGAGGCGCGGGCGGTGTTCGAGAAGTGGGAGCTCGATTTCGCCACGGTCGGCTACACCACCGACGACCTGCGTTTCCGGGTGATGTGGAAGGGCGAGGAAGTCGCCAACCTGCCGATCAAGGACCTCGGCGACGCGGCGCCAGAATACGACCGGCCGTGGACGGCGCCAACTATCCCCGCCCCGCTCGCCGCCGACGATATCCCGCAGATGGACATCGCCGATGCGCTGTTGCGGCTGCTCGGCTCGTCGGCATTGTCGTCGCGGCGCTGGGTCTACGAACAGTACGACACGCTGATCCAGGGCAACTCCCTGCAGCCCCCGGGTGGCGATGCCGGCGTCATCCGCGTCGATGGGCACCCCACCAAGGCGCTGGCCTTCTCGTCCGACGTGACGCCGCGCTACTGCGAAGCCGACGCCTACGAGGGCGGCAAGCAGGCGGTGGCCGAGTGCTGGCGTAACCTCACGGCTACCGGTGCCGACCCGATCGCGGCCACCGACAACCTCAATTTCGGCAATCCCGAGCGCCCCGAGATCATGGGCCAGTTCGTCCACGCCATCAAAGGCATCGGCGATGCCTGCCGTGCGCTCGGCTTCCCGATCGTTTCGGGCAACGTGTCGCTCTACAACGAGACCAACGGCCGCGGCATCCTGCCGACCCCCACCATCGGCGGCGTCGGCCTGATCCCCGACTGGAGCAGGATGGCGCGCGTCGGCTTTGCCGGCGCGGACGAGGCGATCCTGCTGTTCGGCGCGCCGGACTGGTGGGGCACGCATCTGGGCCAATCGATCTACCTGTCGCGGATTTTCGGCCGCAAGGACGGCACGCCGCCGCCGGTCGATCTCGACCACGAAAAGAAGGTCGGCGACCTCGTCCGCATCCTGATCCGAGACGGCATCGCGACCGCGGTGCATGACCTCTCGGATGGCGGCCTCGCGGTCGGCCTCGCCGAAATGGCAATGGCCGGCGGCATCGGCGCGGTGATCAACCAGCTCGACGGCGGCGACCCGATCCCGCTGTTCTTCGGCGAGGACCAGGGGCGGTATCTCGTGACAATGAAGCAGGCCGAACTGCAGACCTTCTACGACGAGGTGTATCCGTATGCGGGCGTGTTCGCGCCGTGGATCGGCACCACCGGCGGCGACAGCCTGACGCTGGGCGAGGCGCGGCCGGTGAAGCTGAGCGACCTGCGCGCCGCGCACGAGGGCTGGTTCCCGGCCTTCATGGCGGGCGAGATTGGCTGAGGGCGGATAGCCCCTCATCCCCCGGGTCAACCCGGCGGACCCATCCCGAGGCATTTCCACCTGCAATGAGAGTGGCGACATCTCAAGATGGGTCCCGGCCTTCGCCGGGATGACATCGAGTGTTCGGGGCGTGCGGTGCGCCCCCGATGCCGTTTTCGTGAACGAGTGTAACGTCACGGCCCACCAGCACGTATATATGGCGTATTCCAAAACATGGAGAGCAACATGACGACCACTGAGCGGGCGGTTCTGGCTGGCGGGTGTTTCTGGGGCGCGCAGGAACTGCTGCGCCACAAGGACGGGATCATCTCCACCCGCGTCGGCTATTCGGGTGACGATAGTTTCCCCAACGCCACCTATCGCAGCCACGGCAAGCATGCCGAGGCGGTCGAGATCGTCTTCGATCCGGCGCGCATCTCGTATCGCGACATCCTCGAGTTCTTCTTCCAGATCCACGATCCGACGACCAAGAACCGGCAGGGCAACGATATCGGCACTGCCTACCGCTCGGCGATCTACTACGAGAACGCCGGGCAGAAGTCGGTGGCCGAGGACACCATCAAGGACGTCAACGCCTCGGGCCTGTGGCCCGGCAAGGTGGTGACCGAGGTGACCCCAGTCGGCCCGTTCTGGAACGCCGAGCCCGAGCACCAGGACTACCTGCAGCGCATCCCCAACGGCTACACCTGCCACTTCGTACGGCCGAACTGGAAGCTGCCGAAGCGCCAGGCGGCATAGGCATCCAGCGGATGAGATCGGACGGGCGTCGGGCAACCGGCGCCCGTCTTGCGTTTGGAGGGCAAGCCTTGTCATTGAAAGGCCTTCGCCGCATATCTTCGGCACCACCACCGAATCCGGGAGACCCGCCATGGCCATGGCCGCGCATGAGATCGAAAAACGCATCGTCGCCGCGATCCCCGACGCCAAGGTGGAAATCCGCGACCTCGCCGGCGACGGCGACCACTACGCGGCGACAGTGACCTCCGAGACCTTCCGCGGCAAATCCCGCGTCCAGCAGCACCAGATGGTCAACGCCGCCTTCGGCACCGACATGGGCACCGTACTGCACTCGCTGGCACTGCAGACCAAGGCGCCGGATTGAGCCGCGTCGTTCTGTTCGACGTCGATGGGGTGCTGGTCAACGGCTACCATGCGCGGCCGGAACAGCATGTGCGGTGGAACGAGAACCTGCTGGCCGACCTAGGGGTGGACCCGGACCGGTTCAACCGCGAGTTCATCTACGATGTGTTCGTCAAGAAGGTGATCGTCGGCCAGATGTCGCTGCTCGAGGCGCTGGAGCGCACCCTGCCCGGCCTCGGCTATCGCGGGCCGGCGATGGCGTTTGTCGGCTACTGGCTGAGCCATGACAGCAACCTCAACGAGCCGATGCTCGAGGTGGTGCGGCGGCTGCAGCAGGCGGGCGGCTCGCGCCTGTTCCTCGCCACCAACCAGGAGCATATGCGGGCGCAATGGCTGTGGCAGACGCTGAAGTTCGGCGAGATATTCGAGGATATGTTCCACTCGGCGCGCGTCGGACATGCCAAGCCGGCAAAGCCGTATTTCGACTGGGTGAGCAACAGGCTCGGGCCGCAGGCCGAAAAGCCGCTGTTCTTTGATGACCGCGACGACATCGTGAAAGCGGCGCGAACCCATGGCTGGGAGGCGGTGCTGGTGAGCGACATCGAGGATGTGACTGGGCAGCCATGGATTGCGGAGCAGTTGCAGTGAGCGAATACGTGCTGGTCGAGCGCACCCCGAGCGTGACGGAATACCGCGAGTTGCGCCGTCTCGTCGGCCTGAGCGCCAAGTCCGAGGAAGCGGCGGTGGCTGGGCTGCCGCATACGCGCTTCGCCGTGGTGGTGGAGCGCGATGGCATCGCCGTAGGCATGGGTCGGGTGATCGGCGACGGCGGCACGGCCTTCCAGATCACCGACATCGCGGTGCTGCCGGCGCACCAGGGCAAGGGGCTGGGCAAGCGGATCGTCGGGGCGCTGGTCGACTGGCTGCGGGCCAATGCGCCGAGAACGGCCTATGTGAGCCTGATCGCCGACGGGCAGGCCAAGGACCTCTACGCCCAGTTCGGCTTCGCGCCAACCCATCCCGAGGGGTCGATCGGCATGTACCTGAGGATCGTCTGAACATGCGGATGCGGCCCTTCGGACGGACCGGTGAACTGGTTTCGGAGCTCGGCTTCGGCTGTGCCAGCTTCTGGGGCCGCGCCATGTTCCCCGAGGCGCGGGCGATCGCGCTGGTGCATCAGGCGCTGGAGCTCGGGGTCACCTTCTTCGACACCGGTGGCAGCTATGGCGGCGGGGTGGCGGAGACGCGGCTCGGGCTGGCGCTGCGGGGTCGCGACACGAGCCGGCTGCTGGTCGCTACCAAGGCCGGGCCGGAGAAGATCGACGGCAGACTGGTGCGCGACTATTCGCCCGATGCGATCGAGGCGAGCCTCAGGCGCAGCCGCGAGCGGCTGGGGCTTGAGACGATCCCGCTGTTCCAGTTGCACGGCCCCGAGATTGCCGACATGACCGATGCGCTGTTCGAGCGGCTCTGGCAGTTGCGGGCGCGCGGCTGGTTCCGCTGGCTGGGGCTGAACAGTTTCGATCAGGCACCGCTCGACTGGGCCATCGCCAGTGGCCGGTTCGATACGGTGATGCTCGACTACAACCTGCTGCGGCCCGACCGTGGCACGCTGATCGGCGCGGCGGCGGCGGGGCGGATGGCGGCGATTGCCGGCATGCCGCTCGCCATGGGGCATATCGACCGGCAGGCCTTCAAGCTGCGTCGCATGTCGGACCTCTGGTACCTGGCGCGCGGCCTCGCCTATCCGCGGCATCGCGCCGACCTCGTGGCGGGGCTACGCTACGGCTTCCTGCGGCAGGTCGAGGGCTGGACGCCGGCACAGGCGGCGCTCGCGTGGGTACTGGCCAACGAGCAGGTCAGCGTCGCCGTGGTCGGCACGACGCGGCCGGAGCACCTGGCGGAACTCGCGGCGGTGCCCGGGCGGCAGTTGCCGGAGGCCGTCATGGCGCGCATAGCTGAGGCCCAGCATCGGCACTAGCCGATGGAGCACCCTCGACAGCGCGCCCTTGCGGGATTATCTACGGGATAGACGAGGCGGCTCGGGCCGCCGGCATGAAAGGCATAGCCATGAGCGATATCAACGCCAAGATCGACGAGCAGGTGAAGAGCAACGACGTGTTCCTGTTCATGAAGGGCACGCCCGACTTCCCGATGTGCGGCTTTTCCGGCCGCGTCGTGCAGATCCTGAACTACCTCGGCGTCGACTTCAACAGCGCCAACGTGCTGGAAGACCAGGAACTGCGCGAGGGCATCAAGGCCTACACCAACTGGCCGACCATCCCGCAGCTCTACGTCAAGGGCGAGTTCGTCGGTGGCGCCGACATCATCACCGAGATGTTCCAGGCCGGCGAACTGCAGACGCACTTCACCGACAAGGGCATCGCGGTCACGCAGACCGCTTGAGAGCACGCGCCTCCAGCGCCAAACCTGTACGAGCAGTGAAATCGGCCGCCAAGCGCAACTCGCGCAGCGGCCGAACCCGTCTCGTGGCCTCGGCATAGATCGGATGCGCCTTGTAGGCAGCGAGCGCCGCCTCATCGGCGAACTCGGCGTAGACGATCACGTCCACGTCGTTGCCGAACTGGTCGACCTTGGTGTTCCGCGCCACTTCGAAATGCTCGGAGTGCGGGATCTGGCCGAGCAGTTCGAGCCCCTCGACGATGCGGCCGAGATCGGCCGGGTCACGGGCGGTGAAGAAGACGATGTGGCGGATCATTGCGATCTCCGTCATGTATCTGGTCGCTGCGCCTCATATAGGCGCTCGGCCTCGCGCAATCACGTTGCGTGATGGCCGTCATCACTGGAATGCGTTTCCTGCATGGCTGTCGCCGGTGTAGCTTTCACCGGCTGTTCGAGGTCCTGAATCATGTCGTCCATCACCGCCTCCCGCTCCGTTGCGGCGCCGTTGCTCGTGCTGATCGTCGCCGGGTGCATCATCGCGGCGGTGACCAACGGCATCCGCACCAGCTTCGGGCTGCTGACGCTGCCGGTGACTGCGGACCTTGGGCTGTCACGCGAGGCCTGGGGCATGGCGCTTGCCATCCAGAACCTCGCCTGGGGTATCGCCCAGCCCTTCGCCGGCGGGCTCGCCGATCGATTCGGCACCGCCAAGGTGGTGGTGGGCGGGCTGGTGATCTACGCGATCGGCCTCGCGCTGATGGCGATATCGCCTGACGGCAGCATGCTGAACCTGACGGCCGGCGTAGTGGTGGGCGTTGGCATCGCCACCTCGAGCTTCTCCATCGTCATGGCGGCGTTCGGCCGGAACGTGCCGCAGGAGAAGCGGCCGCTGATCTTCGGTGTCGCCACCGCCGCGTCAAGCTTCGGCCAGTTCGCCTTCGCGCCCATCGGGCAGGCCTTCATCCAGAATTTCGGCTGGCAGTCGACGCTGGTCTACGCCGCGGCGCTGCTGCTGCTGATCATCCCACTCACCTACGCGCTGCGCGGCAAGACCGAGCACGCGACCGGCCAGGCCGATCTCAAGTTCATGGAGGCGCTGTCGCGCGCCTGGGGTTTTGGCTCGTACCGGCTGCTGGTGATCGGCTTCTTCGTCTGCGGTTTCCACCTCGCCTTCATCAACGTTCATATGCCGGCCTACCTGGTGCAATGCGGGCTGACGCCCGAGGCCGGCAGCTGGTCGATCGCGGTGATCGGCGTGTTCAACATCGCCGGCTCGCTGCTCGCCGGCTACCTCGGCGGCAAGCTGCCCAAGCAGTTGCTGCTCGCCTCGATCTATTTCGGCCGCGCCGTGGCGATCGGGCTATTCATGCTGTTCCCGGTGACGCTGACCAGCGCCCTGATCTTCTCCGCCGCGATGGGGCTGCTGTGGCTGTCCACCGTGCCGCTGACCGCCGGGCTGGTCAGCCTGTTCTTCGGCGCGCGCTACATGGGGATGCTCTACGGCATCGCGTTCCTGTCCCACCAGGTCGGCTCGTTCGTCGGCGTCTGGCTGGGAGGCTATGTCTTCGACGCCACCGGCTCCTACAGCCTCGTGTGGTACCTCGGCATCATCCTCGGCCTTGCCTCGGCCGCGATACACCTGCCGATCAAGGAACTGGGTGCATCGAGCTTCCGCGCGAAGGCCCCAGCCTAGCGTTTGGACTAAGACAATTGTCGCAATCACATTTGCGATTTCAATGGTTGCCAAACCGGACCTATAGGGGCATGTTTCGGGTTTTCCGGGCCCCTCCCCCGGCCTGACGAGATTCAAATGTCCGATACGGCAGCCAGGTCGCGGGAAATCTCCCGCGTCGAGTTCATCATCCTTGTTGCGGCGCTGATGGCGCTGAACGCCCTCGCCATCGACGTCATGCTCCCCGCCCTGCCCTACATGGGCGAGGCGCTCGGCATCAGCAACGAGAACGAGCGGCAGTTGGTGATCGGCTCCTACATGTTCGGCTTCGGCATCGCGCAACTGGCCTTCGGGCCGCTGACCGACCGGTTCGGCCGGCGTGGACCGCTGTTCGTCGGGCTGGCGATCTACCTCGTCTGCGCCTTCGCGGCGATCTTTGCCCCGACCTTCGGCATCCTGTTGGCGCTGCGCTTCGTGCAGGGCCTAGGCGCCGCCGGCACGCGGGTGATCGCCACCGCCGTGGCCCGCGACAAGTTCGAAGGCCGCGAGATGGCCGAGGTGATGTCGCTCACCTTCATGATCTTCATGGCGATTCCCATCGTTGCGCCCGGTATCGGCCAGGTGATCCTGCTGACCGGGCCGTGGCAGTACATCTTCATTTTCATGGGCGGCCTCGCGACGCTGATCGCGCTCTGGGGCTATTTCCGCCTGCCCGAAACCATGCACCCGGAATATCGCCGGGCACTGAGCTTCAAGTCGGTGATCGACGGCTTCCGCATCGTGCTCACCAACCGCACAGCGCTGTTCTATGGCTTGGCGGGCACGTTCCTGTTCGGCGCGATGTTCGGCTTCGTGTCGGCCAGCCAGCAGATCTTCGTCGAGATTTATGGCCTCGGTCCGTATTTCCCGGTGGCCTTCGCGGCGATGGCGGGCACCATCGCGGTGGCGCAGTTCATCAACTCCCGCATCGTGCGGAGGGTGGGGATGCGGCGCATCGCCCACACCGCCAACCTCGTCTATTTCGCCGCGGCGCTGATCTGGCTGATGCTGGCGCTGATGGGGCCGATTCCGTTCCCGGTGTTCTTCGGGCTGTTCATGGTCATCCAGTTCTTCTTCGGCTGGGCCGCTTCGAACATGAACTCGCTGTCGATGGAGCCGCTCGGCCGGGTGGCGGGCACCGCAGCCTCGGTGTTCGGCTTCACCCAGACGGTAGGCGGCGCGCTGATCGGCACCTTCATCGGCCAGCACTATGACGGCACGCTGGTGCCGAACGCGCTGGGCTACGCCTTGATGGGCGCGCTGGTGCTGATCTGCGTGCTCATCGCTGAGAACGGCCGGCTGTTTGGCGTCGGCGCGCAGTATGAGCACCCGGTGGCGGCCGACGCCGGGCACTGAGCGAATCAGTGACGTCCGCCGCGTTGCTTGCAAGCACAATGCGACTGTGGATGCCCGCCTCCACATTGCGGCGGGATTGCGACGGCGTGTAAGCTTCTCCCGATCTAGGTTGTCGCCAGTATTTTAGGCGTGATTCGAATATATTGGGTGAGCAAGTGTCGTTTGGTCGTTTTATAGCCCCGCTGCTGATCGCAGCGTTCGGCGGACTGGTGTTTTCAGGCGAGGCGCTGGCGGGATGTGTCGTCTCCACGGGGACGATCACCGTCACCAACTGCGACACCAACGAGCGCATCGACGCCACGGCGACGGCCGGTCCGGCCAAGCTTGAGGTCTCCGACGTACACCTGGCGACAACGGGCAGCGACGACAACGGCTACGTGACCTTCCTCAGCGGTTCGCTGGATATCGAGTTGGCGCTGACCGGTGGCACCACTATAAAGTCTGACCATTATCTCGGCGTCGACGTCCACACCAATTCCGGTGGCGACATCAAGGTCACCACCGAGGATGACGTCACTATCGAGGCGTGGGACGCCGGCATCTACGCGCGCGCCTACGGCGGCGGCGGCGTAGAGGTGACAAGTTATGCCGAAATCATCGCCGGAAGTGGGGGCACCGTGTTTGTCGGCGATGGCATCGCCGCAATCACCGAAGGTGGCTCTGTGACCCTCAATAATTACGGGAACGTCACTAGCCATATTGGTCGTGGCCTTTATGCCGACGGTGGCTTTGTCGCGGGTGATCAGACAGTATCGATCTACAATGAGGGCGACGTCGAAAGCCTCGGCACAGGATCCAACACTGACGCGGTCCGCGCTGTCGCACAGGGCAGCTTCGGCGCTGACGCGATAGTGACAAACTACGGCTCGGTCATCGGGACGGACCGCCGCGGCATTATGGCCTGGTCGGAGTCGGGCGATGTGACTATCGGCAACTATGGCGAAGTCACCTCGTATGGCGGCCAGGCTATCTACGGATCAGCCGGCGCCGGCGAGGTGACCATCACCAACGATGCCAAAATTCGGGTCATCGACAGCGACCCGCAGACGGCCGACGTCAACGACAGCTCCTTTGCCGGCATCGAGGCCGAAGTCGATGGCACCGGCGATGTCGAGGTGAAGAACCTTGATGACGGCGACATCCTCACCTACGACAACGGCATCTACGCCCATACCGGCAGCGGCACGGTCGAGATCACCAACGACGGCAAGATCGTTTCGGGCAAGTCAGGCATCCTCACCGTATCGGCCGATGGCGACGTCACCATCGACAACACCGGCACGGTGTTCGCCGATGGCTCCATCTGCCAGTGCGAGGAGGATGCTCTCGGCGCGGTGACGGTGCGCGGCACCGACCTGGGCGACGTCGAGGTCAACAACAAGACCGGTGGCGTCATCGCCGCCAATGCCGACCTCGACTTCACACCGACCGCCCAATGGCTCGATCAGGCGAGCGTCGAGGACCTGACGGACCTCGCGACGTCGACCTCCGACGCCTTTGCCATCGGGGCCGCCATCGACGGCGCCGATAGTGTCACCATCACCAACGACGGTACCATCCTCGGCGCTATCGCAATTGGCACCGACGACGAAATCAACCAGGCGGATTTCGGTATCGCCCGGATCGTCAACAATGGCCTTTGGGTGTCCAGCGGCGCCTCCGGCTTCGCCGATGGCGCCGGCGTCATCCAGAACACCGGCCGGTGGCAGACCCTGGGCCCGTCGCTTGTTTACGGCGACATCGAAAACAGCGGCGACATGGTAGCCACCGCGATCGGCGGCGATGTCGGTGGTTTCTTCGTCAACGGTGACTACGCGGCCAGCGGCGACGCCAGCCTGGTGCTGCAGTGGCCGGACGAGAGCCTGGTGGGCCTTGCGCCAGCCCTCATTATCCTCGGCGAAGTCAGCGGCTCGACCGAAGTGGTGATCGGCAGCCGCGAAGCGCTCGCAGCTTTTGACTGGAATGGGACGCCTTACGTCCCGGTGATTGCAGCGACCGGCACCCAGGACGCCGATGCCGGTCACTTCTATATGGAAGACACAGCCTACGGCATGCTCAGCTTCAAGCTGCTCTACGACGACAGCCAACAGGCGCAAACCTGGTCCCTCGCAGTCGACACGATCGACGGCAGCGAAGCCATTGCCGAAATCCCGTTCGCAGCGCGCAACCTGTTCAAGCTCGCCACGGAGGGCGTCAGCGATCGGCTGGACGAACTGCGTAACGCCTACGCGGCGAACCAAGGCAGCGACGCGCCGCTCGGCTATGCTGCCTTGCCCGACGACCCGGTGACCGCGGCACTCGCGATCAGCACACCGACCGAGCCGCAGTTCAACGCCTGGGTGAAGACCACCGGCCGCTACGGCCAGGGCGACGACTACGACGTGCTGTCGGGCGTGATCGAGGCCGGCATCGATACGCTGGTCGAAACCGGGGCGGGGACCATGGCGATCGGTGCTTTCGGCGGCACGGGCGCCTCGCAGCTCGGGTTCGACCTCGCCGATACCGAAGCGACACTGGGCGGCCCGCTGCTTGGCGCCTACGCCAACTACTCGTCGGATGGCGCCTTCGCGGGCGTCATCGGCGCCGTGCAGTCGCTGAACGTCGATCTGACCCTCTCGGGCGCCGACACCAGCTTTGGCGGCCTGACCTATGGCGGCCGGATCGATGCCGGCTATCGCTTCGGCGACGAGCTGATCGTCGAGCCGGCGATAGCGCTGGCGGCCAGCCACACCGAGTTCGACACCTTCGAGATGAACGCGATGGATGTCGGCTTCGTCGACACCGACTCGCTGGCGGCCGAAGCCCGCCTGCGGCTCGCGCGCGACTTCGCCTTCGACGACATGACGGTGACGCCGTTCGCCGTGGCGACGATCGGCAACGAATTCCTCGGCGGCGACGGTGTCGATGCTCCGCCGAGCGGCGTTGCAATGGGCAACAATGGTGGCCTTTATGGCGACCTGAGCGGTGGCGTCACCGTCGCCAACGATGACGGGACGCTGTCGGGTTTCGCCAAGGGAAGCGTCGGCTACGCCGCCGGCGAGCTTTCGGGCGGCGTGCGGCTGGGCGCCAACGCGGCGTTCTGACCCGTTGCTGCCGCGTGCAGCCGGCGCCCTGGCGCGCCCGCCTGGATGAAATCCGGCTAGACCGTAAAAACTTCGCGGCGCAGCAGATTCCAGTTGTCGCGATCGGTGGCGATGATCAGGCCGCCGTCGCGATGGTTCGGCAGGTAAGGCGAGCCGTCGAAGCGGGCGACGTAGCCGCCGGCCTCCTCGGCAATCAGGCAGCCGCCGAGGTGATCCCACGGCATCAGCTTGTTGAAGGCGACGAAGTGGCAGTGCCCGGTAGCGAACGTCCGGTAGTCGTGCCCGGCGACGCGGTAGTTGGCGGCGACGCGCACCTTGGCGAGGTTCGTGAGGATCGCCGGCTTGCTGGCGGCGGGCAGGAAGGTGATCGAGACATGGCCGACCATATCGGCGAGCCCCGGCGCCGTCGCCACCTGCAGGCGCTTCGCACGGCCATCGGGGAAGCGCATGAACGCCCCTGCCCCGCGCTCGGCCAGCACCCAGTCATCGCCCATTGGATCGTAGATGATGCCGGAGACGGTTTCGCCCTTCACCACCACCGACGCCATGGTGGCGTAGAGCGGCAGGCCGGCAGCGAAGTTGGCGGTGCCATCGACCGGGTCGACCACGATGGCGAAATCCGCCTCATCGAGCCTGTCGAGGAGGCTTGGATCGGCCGAAACCGACTCCTCGCCGACGAACAGCGCGTCCGGCCACGCCTCGGCCAACCGCTTTCGAATGAAGCGCTCGGCTTCCTCGTCGGCTTCGGTCACGAGGTCGATGGCATCGAGCTTCTGCCGCACCATCCCGGGATCGAGCCGCCGGAATCGGGGCAGGACTTCGGCCTTGGCCGCATCGCGGAGGATGTTCGCGAGGCAGGTGGTGTCGAACGCGGCGGGCATGGCTATCCTTGAGTCAGTCCTGGGGCAGGCTTTGGCTGGCCGTCAGGCCGAGGAAATCGAACAGCTTTGGGTCGAGCAGGTGGCTCGGGCGGACATTGCCCAGGGCGCGGATCATGATGTCCTTGCGGCCGGGCATGCGCTTTTCGATGTCGTCGAGCATGGTCTTCATGGCGTTGCGCTCGAGCCCGTCCTGGCTGCCGCAGAGGTCGCACGGGATGATCGGGAAGGCCATGTACGCGGCGAATTTCTCGAGGTCCGGCTCGCCGCAATAGATCAGCGGGCGCAGCACCTCGACGTCGCCATCGTCGTTCATCAACCGCGGCGGCATGGCGGCGAGGCGGCCACCGTGGAACAGGTTCATGAAGAATGTCTCGAGGCTGTCCTCGCGGTGGTGGCCGAGGACGAGGGCTGAACAGCCCTCCTCGCGCGCGATGCGGTAGAGATTGCCGCGCCGCAGCCGCGAGCAGAGCGAGCAGTAGGTGGCGCCCACGGGCAGCGTGCTGGTGACGATAGAGTAGGTGTCCTTGTACTCGATGCGGTGCGCTATGCCGTTGGCGGTCAGCCACTCGGGCAGGATGTGCTTGGGGAAATTCGGCTGTCCCTGGTCGAGGTTGCAGGCGATGAGCTCGACCGGCAGCAGCCCGCGCCACTTGAGGTCGAGCAGCAGCGCCAGCATGCCGTAGCTGTCCTTGCCACCCGAAATGGCCACCAGCCACTTCTCGCCGGCCCGCGCCATGCCGAACCTGTCGATCGCCTCGCGCACGTTGCGAATCAACCGCTTGCGCAGCTTGTTGAACTCGACCGATCGCGGCGCCGCGAGAAACAGCGGATGCGCGCCGGAGACTTCGTCAGCGTCGGATTCGATCAGTGCGGCGGGGACGATCTCGTTCATGCGGGCCTGATAGCCGAGGGGGCAATGCGCCCCCTCATAGCCGAAGCGCCACTCCCGTACTAGACCGGCAGCGGACTGTCCTCGACGACGCCCACGTCGGTTCCGCCGTCATACTTGTCGAGGTTATCCTCAAACTCATGCAGGCGTTTCCAGATCGAGCGAAGCTCGGTCAGGGTCGTCCAGTTGTCGAGGATCACCGCGAAGGAGGAGTCGACGCGCCCGTAGGCGTTGGCCACCTGCTGATAGGTGCCGAACGTCACCGCACCCACCATCATTCCCGGGCCCATCATGATCAATGGGGTGAGCGAGGTAATCTGCGAATACAGGATCGACCACAGGTCGAAGTAGCCGTAGTGAGCATACAGTCGCGAGTAGTTGAAACGCAGGCCAGTGAAGAGCTCGAACAGCGTCTCCGGCTTGGCGTAATTCTGCTTGTCGTCCTCGCCCAGAACGAGTTCCTTGCGGAAGGCGGCCTCAACGCGCTGGTTCTTATATTCGAGACCAGGCAGGAACCAGCCGACGAACCAGGAAATGACCATGCCGCCGATGGTAACCGCTAGCGCAATCCAGACGAGCGAGCCCGGAACATCACGAATGACCGGGAGATCGACCTTCGAACTCATCGTCCAGAGGATTGGCAGGAAGGCGATCAGTGTCATGACCGCCCGGAAGGCCTGGATGCCGAGGCTCTCGACGATGCGCGCGAACCGGTTGGTGTCTTCCTGGATACGCTGGCTGGCGCCCTCAATCTCCTGGCTCACATTCCGCCAGCGCGGGATGTAATTCTCCGTGATGGCTTGACGCCAACGAAAGCCGTAGTGGCGAACCAGAAAGTTAGTCGCCGTGCCGATGATCACATACGGAATGGCGATGGCGAAGAAGCCAAGCGGGACGGGGACCGGAATAAAGCCCAGAAAGAGTCCCGGATCGAACTGCAATCCGAAAATGCCGTCCCAGAACTCGGACATCTGGCGCCCGGCCGGGTTCTGCAACATATCGTAGAAGCGGCCGTACCAGCTATTGACGACAACACTGAGCTGCACCTGCCAGAAGGTGAGCGCGAGGATGACCGCCCCCACGCCATATGCCCACAACGCCCAACGCCTTGTCTTGAAGAAGGCTGCGATCATCAATGCACCCACGGAACTGCTGAGACTATTAATCCGTCACACAATTATGGCGTGGGCAAGCGGGATCGCGACGCATGAACAAGTGTTCACGTGCCAGCATCCGAGTCCACGGGCCTGCCGCTCCATAGCCGTGCTGAGTCCATGTGTGCTCCGATGAAGGTCCCGTTCTAGGCATCGAAAGCCTGGCGGCCACCGGCGGCCTTCGGGCCGCCCTTTCCAATTCCGCCTGACGCCCAGTTGGCATCACAGTTGGCGGCGATCGGCGGGGTTACGCCGTCAGGCCCAGCTTTTCGCTCACAAATGCCGTCAGCAGGGCTGCGGCGGAGAGCTTGTAGAGGAAGTTGTGCTTGACCTCGACGCCATCGAGCGCAATGCGCTCCACCTCGGCGCCCGACACGCACCGTGCGATATCAGCGGCCGCGCTCTCGTCGGCGGCGTCCTGGGCGCCATAGCCGACAGTGACTGGTACCAAGGGCGCCGCCTCCCGCCATTGCCGCAGCCTGTCGCCGAACTTCGGCTGGCCGGGCCGGTCGAACTGGCCGCGCTCCGGGCTGCTGCCGCCGCACACCAGCGTCGCATCGAATTCGAGGCGAAGTCCCGTCACCAGTGCCGGCAGCCCGCCGGCGCTGACCCCGATCGAAGCCCGCCACTGGTATCGTGCGACGTCGATGAGTTTCGTGAGCGCCGGGCCGATCTCGGCCATGTCGTCCGCGAGGTCGGGGATGCCGTTGCGGTAGCCCTGTCGGCTGCTGTCGCGGACGTAGAGGATATCGGTCGCCCTGCCGTCGAAGTTCTGCAGGAATGTCGAAATCGGCATCATCAGCCGCTGGTTGGCCCCGGTAAATGCCACCACGACGTTGCGGCGGGGCGTTCGACGGTCGGCCGAGAACAGCACCACGGCGTCATGCAGGTCGTGGCGCCGATAAAGTTCGGTCCGCGGCTTGCCGATCTCCGTCAGCGAGGCCCGGAGCTGGTCGATCCAGAGCCGTCCGCTCTCCTGCAACTGGGCCAGCGTGAAGCGGCAGTCAGGTCGCAGCGACGGGAATTTGTGCTTGCCCGCCGCGAACAGGTTGCCCTGCAGATACACTACCTCCGTCGGGGTGAGCGAATTGGCGAAGGCAATGTGGGTCTGATTGACCTCGTTGAGGGTATGCGCCTCCCCGATCCGGGCGTTGTAAAGGTCGAGCAGCTTCATGACGCGGCCACCAGGCGCTGCACCAGCGCGTCGAGGGAGGGCATCGCCACCACGTCGGCCGGGGTGAGCGAAATGTCGGTGTTGAGCTCGATGGCGATGCACAGCTCCATCGCGGCGAGGCTGTCGATCTCGAGCTCGGCCATCGGCAGGTCGCGTTCCCCCTCGCGGAATTCGGCCTCGGCGCGACTGCCGGCGAATAGCGGGACCGACGCATAGACCAGTGCGTCCGCGATCACCTGCCGCAGCTCGGTCGCCGTCATTTGCCTGTCCTCGCGTTGTTGACCAGTTCCGGCACCGCCCGCCGCAACAGCTTGCCTTGCGCATTTCTCGGCAGGCTCGCAACGATCACGATTCGGCGCGGTGCACGCAACGCAAGTTGCTGGCGCGCGAAGTCCATTAGTTCCCGCACCTCCACCGTGTGGCCGGCCCGGAGCTCGACCACGGCCACCGGGATATCCCCATGGACCGACGACTTGGTCGCCGCGGCGGCGGCGGCCGCAACGGCCGGATGCCGTTCGAGCACGCTCTCGATTTCGATTGGGAAGATGTTGATGCCATTGAGGTTCATCATGTCGTCGGCGCGACCCTTGACGATCAGGCTGCCGTCCGGGCGCAACATCCCCATGTCTCCGGGCCAGAACCAGCCGTCCCGAAAGCGGCGCGAGGTCTGTTCGGGGTCATTGAAATAGCCTGCGGTCATTCCCGGCACCTGCAGGCGGATGTGGCCGGTCTCCCCGTCCGGCAACGGACGGCCTCGTTCATCGACGATCTCGAGGCGAAGTCCCGGAACTGGCCGGCCGACGCTCTCCGCCTCATCGTGCTCGCCGGGATCTGCGATCGAAATCGTTCCGCATTCGGTCGAGCCGTACCGCACATGCAGCCGGCGCGAGACGTTGTCCTCGAAGCGCCGGCGCAGCGGGTAGGGCATTTCCGAGCCGCTGACGATGAAGTCCACCGTCCTAACCCCGATCGTGCCGGCGGCCGCCACAAGGTCGGCCGCATGCATGAGCGTGATGTCGACGGCGCTGACCCGCGCCTCGAGGCAGAACGCGGCAAGGTCGTAAGGCCCTGCCGGCCGGAAGACGTTCGTGCCCCCCATGGCGAGGCAGTACAGCCGGTGCCGCTTGCTGTTGTTGTGCTCGATGGAGGCGGGCCGAAACAGCCGGCTTCCGGCATAGCCGGGGTGTCTTTCCGCCTGCAGCGCGATGTCCGCCGAATCGAGCGGAACGAGGTTGATCGTCCCCGTTGTCCCCGACGTCCTGAGCAGCGTCCCGCCTTCCACGGACGCAAGGCGCGAGGTGTTGGCGCCGGGTTGCATTTGCCAATCTACGAAGCGCAGGCCGGCTGTCGTCGGATCGCGGCCTCCAACGACGACCGTGTCGAGCTCGGCCCGGGTCGCGATCTCACGACGGAGCTCCGGCGTATCGTGGCTGGCGAGGATGACGTGCCAGCACCCGAGGCCCAGCAGCGCCAGGGATGCGATCAGGTTGTCGAGTTCGTCGGTAACGGTGAGGCCGACCCTACTCTGTGGGCCGATGCCCGAGGCGGCACAGGCGGCCGCCGCCGCCTCGACGCGCTGCAGCAGCTCGGCGCGGGTCAGCGACCAGCCGCGGCCGCAGGCGACTTCTCGCCCGCCGTCCTCGTCACACAGCCGATACAGGCGCGCCAGTGCGCCGGTCACTTTCTCTGGCCCTCCCCGGCGTCGAGTAGACAGTCCCATACAACAAAAAGGGCAGCCCCGCAGGACTGCCCTTCGCGTAGTCGATCCGCTCACAGCCTTAGCGCGAGTAGAATTCCACCACGAGGTTGGGTTCCATCTGCACCGGGTACGGCACGTCGGCGAGCGACGGGACGCGCCCGTAGACGGCGGACTGACGGGAGTGATCGGCCTCGATGTAGTCGGGCACGTCACGCTCGCCGAGCTGGTTGGCCTCGAGCACGAAGCCGAGCTGGCGCGAACGCTCCCTGATCTCGACCTTGTCGCCGACCTTCAGCTGGTACGACGGAATGTTGACGCGCTTGCCGTTCACCATCACGTGGCCGTGCGAGACGAACTGGCGGGCGGCGAACGGGGTGGCGACGAACTTGGCGCGGTAAACCACCGAGGCCAGACGGCTCTCGAGCAGCCCGATCAGGCGCTCACCGGTGTCGCCCTTGACGCGCGATGCCTCGATATAGAGCTTCTTGAAGGCCTTCTCGGTCATCGTGCCGTAGTAGCCCTTGAGCTTCTGCTTGGCACGGAGCTGCAGGCCGTAGTCGGAGGTCTTGCCCTTGCGGCGCTGGCCGTGCTGGCCGGGGCCGTAGGCTCGGTTGTTCAGCGGCGAGGACGGACGGCCCCACAGGTTTTCGCCGAGACGGCGATCGATCTTGTGCTTGGACTGGATGCGCTTTGTCATCGTAACCCTTTCAGGAGTTTGAAAGTGATTGCGCCCTCCTCTGCCTACGCCTTGCGGCGAGGCCGACAGATCCCACGTTTCAGGGAATCTCGGGTGCGCTCGTCGGACCACATGGCCCGTCAAGTTGGCGCGTGATAGTTGGATGACAGTCCGCTGTCAAGTCGCCGTCAGGCGCCGGCCACGTCGTCGGCCACCATCTTGCGGTCGAGCGAACGCTGTTCGCGCAGCCCCGGGAAGATCTGACTCCAGCCGAACGCGATGATGATCGAGCCGATGCCGCCGATCACCACGGCGGGGACCGGGCCGATCAGGTGGGCGACAGTGCCGGCGCGGAATTCACCCAGTTCGTTGGAGGCGCCGATGAACACCGAGTTCACCGCGTTGACGCGGCCGCGCACCTCCTCGGGCGTCCACAGCTGCATGATGGTTTCGCGGATGGTGACGCTCACCATGTCGGACGCGCCGACCAGCGCCAGGGCGACGACCGAGACCCAGATGTCGGTCGAAAGGCCGAACACCACGGTGAAGGCGCCGAACAGGCCGACGAACAGGAACAGGATGCGTCCGGCATGGTCTCGCACCGGAAAGCGCGTGAGCCACAGCGCCATCGCGATGGCGCCGATGCCCGGTGCGGCGCGCAGGAAGCCGAGCTCCTGCGGACCGGCATGCAGGATGTCCTTGGCATAGACCGGCAGCAGCGCCACGGCGCCGCCCATCAGCACAGCGAACATGTCGAGCGAGATGGCGCCCAGCACCACCTTGTTGGAAAAGATGTAGCGGAAGCCGGCGAACATGGTGTGGAGGCTGGTGGCGGCGTGCGACTCGCGCTGCGCCGGCTTCTCGATCAGCAGCACGCAGGCCACCGCGATGGCGAGCAGCAAGGCGCCGGTGATGAACGGCAGGCTCGGTGACAGCCCGTAGAGCAGCCCCCCAACGGCCGGCCCCATGATCGAGGCGAACTGCCAGGCCGACGCATTGGTGGTGATGGCGTTGGCGAGCGCCGCGGGCGGCACTAGGTTCGGCGCCAGCGAGGTGGCGGCCGGTCCCCAGAAGGCGCGGGCGATGCCGAGCACCACGAGGATGATGAAAATCATCCAGACCTGGTGTTCGGGCGTATTGACGAAGGCGAGGAAGCCCAGCGCGCAGAGAAACTCCACCGACAGGCAGATCGCCATGATGACGCGGCGGTTGAAGCGGTCGGCGGTAAGCCCGGTGACAAGGATCAGCAGCAGCGAGGGCAGGAACAGCGACAACCCGACCAGCCCGAGCAGCAGCGCATCGCCCGTGGTGTCGTAGATCTGCCAGGCGATCGACACCGACATGATCTGCACCGCGAAGCTGACGAGTAGCGTCGTCGCCCAGAAGAAACGGAAATTGCGATAGCTGAAGGCGAGCTTGGACGGCTCGGTCGCGGCGGAAGTGGTCATGGCGCGGTGGATGACACGCTGCCGGGCGACGGGTCAAAGGATAGTTTGATGACTACTCTTTGTCTTCCGGCGCATCTTCCGGCGCATCTTCCGGCTTCGCCCCCGGTCGCCCCTGCCTGAGGTGCATGCGGTCGATCGACGAGATCACCCCGCGCACGGTGCGGATTTCCTGGCTCGACAGCGTGGCGCGGGCGAAGATGGCGCGGAGGTTGTTGACCATGTTGGGGCGCTTGCCTTCGGTCTTGAAGAAGCCGCTGCGATCCAGCGTCTCCTCGAGGTGGCCGAACATGTTGAGCAGTTCCTGGCGCGGCGCTGGCGCTTCAAGCCCGCCGGCAAACGGCAGCACCTCGCCCTTGTCGGCCTGGCGGCGCCACTCGTAGCTCATCAGCAGCACCGCCTGCGCGATGTTGAGCGAGGCGAAGGCGGTCTCGACCGGGAAGGTGACGATGGCGTCGGCGAGCGCGATCTCTTCGTTCAGCAGGCCCCAGCGCTCGCGCCCGAACAGCAGACCGGCCCCGGCCCCGCCGGCAATGTGGCTGACGATGCGCTGCGCTCCCTCTTCGGGACCATAGACCGGCTTCTGCAGGTCGCGCTGCCGGGCGGTAGTGGCGAAGACCATGGAGAGGTCGGCGACGGCCTCGTCTAGCGTTGCGAAGATGCGGACCTTTTCGATCACATGGTCGGCGCGCGAGGCGGCGGCGATGGCTCGTTCATTGGGCCAGCCGTCACGCGGGTTGACGACGCGCAGGTCCCACAGCCCGAAATTGGCCATGGCCCGGGCAGCGGTGCCAATGTTCTCGCCAAGTTGCGGCTCGCACAGGATGATCGCCGGGCTCGGGCGATAGTTGATCTCCTGCGACTTGTCGGTACCGGCCATCATGGGCTCCGTTCGAGCGTTGCCGATACGTCCGAACGGGCCGTCGATCAAGTGCAGCGCGTCATGCGACCATGGTGCGGTGCAGGTCCTTCACCTTGCTGCCGCGCTTCCACTCCCGGTCGAGGATGGCGAAATGCAGCTCCTCGTCCCACTCGCCCTGGAACAGCGCGTGCTCCCGATAGTGCGCTTCGAGCCGCATGCCGAGGTCCTTCAGCAGCTTCGCCGAACCCTGGCTCTTGCCGCCGCACCGCGCATACACCCGGTGGAAGTTGAACTCGTTGAAGCCGATATCGAGCAGCTTGCGCAGGCTCTCGGCGCCATAGTTCTGCCGGCGTACCGTCGGGTCGAAAAAGAAACGGAGCTCTGCCTGCGACGCGGTGGCATCGGTCCAGATCAGCGCCACATGGCCCACCAGCCTGGCGTCGGACTTGCGCTCGACGGCGAGGGTGAGCGTATCTCCGGGGCGGGTGAGGCGCGTTTGCAGGCACATCGCATCCAGCGCCGATTTCACGTCGGCCCGGTCCCGCGCCTTGATGTCCAGGTAGCGCTGTGCTTCGGGCAGGCCGTAAAAGCCGGCAAGTTCATCGAGGTCGGTGCGCTCGAAGGCGCGGAGCGTCAACCGCTCGGCGTCGATGGGTAGGTCAGTATTGCTCATGTGAAATCTCCGCTCCGGCAGCCCACACCAACTCAACTGGAACCGAGGTCGCCGGTTCCCGCTTGTGCGTTGAAATATCTTGCTAAATCGCGGAAGCGGAAATCCGCTAGGCTTGGCCGAGGGTTAGCGCTACCTACCGGTCGCGGCCGCGCCACTCGTCCTCGAGGATGGCGTAGATCAGTTCCTCGTCCCAGCCGCCCTTGACGAAGACGTGCTGCCGGAAGTGGGCCTCGCGCCGCATGCCGAGCCGCTCCATCACCCCCCATGAGGCGGTGTTCGCGGCGGCGCAGCGCGAGTAGATGCGGTGCAGGCCAAGCCCCTCGAAGCCGAGTTCGAGCAGCACTCGTCCGGCCTCGGTGGCGTAGCCATTGCCGTGGTGGGCCGGATTGAAGATGTAGCCGATCTCGCCCTGCCGGTTCCCGGCGTCACGCCAGATCAGCGAAACCTCCCCGATCATGGCGTGCGACTCGCGCAATTCCACCGCGAGGAAGATCTTGTCGCCGTCGCCCGAGAGCGTGAACTGCCCGGTACGGAGGCCGACGACCTCGGTGGCGGTCTCGTGCGTCATCGGCCCGTCGAACAGGTACCGCGCCACATCCTCGCGCTGGCGATAGGCGAAAACGGCATCGACGTCACCACGGTTGAACGGGCGGAGGCGCAGCCGCTCGGTCTCTATCGGGTAGTGCGGTTCGAAGGCCATCATCCCCTCTAGTCGCGGCGCGAGCGCGGATCAAGTCGCGCGGCTTGCGGTGGGGGCGGGGTTGGTGTCAGTTTGCAGCATGCCCGATACCGACAAATCCATCGTGGAAGCCGATGCACGCTGTGCCTGCGGCGGTGTCGCGGTGGCGGTCAAGGGCCGCGTGCTGTCGATGCTGATATGCGCCTGCGAGGACTGCCAGAAGGCGACCGGCAGCGGCCATTCGGCCGTCGCGCTGTTCCGGGCAGGCGACGTCTCGGTGACAGGCGACACCCGCAGCTTCGCCAGGCCATCGAATTCCGGCGCCACCTTCACGCGCTGGTTCTGCCCGCATTGCGGCACGCCCATTCATGGGCACTCGAGCCGGGCCGAGGCGATCACGGTGGTGCCGGTGGGCCTGTTCGGGCGGAACTCGGACTGGTACCGGCCGAGCCAGTTGATCTTCGCGCGCAGCCACCACGACTGGGATGCGGTCGACGCCGCCCTGCCCCGTTGGCAGACCTATCGCGACGAAGAGGGGCACGGATGAGCGTGGCGGACGACCTCGCGGCGCGCATCCGCCGGCTGCTTGACGGCAGGGATGCCATCACCGAGCAGTGGATGTTCGGCGGCATTTGTTTCATGCTCGCTGGCAACATGCTGGTATGTGCGATGAAGGGCGGCGAACTGCTCGTGCGGGTGCCGCCGGGGCTTGCCGACGAGGCGATGGCCCAATCCGGCGCCGCGCCAATGCGGATGGGCACGCGCGAGATGAAGGGCTTCATCGGCGTCACCGGTCCGGCTATCGATGATGACGCGGCGATCGCCGGCTGGATCGCCTTCGCCGAGCCCCATGTCAGGACCCTGCCAAAGAAATGAAGATCTCCAGCACCATGGAGCACCTCGCCGACCGGGTGCGGACGATCCTCGACGGCGATCCGCGCATCACCGAGAAGAACATGTTCGGTGGCCTCACCTTCCTGCTCAACGGCCACATCCTGGTGGGCACCAAGAAGGATGGGCGCATCCTCCTCAGCGTCGGCAAGGAGCACAACGCCGAGGCGCTGCAGCGCCACGGCGCCAGCCAGATGGTGCATGGCGAAAGAACGATGAAGGGCTTCATCTGGGTCGAGGGCGAGGCCATCGAGGACGACGACGACTTGCGCGAGTGGGTCGAACTGGCCGAGCGCTGGGTCTCGTCCATGCCCCCCAAGTGATTGCCGCCGAAATGAGGCGCCCGACTTGAGCGAAGCCAATGGCCAGAGCCTGGTTCGGCAGGCTTATTCCCGCATTGAGGACCTGATCATCACTCTGGCGCTCGAGCCCGGCGCGATCGTGACCGAGGCGCGCATTGCCGACTCGGTCGGCATGGGCCGCACCCCGGTGCGCGAGGCGCTGCAGCAGCTGGTGCGCGAAGGGCTGGTCGAGGTGCTGCCCAAGCGCGGCATCCGCATCTCGCTTATCGATCCGGCAAAGCAGTTGCGCATGCTGGAGTTCCGCCGGCAGGTCGAGCGCTTCATCGCCCGCTCGGCGGCCCTCAATGCCACCGAGGCGCAGCGGCTGGCGTTCGGTACCTACGCGGCGCAATTCCGCGAGATTTCGGAGAGTGGCGACAACACGGCGTTCCTAGGCGTCGATGACGCCTTCACTGCCCTGATGGCGGATTGCGGGCGCAACGAATATGCTTCGGACGCGCTGAAGCTGACGCACGGCCTGTCGCGCCGCTTCGCCAATGCCTACGCCTTCGAGGTGCACGGCCTGCGTGACAACGCGGCGCGCCACGCCGACCTCGCCACCGCGATCTCGGAGGGGAACCCCGAGCGCGCGGTGGGAAAAATCGATGCGCTGATCGACGGCGTGGTGGCCTTCACCCGCGGCAAGCTCCCGGGCTAGATCGCCGAAAACACCAGCGACGCATTCACGCCGCCAAAGCCGAACGAATTCGACAGCACGTGGCGCAGCGTCTTCAGCTTCGCCACCTTGGGCACGAGGTCGAAGCGCTCGCCAACATCCGGGTCCTCGAGGTTGCGTGTCGGCGGCACGACGCCGTCGCGGATGGCGAGGATCGAGAACACCGACTCGAGGGCACCGGCTGCGCCCATCAGATGGCCGGTGGCCGACTTGGTCGACGAGATGGACAGGTCCTTGCCGCGATTGGCGAATACCGCCTCGATGCCCGCCAGTTCGGCCGCGTCGCCGACGCCGGTCGAGGTCGAATGGGCGTTGATGTAGTCGATCTCGCCCGGCGACAGCCTGGCCATCTTGAGCGCATTGCGCATCGCCACCTGCGCGCCCGCGCCGGTCGGCTCACCGGAGGTGAGATGATAGGCGTCAGCGGACGTGCCGTAGCCGGCGAGGATGGCGAGCGGCTTGGCACCCCGCGCCTGCGCATGGCTCAGCCGCTCGATGACCAGCACCGCGGCGCCTTCGGCAAGAACGAAACCGTCGCGAGCCCGGTCGAACGGCCGCGACGCGGCCTCCGGGTCGTCGTTGTAGGCGGTGGAAAGCGCGCGTGCCGCTCCAAAGCCGCCGACCGAGATCGGATCGATCGAGCCCTCTGCCCCGCCGACCACCGCCACATCCGCCTCGCCGGTCAGGATCAGCCGCATGCCGTCGCCGATCGCCTGGGCCGAGGCGGCGCATGCGGTGACCGGCGCGCCAATCGGGCCCTTGAAGCCGTGCTTGATCGAAATCCAGCCGGCCGCGAGGTTGGCAAGGAAGGCCGGCACGGTGAACGGCGAAAGCCGGCGCGGGCCCTTCTCGATGATGGTCTCGACCGCATCGGCCATCACCGGAGAGCCGCCGACACCGGTGCCGATGACGGTGGCGGTTGCGGCCTGCTTTTCCGGCGTGTCGGCGACCCAGCCCGACTGCTTCAGCGCTTCCTGCGCCGCGACCAGCCCATACTGGATGAACAAGTCCATCTTCTTGATGTCCTTGGGGTCGATGGCGACCAGCGGATCGAAGCCCTCCGGATCGGTTTCCTTGGTCGGCACCAGCCCGGCGATCCGGGCGCCGAAATTGCTCACGTCGAAGCGGGTGTTGCGGACGATTCCGCTCTTGCCGGCCGTGAGCCGTGCCCAGTTGATTTCGACCCCAGTGCCCAACGGGCTGACGGCGCCCATGCCGGTGACGACGATGGGATCGGGGTTGTGGCTCAAATCGGAGGACATCGGTAACTCCATCGTTGTGTGTAGCTACGCGGCAGGACCTGTATCGGCCTGCCGCGCGAGATTTCGGGGGTCAGATAGCAGCGAGGCGCTTGAGGGTAGTGAGGGTTTCGTCGAACTTTTCGCCGCCGAGTTCGGCGCGGATTTCCGCCTGCGCCTTGCGCCAGAACGGCAGCAACTGCTGGACGGTTGCTTCGCCTTTGTCGGTGAGGCTGCAAATGCGGCCGGTGCCATGCTCGGCCGGGCGCGACGCGATCAGCCCGAGCTTTTCCAGCCGGTCGAGGTTGCGGATCAGCGTGGTGCGCTCGAAGCCGCGCTCCTCGGCGAGCTCGGTGACGGTCCGGTCGCCGGCCGCGATGATCGCGCCGAGCAGCGAGAACTGCGTCGAGGTGATGCCGAACGGCCGCGCATAGGCATCATAGCGCCGCGTGATGGCGCGCGCCGCCATGCGCGAGTTCGAGACCATGCACTGGGTGAAATCGTCCATGCGCCGGTAGATGGGTGTGTAGTTACACAGTGTCAAGGGTCGGCGGTCAGCGAGCTGTGGACGCCGGAGCTTCCAGCGACAGGACTCTACGCGCCGCCCGCTTTCGCCCGCCCTTTCTCATTCGCAATTTCATGCTATTGAGCGCGCAGCACAAAGAGGAGCTCCCAAGATGGCCAAGATCGTAGTCCAGAACCCAGTCGTCGATCTCGACGGCGACGAGATGACCCGCATCATCTGGCAGGCGATCAAGGACAAGCTGATCCTTCCCTACCTCGACCTGAAGATCGAGTACTACGATCTGTCGGTCGAGAACCGCGACGCCACCAGCGATCAGGTGACCGTCGATGCCGCCAACGCCATCAAGAAGCACGGCGTCGGCATCAAGTGCGCCACCATCACCCCCGACGAGCAGCGCGTCGAGGAGTTCAAGCTCAAGAAGATGTGGAAGTCGCCCAACGGCACCATCCGCAACATCCTCGGCGGCGTGATCTTCCGCGAGCCGATCATCATGAGCAACGTGCCGCGCCTCGTGCCCGGCTGGACGGCGCCGATCATCGTCGGCCGTCACGCGTTCGGCGACCAGTACAAGGCCACCGACTTCACCTTCCCCGGCAAGGGCACGCTGACCATCAAGTTCGCCGGTGAAGACGGCACTGTCATCGAGCACGAGGTCTACCAGGCGCCCGGCGCCGGCGTGGCGATGGCGATGTACAACCTCGACGAGTCGATCCGCGACTTCGCGCACGCCTCGTTCAACTACGCCATCAACCGCAAGGTGCCATGCTACCTTTCGACCAAGAACACCATCCTCAAGGCCTATGACGGGCGCTTCAAGGACATCTTCCAGGAGATCTTCGACCGCGACTACAAGGCGAAGTTCGACGAGCTGAAGATCTGGTACGAGCACCGCCTGATCGACGACATGGTCGCCTCGGCGCTGAAGTGGTCCGGCGGTTACGTCTGGGCCTGCAAGAACTACGACGGCGACGTGCAGTCCGACATCGTGGCGCAGGGCTTTGGCTCGCTCGGCCTGATGACCTCGGTACTGATGACCCCCGATGGCAAGGTCGTCGAGGCCGAGGCGGCGCACGGCACGGTGACCCGCCACTACCGCCAGCACCAGCAGGGCAAGGAGACCTCGACCAACTCCATTGCCTCGATCTTCGCCTGGACGCGTGGCCTTGCCCACCGCGCCAAGCTCGATAACAACGCCGAACTGGCCAAGTTCGCGCTGACGCTCGAGAAGGTCTGCATCGACACGGTCGAAGCCGGCCAGATGACCAAGGACCTGGCGCTGCTCGTCGGCCCGGACCAGAAGTGGCTCTCGACGCTGGGCTTCCTCGACGCCATCGACGCCAACCTGAAGACGGCAATGGCGGCCTGAGGCAGGATGGGGTTGCAGCCGGACGGCGCGGAGATCGTCATCGCCACCTGCGTGGACGATGCCTACCTCCCGCTCGTCTGGCCGCTGGCCCGCTCGATCGGCCTCGCCAACGGCCTCGCCCGGCCGTCCGTCCTACATGTTTTCCACACCGGTACCGACCATGACCTGAGGGGGCGCCTCAACCGCCTGCGGGTGCTGAGGCTGCGTGTGGACGTGCACGCCTGCGACCAGGATCTGACGCACCTTGTCCGCGCCAATGCCCTGCCGCCCACGTCCTATCTCCGGCTGCACCTGCCCGACCTGCTGCCGGCCGAGCAGAAGGTCGTTTACGTCGATACCGACACCATGGCGATGCGCAGTCTCGGCCCGCTGTTCGACACGGACCTCGGCGGTAATCCCGTCGCGGCAGTCCCCGACATCATGCAGGCCCGGCCGTCAGTCCGCCTGCGCGCCAGCGGTTTCGCCGGGTCCATGCCGGACTACTGCCGCACGATCCTCCGCATCCCCTGCGACCCCGATCGCTTCACCTACGTGAACTCCGGCGTGCTGGTGATGGACCTGGCCAGGCTCCGGCAAGAGGGCTTCGTCGAACGGGTGCTGCAGCGCGCCCGTGATCTCGCGCCGATCTCGGTCTGGCAGGACCAGGATGCCCTGAACGCCGAGATGGCAGGCCGGGCGACCCTGCTCGGTGAGGAGTGGAACGTCGTCCCCGAGTCGTTGTTAGTCGAGCTCGAGGGGCCGCCCCGAGTACGGGCCGCATTCCTGCGGCAGGCGAAGCGACAGTCGATCGTGCACTTCGCTGGGAGTCCCAAGCCGTGGCGGTTCGCACCGGTACCGTTCGCGGTGCGCTGGCAGCTGCTGGCCCTGTTCTCCCCGGCCACCCGGATGATGCAATGGCCAGGCCTCAAGGCGTATCTCGTAAGCCGCCGGATATCGTTTGGCCGCCGGCTCGCCCGCGCCAACCCGCGCCTCTTCGCAATCGCCCTCGGCCTGTGGCAACGCTGGCTGCGTCGCCCCCCCTGAACGACGCTTGCGTGAGGCGACGGCTAATTCGCTCTAGGCTATGCTTCGGCCTACGAGATGGGAGAGACTACATGGCCGCCGGCACCAGGGACGATCCGTGGCTATTGAAAACGCCTCCGGGCACCAGCGATATCAGGCTCTGGCGCGACGAGGCTGCCACCCCGCCGGCCCTCGTGTGCTTCGCCAGCGGTGCCGAACTGCGCTACCACCTCCGCGCCATCGACGACCTGCGCGCGATGCTGAAGGCGCATGGCGACTGGATGGAATTGGGCAGCACCGACGAGCAGAAAGACGCCAAGCCCGGCACCGTCGAGGCCTGGGCCCGCGCGCCGGACAACCCGGTCGGTGGCTGGTACGGGCTGAAGAAGGGCCTCCGCGGCCGCTTCGCCAACTACGTGACGCCGGTTCTCGAAGCGCTGGGATTGGTGGAGCTGGAGCACGGCCCGCGCAATAATCGCGTGCGGACGAAATAACTCCGTCACTTTCTTGCCATAAATTGTGCACGCGCTGGTGTGATCCGGTTGCGGAGACTACGGATTCAAATAGAGACGAAATAATTAGACGCCGTGGCATTACCGCCCATCGACGCCCCTAGCGACCAAGCGTATAGCTCGCCGATATATATAACCGCCCGTCCCTCTCGCCTCCCGGATTCCCCCAGATGCCCTCCGGCGTCCTGTTTTCGATCGCTGCCTACCTGCTTTATTCCTGCTGTGACGCCATCATCAAAGGCTTCGGCACGGGCCTCTCCCCCTTCGAGATCGCGTTCTGGACGTCGCTGTTTTCGTTTCTCCCGGCCATCTTCACCAAGCCCAAGGGCGAACACTGGCGGCACGCCTTCCGGATGCACCATCCCTGGCTGGTGAACCTGCGTTCGCTGTCGGGCCTCATCGGTAACCTGGCGATCATTTACGCCTTCACCCGCATTCCGCTGGCCGAAGCCTATTCCATCGCCTTCCTCGCCCCCATCTTCGTGGTGGCGCTGTCGGTGATGTATCTGGGCGAAAAGGTCAGCTGGCAGCGCTGGTTCTTCCTCGGCGCCACGTTCGCGGGCGTGCTGCTGGTGGTGCGCCCGGGCTTCCGCGAACTGGAGATGGGCCATCTGATGGCGGTCGTCGCCGCGGTGATGGGCGGCATTTCCACCACCGTGCTCCGCAAGGTGGCGCCGGTGGAGAAGCGCGTCACCCTACTCGGCCTGCCGCTCGGCTACGTCGTGCTGGTGAACGGCGTGCTGATGCTCTCGATACCCGGCATGTTCACTTGGCCGACCTGGGAGCAATTCGCGCTGATGATCCTGATCGGCGGCCTCGGCGGCACCGGCAACATCCTGTTCATCGCCGCCACCCGACGCGCCCCGATCAGCCAGATCGCGCCGGCGCAATATAGCCAGATCGCCTGGGCCGTTGTGTTCGGCGCCTTCTTCTACGCCGAGTACCCCGACCTCGTGGCCTATTGCGGGCTTTTCGTCGTCGCCGTGTGTGGCATCATGAATGTGCTCTCGGACGAGACGCGCATCCGCATCTTCTCCCGCCTCTCGGTGTTTGGGCCGGCAAGCGCCGTGTCGGAGATCAGCCCGCCGATCGGCGAAGACGACCGCAAGTTCGCCGAGCAGCGCGACCGGGAGGCGAGCGGCGGTTCCGCCGTCGCCGGCAAGTAGATGCGCGGCCTGTCTCCCGCGGCGCTGGGCGTCGTCCTGGCGCTCATGGCCTATGGCTTTTATTCCACCGGCGACGCCATGGTGAAGGGTCTCGGCGGCAGCCTCGGGCCGTTCGAGATCGGCTTCTTCACCACCCTCTTCTCGATCATCCCGGCGCTGTTCAGCAAGCCGAAGGATGAGCGCTGGCGCGACACCTTCAAGCTCACGCGTCCGTGGCTGATGGGCCTCATCGCCGTCTGCCGCACTGCCAGCGCCATGCTGATCACCTATTCCTTCGTCACCATTCCGCTGGCCGAGGCCTATAGCCTCGTCTTCCTGATCCCGGTGATGACGATCATCCTCTCGGTCGTGGTGCTGCGCGAAAAGGTCGGCATCGACCGCTGGGCGCTGGTGATCCTGAGCTTCATTGGCGTGGTGATCGTCGTGCGGCCGGGCTTCAAGGAGCTGGAACTCGGCCATCTGACGGCGTTCCTCTGCGCCATCAGCGCGGCGATCTCGGTGACGGCGATGCGGATGGTGTCGGGCAACGAACGGCGGGTATCGCTCTTCGCCCTGCCGGGCCTGCTGACCCTCGCCGCCAACGCCTTCTTCCTCGTGCTGTTCGGCGGCATCTGGCCTAGCTGGATGCTGCTCGGCGGGTTGCTGGTCTGCGGCGTGCTCGGCGGTATCGGCTACATGCTGCAGATCGCGGCGGTAGCAGCCGCCCCGGCGAGCCGCGTCGCGCCGATGCAGTACAGCCAGATCGTCTGGGCGCTGATCTTCGGCGGACTGTTCTTCGCCGAGGCGCCGGACGCCATCGGCCTCGTCGGCCTCGCGGTAGTGGTCGTCGCCGGCGTCGGCAACATCTTCGCCGACGGCGCCCGCGCCCGGCTGGCCGGACGCTGGGCCGAGTATCGCGCGCGACGGGACAATCCGTCACCGGACGATTTCAAGGGGCCGGGCCCGGACCCGGTCTGAGTTGCCTTGGGGCACGACGGGGCCCCACGTTCCCTTCTCCCGCTTGCGGGGGAAGGTGGCGGCGAAGCCGACGGAAGGGGGGAGCAGCACCCGCCGAAAAGGGAAGTTGGCTATGGCCGCCTGACCAGCGCGCGGTGCTCCCCCCTCCACCATGCTTCGCATGGTCCCCCTCCCCCGCAAGCGGGAGAGGATGGCGCGCTACAGGCGGGTTCGTGTCGACTATGGCCTTCATAGCCCGCCGCGGACCGCCGCAATCGCCTCAGCGCCCTTGCCGCCATCCGGGCCACCGCCCTGCGCCATGTCCGGACGACCGCCGCCGCCCTGCCCGCCCAGCGCCGCCGTCGCGAGCTTGATCAGGTCACCAGCCGAATACTTGCCGGTGAGATCGTCGGTGACGCCGACCGCCACGGTGCCGCGGCCATCCTCGCCCTTCAGAACCACGGTGACGACGCCCGAGCCGATGCGCTTCTTCTCGCTATCGACAAGCCCCTTCACGTCCTTGGCCGAGATGCCCTCGACGGCGCGCCCGACATAAGTCACCCCGTTGACCGTCTCATCGGCCGAAGCCGGGGCCGAACCACCGCCGCCCAGCGCCAGCTTCTTGTTGGCCTCGCTCAGCGACCGCTCGGCCTTCTTCAGGTTGTCCTGCAGCGCCTCGATGCGAGTGAACACCTCGTGCGGACCGACATGCAGCGCGTCGGCGACGCTGGCAACGAGGTTGGCATTGGTGCGGGCATGGTGGCGCGCGCCCTTGGCCGTCAGCGCCTCGATGCGACGCACGCCCGACGACACGCCGGATTCGCCGAGCACGGTGATCAGCCCGATATCGCCGGTGCGGCGCACATGCGTGCCGCCACAAAGCTCGACCGACCAGCCGACCGAATTACCGGTCGGATCGCCCATCGACACGACGCGCACTTCGTCGCCGTACTTCTCGCCGAAAAGCGCGCGGGCGCCGGATTCCTTGGCCTCCTCGACGCCCATCAGGCGCGTCTCAACAGCGGAGTTCTGCAGCACGATGTCGTTGGCGATCTCTTCGA
>Ga0123337_10000910_pt1 | contig 43126 bp, 25 predicted proteins | sample frozenSSSSmetaG_FD_89792 | JGI IMG/M metagenome (GOLD analysis project Ga0123337, IMG submission 89792) | Glacier valley bacterial and archeal communities from Borup Fiord, Nunavut, Canada, to study Microbial Dark Matter (Phase II) -... | ecosystem: Environmental > Aquatic > Freshwater > Ice >... | reverse complement strand
TGAAATTTAGTCAGGTTATCAACCTGCGTGATATCACCACAAGCACCCTGCATGAAAACCACGGGTAAAGCAGCATTTCCGGTCGCCCCACGAATCGTCCTTTCCATAGATCCAATCCAGCTGGCTGAAATACCACCCGGACTGGTTGTCGCATGACATGAGAAATTCACTACTGTGCCCAGTAAATTGCCTTTTAAGTCCCAAACTCCTACGGTGCCTACCTGCGGATCGATCGGGCCTGCATAATCAATAATATCAGGATTACCGGCACCAGGATGTGAGTAACTCATTCCGTTCTTCATACGCAGACGACGGTTATAAGAAACTTTGTCTTCGTGCCCGTTCCCAACTGCAAGTTTTGCATCGACACGGTTCTCGTTTGCGAGTACAACCGCATCCACGATCTGTTTTTTAAGGATCTGAGTATATCCCGGATCAGAAACTATTGAATGATTATTCACAAGATCTTTCACCAAAGGAGAGGCCTTATCAAAATCACCCGGTTCACCCATGCCAATAGGGCCGGAGGAATGAGAATGAGAAGCTCCTATCATAATGTCTGCCGGAAGGATACCACAGCGTTTCTGAATCTCCGCACGAACCTCCTGTACCAGATGTCGGGTTACAAAAAGCAGATCAATTCCAACCAGGGCTACACGCTTCTGACCATCATCAAATACTACCGCACGCGCTTTGCAAGGATCATGAAAGGATTTATGATGGGCCTTGCCATAATTACCAGGTGATTCCATACCGATATCTGGAGTTATGTCTCTTTCAGCAAAGCCGGCTTTGAAAATACCTGCCGGTTTAGGCCCGTCTGCTGCAGTGCCCGACAAAGTAAAGAGGCATAGAGTGAAGATTGTTAGAATATATTTCATGGTTTTACCTGGTTAAATAGATTAAGAATTTCAGTTACAATTTTTCGGGATGCTTCTTTTTCAACTTTATTGGTACCCAGCCAGGATTCATAACCACCCAGCTCGTGTTGTTCCGGAGAAGGAAGGTATCCATAACTTCCATTTGCCAGTTCAATGGTAAATGAAGACCTGAACGGACTTTTTGCTTTGATTTCCAGACCAATTTCAGTAAAAACCTCGAAAGGAATCGCCGCAACACCCAATTCTCCGATACGGAAAGTTTGCATTAATACATTAACATTATCCGGCCATTTATTCATTTGAATAGTTCGCTCTGCATACGTTTTTTCCAGGCGGTGAACCGGTGTTTCTGACTCAGGTTTGGATAGAACCTTTTGAGCGTAGGCAAGCATTTCTGAATCAGGCTTACGAACTTTCAGATTCAGTTCTGACTGTGCTGCACGCAAAGGCACCCAGTCTTTGTATTGAATAGTCTGATACACCCGTAAGACTTCATTGGCAACATCATTGGCAACAATTCTCATTTTAGCATAGGGCTCATGCTTTTCTGCCGTAGCACCAAAATTAATATTATTGACATCTCCGGAAGTCCCATTAGACATGATACCTACAAATGGTGGATCCTGACCTTCTGCTTTGATTAATTCCTGAATGCGGTTGGCGAAGACTGCAAAATAGTCTGCCGAGATATGATCTTTGGGTACGCCTCCAACATAATGAAGGGAATAATTGGCAAGGATTCCAATAGGGCGCCCTTTAAGAGATTGGACTGAAATGAAGGATACTTGAGGATCTGTTGGACCTGCCGGAGCCAGCAGGTCCGGATTTCCGATACCGGGATTCATCAGAACCTGGTCCATCTTACCGAAAGGATTCACAACCGGATTTTTCATTTTCCAGCGGCGATTAAAAAGGTGCTGAGGTACATTCCCGGCACCCCATCCAACACGTGCCGGTTCGAGATTATTCAAAGCAATGCGGACACCATCCGCTATGCGACGAACAAGAAAGCGCTGATAATCATCGAGAGGCATGCCGGCATTCCATCCTCCTCTTAGGTTACCCAAACCGCTGGCACTGCTTGCAGAATGGGTATGGTCTGAAGACATCAGAATCTGAGCTGCAGGTATTTTTGTTTCTTCAAAGATCAATCGCTTAGCCTCATCGAAAACTTCACGGATGATACCTACATTGTCGACAACCACAAAAACCAGTTTTGTGGTACCGTCATCCAAAACAAGGCTGCGCGCATGCAGTTCGTCATGTACATAATTTGCAGGAGGTGGAATACCAAAGTTTCCCACTAAACCTGAACCCAAAGGCGGAGTTATATTTGAAGTAGATGCACCGGCTCTGAAAGTAGCATTCTGAGCGTATAGGCGGGAATCAAAACTTAAAATCAGAATAAAACCTAAAATCAGTGTTAAAAGCCTCAAATAATGGCCATAAGCATAAAATTTAATTATTCTTTGCATTGTTATCCTTGTTTTGCCTTGTTTTAATTAAAACCATGCAGGTGAAAATTATATTGCTAAAATTATTTAATTCTGATTCCCAAAAACCACTCATCGTTTTACCTGGGTAAAAAGTTTAAGAATTTCAGTCACAATCTTTCGGGAAGCTTCCTTTTCAACCTTATTGACACTCATCCAGGTCTCATAGCCTCCCATTTGATGTTGTTCAGGAGTCGGGAGGTATCCATATCCACCATTCGCCAGTCCGATAGTAAACGATTTTTCAAATGGGCTTTTGGCTTTGATCTCTAATCCTGTTTCCGCAAATACCTCAAACGGAATTCCGGCTATTCCCAAATCTCCAACCTTGAATGTTTGGATAATCACATCAATCTTTTCTGGCCATTCCTTCATTTGTATCGTTCGTTCCGCAAACACTTTTTCCATTGGATGATCAGGCTTTACTCTCTGAATTGCCTTCCCAGCCCAGCTTTGCAATTGTAAATCCGGTTTCCTTACATTTAATGTGAGTTCCATTTGTGCGGCTCCTAGTGGTACCCATTCCTTATAACCTATGTTTTGATAAACCCTGAAAACCTCCTGAGCGACATCGTTCGCAACAAGCTTCATTTTCTCATAAGGCGGATATTGGGCAACCGGCCCCCGAAAATCAATATTGTTTGTATCTCCCTCTGTACCATTTGACATGATGCCTACAAAGGGAGTATCCTGACGATTGGCTTTTAACAGTTCCTGGAGACGATCGGCAAATACTGCAAAATAATCTGCCGAAATATGTCCTTTAGGAACTCCTCCAACATAATGAAGGGAGTAATTCGCAAGTATTGCAATAGGTTTCCCTTTCAAAGATTGAACAGACAAGAATGAAACCTGAGGATCAGTCGGGCCGGCTGGCTCCAATAAATTGGGGTTTGCAATACCCGGATTCATCTGAACCTTTTCACTTACTCCAAAAGGATTGCTTACCGGAGATTTTAATTTCCAGCGCCTATTGAAAACATGTTGTGGTACAGTTCCAGCCCCCCAGCCAATACGGGCAGGCTCCAGATTATTTAAAGCTATCCGAACCCCATCAGCCATACGGCGTACCACAAATCGTTGATAGTCATCGAGCGGTTTAGGATACTTACCGGCAGAATTGGTGCGAATGCTCATTGAAGGTTCTGGCGGATTGATTTCATGCCCGGCCCAGGTGGAAGAGTGGGTATGTGTCGAAGACATCATCATTCGCTCTTTAGGAATTGATGTTTCTTCAGTGATAAGTTTTTTAGCAGCATCAAACACTTCGCGGGGGAGCTCCACATTATCCACAACCATAATCACCAGACGAACTTTACCATCGTCAAGTACAAGAGTTCGGGCATGCAACTCGTCATGAATATGAGTGGCCAGGGGCAGCGGCATCCAGCCACCTGCAATTCCCTCACCAAGAGAAGGACTGATATTTGCTGTTGAAGCTCCGGCACGAAAAACTGCCTGCTGTGCAAAGGAAGGAAACTGAAAAAGAAGGATGATAATCCCGCTGAGCAATCTCAATTGGAATAAACAATCCATGATTTTTTGAAAATTAAATGCTCTTTTCATATGTTCAATTTTCCTTTTATAATATATAGAATGAAATCATATTTCCCGACACGGCCTTATGTTTTAACCTCTGTTAAATTGAGATAAGTTTAATCCCGGATCAATCCGTTCATTCGAAAAATGCATTCTGTCCCAGCTTAACTCTTCCTGAGCCTCCGCTGCATTTCGTCCCAGAATAGCTGTCAGTGTTGATTCAGCAGCATGCTTTATCTCGTTCAGATAATTGCCCGTCTCTATACTTTCAATAAAATTCCTGTGCTTATTCGCATCTGCATCATGTAAGGATGAAAGAAAAACCCCGGCAGCTCTTTGTTCAGCGCTTAACTCCGTAGCATTCCTCGCAACTCCTGAGTCCCATTGGTTTTCACCGCTAATGAAAACACCACCACTATAATGTGCTTCAGCAATACCTTTTGTGCCAATAAATCTGGCACATACATCGCCAAATTGCTTTCCTACCTGAATAGAATGGTAAGAAACATTGACATCATTAGGATACTTAAATATCACCTGATAGTGATTCCAGGCATTACCAAATTCCACCCCTGAATTTAATCCGCCATAGCCCGAAGCACTTAAAGGGTGAGCCTGCAAAGCCCGGTTACAGATATCAATCATGTGAATTCCCTGATCAACGAGTGTTCCACCAGAAAGTTCCCTGAAGTGAAATTGGTTCCTGATTCTAGCTTCATCATAGCTCAGATCTTTATAAGGCTTCAATGGTATTTCAGAGGCCATATAATAAACCTGGGCATTCACAATCTTTCCAATATCACCCCTGTGAATGCGCCTGATTATTTCTGAATAAGGGCTTGCATGTGGAACCTGAAAACCAATCGCTACACTCACTTTACCATTGATCCGCTCAGCTAATTGCTCCATGCGTCTGCAACCTTCCACATCGATAGCCACTGGCTTTTCACAATAAACATGCTTACCAGCAGAAACTGCTGCCTCTAAAAATTCAGGGTGGGTATAACATGGGGATGAAATCAGGACCGCATCTACCTCTTTGTTATTTAACAATCTGAGGTATGCATCCGATCCCTGGTAAATATTCGATTTGGAAATAGCAGAAAAACCTTTTGCTGCATTTAGCTGGTCAAGTTTTGGTTTAGCAGCCTGAAGCTGATCCTGAAAGAGATCTGCAAGAGCAACAATGTGCACATTGGCATTTCTTGACATGGAGCTTATATCGGCAGTTCCTCTTCCTCCGCAACCAATAAAGCCTAAGCGAATTGCAGGTTTTGTTCCTGAGGCAAAAACTGCATCTGGACTTAAAATTGTTACCGCCGATAATGAAGCTGCGCTTTTTATGAAATTCCTTCTTTCCATATTATTTTAATCTATTGCTTTAAGATACCGAGTTTATGTTAACATTCAAATGGTGTAAGGTATCAGGAGCCAGGAACCAGGGATTGAGAACCAAGAGCCAAGAACCAGGAACCAGGACAATGAACTACTAATTTGACATACGTGGTTTAATTTTCAACTGTCATTTTATAGAGCCAGGAACCAAGAACCAGGAACCAGGACAATGAACTACTAATTTGACATACATGGTTTAATTTTCAACTGTCATTTTATAGAACCAAGAGCCAAGAACCAGGAACCAGGACAATGAACTACTAATTTGACATTCAAGGTTTAATTTTCAACTGTCATTTTATAGAGCCAGGAACCAGGAACCAGGACAACCAGGACAATGAACTACTAATTTGACATTCATGGTTTAATTTTCAACTGTCATTTTATAGAGCCAGGAACCAGGAACCAGGAACCAGGACAATGAACTACTAATTTGACATTCATGGTTTAATTTTCAACTGTCATTTTATAGAACCAAGAGCCAAGAACCAGGAACCAGGACAATGAACTACTAATATGACATTTTAGCTCCATTTCAACCCGATTCCTATTGGTGCCAATTATCAACTGTCAATTATCAACTATCAATTACAACAGGTATACCCTCAAACTTCTTGCTCCATGAGCCCCAATCACCAGGTTTTGTTCAATATCTGCTGTCTTTGAAGGTCCTGCAATGAATACTCCGAATCCCTCAGAAACCGCATCAATCTGTTGGTAAGCTTCATGCATGTTATTCACCAGATCTTCGGGATTTATTACAATCACCAGATGCTGACAAATGAAGGGCAGAAGTCTGTTAGACATTTGCTTCTCAGAAATCCACATTGCACCGTTCTCGGCTACACCCAGCCTTGCACGGAGGTATAAAGTGTCAAGTGACTCTAATTCGGAAGCATTCTGATTTTCCAATTCTGTAGAAGGAAGGTTTTCCAGAAGATTGATCATAAATTTTCCTTCTGATTTCACCCCGGTTATATCCTTCAATAGCTCCTCACTGCTATTTTGACAAAAGGCCTTTCCTCCCGAAGATTCCACCATGCTGACGAATTGATTTATCAGATTAGGGTATTGAATGCTCAGGGAAAGATCCATATCCGGCAGCTCAGTGAGCTCCGGCTTATTCATGGCCACAGCCTTTAAAATTGTTTCTCTGGTACTCATTATTATTTATTTTCTTTAAACCAGTCTCTAAAACTCTTTTCCGGTGCACGCGGCATTTCCCGCTGCTTGAACCATACATTCAGGCGGTTATTCACTATAAAAGGGAAGGTGCGCATGACCCAACGGCCAATTTTTCCTGAAAAACGATAAACCTGTGGATTCGAAAGAACCCAGGCCATCCCCTGCATACCTGCTTTCTTACCCTTATTAACATAACCATTGGCAACGATAACTTGCCGCCATTTCCAGAGTTGTTCATGGATATCAATTTTTACCGGACAAACATTGCTGCAGGATCCGCAAAGCGTTGAGGCAAATGGCAGATCTGAATTGGCCTGCATATCTAAATTCGGGTTGAGGATCGAGCCAATCGGACCTGCAACTGCTGAATGATAACTATGTCCTCCGCTCCTTCGGTAAACCGGACAGGTATTAAAACAAGCCGCGCAGCGGATACATTTGAGGGAATTTCTGAAATCTGGTCTCCCTAACTGTCTGCTCCTGCCATTATCAACAATCACCACATGCATTTGCTGGCCGGGACGGGCTCTGTTAAAATGACTGGAATATGTGGTTATTGGCTGGCCGGTTGCACTTCTCGCCAAAAGGCGGAGAAATACACCAAGATGTTCGGTTTTAGGGATTAGTTTCTCAATGCCCATGCAAGCAATATGAATACCGGCAGAATGTACTCCCATATCCGCATTTCCCTCATTAGTACAAACCACAAAACTACCCGATTCGGCAATTGCAAAATTTACACCTGTAATTGCGAGTTCTGACTCAACAAAACGTTCTCTTAAATGCTGGCGGGCACAACCTGCCAAATATTGAGGATCATAATTACCTTTTTCTGTATGCAGATGCTCATGAAAGGTTTCACTCACATCCTGACGTTTTAAGTGGATTGCCGGTAAAACGATATGACTTGGAGTTTCCTGCCTCAATTGTACAATGTATTCTCCAAGATCAGTATCTAGTATCTGAATGCCCCTATTCTGCAAATACTCATTCAAATGGCATTCTTCGGTGAGCATGCTTTTGCTCTTAACAATCTTATCAATCTTATTGTCAGTAATTATCTTATGAATGATCCGGTTATGATCCTCCGCGTCAGCGGCCCAGTGAATGATGATTCCGTTCTTAAGCGCTTTTTCCTCAAAACTTGTTAAATAATGATCAAGATTAGAAAGAGTATGATTTTTTATCCGGGATGCCCAATCGCGTAGGATTTCCCATTCAGGGATGGTATTAACAGCTTTATCTCTTTTATTCCTGACAAACCAGAGTGTTTCATCATGCCAGTCGGTACGTGCTTCGTCGAGGATAAATTCCTGTGCAGCCTCTGCATGTTGTTTCACCCTCATAATTCGCTATTCAAAATTTCTGCCAGATGAATGGTTTTCACGCCACTTCCTTGTCTCTTTAAAATACCTTCCAGATGCATAAGGCAACTGGTATCTCCGCCGCATATGAATTCAACATGGTTGACGAGATGTTCTTTGATTCTGTCTTTGCCCATTTTCACACTGACAGCCTCTTCAAATACACAGAATGTACCTCCGAATCCACAGCATTCGTCTGCCCTTAGCGGTTTTAAGAGTTCCAGGCCGTCGACCATGCCCAGCAAATACTCGGATTTTGAAAATTCAGGAGCAACAAGTTCAGTCATTGAAGAAAGATGTAAACCTCTTTGTCCATGGCAACTGATATGCATTCCAACTTTATGAGGGAAAGAAGCCACCAATCGGTCAACTTTAAGGATATCAACCAGGAATTCAGAGAGTTCATACACACTTTGCCTGATTTTCTCCAGTTCAGCCGGGGTTCCACCCTCCTTTAAATGTTCCTTAATATGAAGAACACAGCTCCCCGAAGGAGCAACGATATAATCAAAATTCTTAAAGTTCTTTACAAAATTTATATCACAACCTTTTGTCAGATCAGAAAAACCACTATTGGCCATGGGTTGGCCACAGCAGGTCTGATCCATCGGGTAGCTAACATCACAATCTAATTTTTTAAGCAACTGATAGGTAGCTATCGCAACATCAGGGTAGAACTGGTCAATGTAACAGGGAATAAATAATCCTACTTTCATCTAAAATAACTCCTACTTTTTATATTTAAACAGGCTCTAATATTTAGTAAATATCTCAATTTCAGAAACATTGCCAAATAAGCCGAAGCTATCGGGTGTCAATTAATATATTGTGCAAATCAAAATCGAATCAGTCTTCATTATATCCTGCATCTTCCCCCAATTTCAAACACTCCTGCCAGGATAAGATACTTTCTGAAGAACTCGCATCCATCAAACTGGCGGCGGCAACATTTACCCCTAATAACAGACTTTTTGCCATTGACCAATCTTCGTGAACACCTGCCAGAACACCTGCTGCAAATGCATCTCCGGCACCTACTGATCCTTTGATCTTCTCTACAGGCATTTTAACGCTGGGTTGAAAAATTTTCTCTCCGCTTTTGTTGAGTGCAATTGCTCCTTTCGGGAAATGAATAATTACCCATCTCCGAACCCCTGCATTCAAAATAGCAACAGCTGCCTGACAGGCATTATCAATTGAACATTTCCCCTCATCATCACAAATTTCAATACCTGTTAACATACCGGCTTCAAATTCATTAACAAACAGGATATCAACAAACTGCAATGCCAAGGGAATAATAGTTTTAAATCGTTCAGATTGCTCACTTACCAGATCAGCAGATGTGATCATCCCACATTGACTAGCCTGCTCAAGTACTTTTGCTGCCCCGGTAATACCATCTGTACCAACTGTATCTAAGTTATCAAGCAACAGGAGATATCCTAAATGAAATATTTTCGCATCACAGCCGGAAAAATTAAAATAAGATTCATCTAAATGGGCGTTTGCGCCCCTGGAATGAAAGAAGGTTCGTCTGCCGGTACCCTGAACAGTCATTACGTCGGTATACGAAGTATTACTTTCCTTTACCTTCACGATCTGAGCAGAATCAATCTGAAGTTCGCGGCATTCATTTAAAATATAATCCCCTCTATCATCATTTCCGATCGCTCCGATCCCGATTAAGGGGAATTGGAATCCCATCTTACTTATGGCTTTTAAAACATTGTATGGAGCACCACCATTACTGGTACTTTCTCTGAGGATATTAGCAAGTTTCTCTTCCTTTGGATAGACATCAACAATCTTCACATTATCAATGATCCAGTTGCCCCCAGACAAAATTCCCACACCTGTATTTTCTTTCATCTGTACTTTTATTGTTTCTTGATGGTCAGATGGAACCTTTTATGATAAAATAAACAATACTCCATTTATGTTTATTTTAATCATGTGGGATTCATATCGACTACATTACCTGTTCACAAAGTTTTATCAGCAAAAATATTTACTCGTAGGATAAAATTTATTTTAACCTAGTTCAACAACAGATTTAGTCTGATGAGATTTCAATGCGGCATTAAATAACTTATGGCTAATGAGTGCTTCTTCAGGAGTAACACAACCAAAACGGCCATTTAATAATCCTTCCCGCTCAGCAAAATAGGCGGCCAGCATTTGTAAAAAACAATCGGAGAAGCCAGGTTCGAATATTCCGCCTGTGCTAACAGGGAAGGGAACCTGAAATCCTAGATCCACTCTTTGCCATAACTGCTCCTTTTCACGCTTAAAGGTCCATAATGCCTTAGTATCCTTGGTATTATAGCGTACTCCACCTTCAGTTCCCAAAATTTCAATATACCAGGAATTAGTCTCCCCGGGTTTTAATCGCTTCATTTCAAGCGACATCGGAATATCATTCTCCCCAATTTTTACTGAAGTTGACAGAGTTGCATTATTCCATGTGTCACCTTCAGCCCATCCACCTTTCCCATCCGGCCTGGTTGTGATGATCTTTTGCAGATGAGCATATACTTTATCAGGTATCCAGCCCATTCTGATAGGAATGTGCATCACATGCATACCCAAATCGCCCATTACACCAATATCACCACAAAATTTTGACTGTCTTTTCCAGTTAATTGGTTTAAGAGGATCCAGATCACTTGAATGACAAAAACCTGCATTTATCTCGATGATCTCTCCAATTCTCCCGGAAAGGGCTTCGCTGATTACACGCTGAGGACCCGGAAAAAAGGGCATTTCTGAGCAACATCTTACAAAACTCTTTGAAGTGGCTATTTTTTCATTGATCTTCTTAGCAGCCTTAAGATCTATTCCAAAAGGCTTTTCTGCCAACAGATCCTTCCCGGCTTCAATTACTTCAATATAATATTGCTCATGAAGATGATGGGGAAGGGCAACATATACTACATCGACCTTGGATGAGGCCAATAACTCTTTATAATCTTTGGTCAATAATTCAACCGAAGGAATCTGCTCATACCATTTTAAGGTATTTTCATCAAGATCACAGACAGCTTTTAATTCTACTTTAACAGGATAATCGTTTAATGAGAACCAGCGTCCAAATGCGCCGGCTACTTCCTTTCCCATTAAACCACCACCAATAATACCTACGTTTACAACTTTCATATTGTATTTATTTTTTTATATGGAGGTTCCCGCTTTAGCGGAAACCGATTTTATCGGTTGACAAAAATTTTGGGGAAGAGGGAGATTCCAGCCTTCGCTGGAATCGCAATTCGGTTCTTTCTGCTCCGATCCCAGCGAAGGCTGGGATCTCCCAATTAACAACTAAACTTTGTCATTCCAGCAAAAGCTGGAACCTCCTCTAATACTAACCTACACTCTTATTCCGGCGAAGGCCGGAATCCCCCTAATACTCCCAATTGCTTGTCATTCCGGTGAAAGCCGGAACCGGTTTTATTTATTTCCCTTAACCCAGCCTATTACATCCTCAGGCTTTGCACCATCGTGTACAATTGCCATCAATGCCCTTGTCATACCACCAGAATTAGTATGCTGTACAACATTTCTGCCATAAACTATACCTTTTACACCCTGTTTCATCAATTTATAGGTACGGTCCAATAACTCTGCATCATCAGCACGGCCACCACCTCTTACAAGAATTGGAATAGATCCGGCTACCTCAACAACCTTATGATAATCTTCTACGTTATCGCAAGGATCTGCTTTAATAATGTCAGCTCCCAATTCAACAGCCTGTCTTACAAGAGGTAAGATAATATCAATATTTCCATCAACCATATAACCTCCGGCCTCACTATTTGGGCGGAATACCAATGGCTCAATCATTAATGGCATAGAGTAAAAGTCGCACATTGGCTTTAACTTCAAGATATTCTGAATACACTGATCCGTTACCTCAGGGGCTCCGGGAATACGAAACAAGTTTACAACCACACAGGTTGCATCAAGTCGAACGGCCTGAAGCACAGGCTCTTCTATCATTCTGCTATATAAAACAGACTGAAGCTCAAGCCCATAAACGTTCGCAACATCTGTTCTTAAAACTAAAGCGGGCTTTTTCTTTCCGGGTACAGACTGTAAATGATGAGCCTGTCCAACAGTTAATTGAATTGCATCAGGATCGGCCTCGATCAGGATTTTGACAGATTTTTCAATGTTCTCTATTCCGCCTAAAAACGTTAGTTCATTAAAAAACCCATGGTCAAGGGCCACATCAAAACATTTACCTGATTTTTCATTGAATAATCTATTTAATCTACTCGCTTTCATCTTTCTAATTTTTATTTATTTAACAATTTATTAATTCAACTTTTAGTAAATAATCCCCTAATTAAATTTGGAAGATCTTTTATGAACTTTCCGAATTTTAAAATACAATAGCCTGCCAGCTATGCAGCACATTGATTTGAACTATATCTATCTGTAATAAGAGAGGCTTAAAGTTCCTCCGTGCGAAGTTCAAAGATGGAATCCATCAGGATAACACCAGCATAATTTATTTCATTTTGCCTTCAATAATACATCAGACAGGCTAACCGGAACTCCCCCGAGCCTTTTACTTTTATCTGCAGCCTCCATGAATGTATAAATTTCTATCGTTTCTTCTTCACTTACAGGTGCTTTGCCTGTGCGAAAAAACGCTACAATGGCTACGACCAATGGGCGGTAGCCATTAAATACTCCTGTTGAAGCTATACCCTTTTCTCCAAAAGCTGTTCCTCCAAATCCGCTCCTTCCTTTACGAATCCCACGAAAAACACCAATACGGCCATTTTCCCAGTTTCCGACAACTACATCGGCATCCTCGGAAGAAGTCCGGCTAACAGTTTTACATCCTGTTCCTCCCATAACAGTATACAGGGATTCTACAGCATGAATGCCATCCCAAAAGAGATCAGCATGGGATTTCTGTAAGGGAGCCGGACCATAAGTACTAGCCCCCAAAACCTTACCCACTACTTTACCCTCACGGATATCCTGAGCTTCTTTGACATATCGGAGTGGTGAGCAGGAAAACATCGGTACATTATATTTTTTGGACACTTTGAATATGGCCAGCACATCCGATAAGCTTGCAGCAAGCGGTTTATCAACATAAACCGGTTTTCCAGCTTTCAATACCGGAATGATCTCTTTCAAATGAGGTCGCCCGTCATTAGTTAACAACATTACTGCATCAACTTTTTTAAGTAACTTCTTAATAGAACTCACAAACTCCACACCTTGTCCCTTAATCGTATCAGTGAAGCTCTGCAATTGTTTTTCAGAGAATTCCACATCCGGATTACCCTTAGGATGAAAAATTGCTACCACCTTGCAGCCACTGAATTCCGGATTTGATGCACCGGAATTAATGATTTCAGTATAGGCAGCACTATGAACTGAAAGCCCGATAACTCCAACTTTAATCTGCTCCCGGGGAATAGCCTCTGCAAAGGCTGAAGCATGTATTGCGATACCTGCCCCCATTCCCATAGAGTTCTTAAGAGTATTATGCTTTGTCCTTTTACCCATTTTTGAATCGAATTCATCATTACAGATAAAACTGTAATCATTTGATTGTTAATGCCGGATATCCTAATTCCCAATTATTTAACCACCTTCATTATGCCACGCATTGTAAAGGAGTGACCCGGGAATGTACAAACGAAAGGATAATCCCCTGCCGTAGCCGGAGCTGTAAATTTGATAGTTTCCTTGCCACCACCCATTAAAAGTTTAGTTGCATGAAGTACCATATCAACATCAGGGACATAATTCTTTGCTGTACCTTTGTCTCCTAACTCTATGGCCTTTAGAGCAACATCATCGGCTGTACCTGGTTTTGTAATCAGCAGATTATGAGGCATTAATCCCTGATTCTCCACTGTTAACTCAACAGGTTGTGCTGCTTTGACGCTAAAATCCGCCAAAAGCTGTCCCTTAAATTTGAAGCGCAATTCATCAGTAGCCTCAATGGTTATAATTGCAACTTTATCATTTTGTAATTCCGGCCCTTTGCTGCTGACAACTGCTGAGCTTGCATTTGTGGCAGGCTTAGGGGTTGTCATTTTATGATCCTGATGGCTGGCACCAGGGTCCATTGATCCCGGAACTTTCCAGAATTTCTCGTAACCCGTCCTATTTTGCATACCGGTAATACTAGCTTCGGATTTAGCCGGTTTGAACGTATCCTTTCCACTCCAGAAAAAATTAACCTTTTGAGCTGCCAGTCTTGCCTGATACTCAGGTGAACTAAGAACCTTAACCAGTAATGGCCTGTTTATTACATTGTGCTGCTGGTGCAACCAGAGAATTTCAAGCATTGGCAAGGCATCTTCCTTTTTCTTAGGGTCCAGTTTGGCTACCCATTCCTGTGCTTTCTGGATCACTTCATCAGTATTTCTGGCACTCAATTCCAGGCGTACTGCATGTCGAATTCCGTCAACAGGATGCCTGAAAAGCTCCAAAAGATTTTCAATTGGCTCCCCATAGATTTTTACCGGCTTCTGAAGAGGCCTGTTTGTGGCTACCATGCGATAGATACGTCCATGCTGGTGGTCACGACTTAAATCTCTTAAATTATATGGAGAGTGGGTAATAACCGCCTGATGCCAGTCTGCAAAGTAAAGGGCTCCGTCAAAACCGACAACACCATCACTAGGACGGAAGTTGGGGTCTCCCGTATAATCTTTACCGATCACTCTTGGAGTAGCTTCTGAACTTGGAGCAAATGTCGGATTGCTACCGGTAAAAATTAAATTACCAGCTTCTTCACCTTCAATAACTCCTTCATCCAGGTAGTTTAGTTTATACCTTTTAATCCCCTGAAATCCAATTACATTGTAAACCAGTAAATTATTTTGGTATTCTTCAGGAAAATTCCCGCTAGATAAGATCTGGCTTGAGGTATAAGGCCTGATGGTTTGTTTAAATAAAGGACGCTTCTCAAAATCGCCTTTGTCGGTAGTGGAAGTCACAGTACGCTTGAAATAAACCTGAAAAGCCTTACCCGTGGTTCCATCAGTGATAAATTGGTTACCCCATTTATCAAAACTGATTCCGTGAGGATTAGGACTATTATCCACTACAAGTGAGAAATCAAACGTTCGCGGATTAAAGCGATATAAACCTGATTCACCCGATTCGGCACTCTTACGCCATGGAGTTTCAATATTTTCAAGAATGAAAATACCTCTCTGATAGTAAATATTACCATCAGGACCATAGATCAGATTATTGGCGGTATGATGCGTATCATCAGAGCCTAAGCCACCTAACATACGGTACCTGACATCAGCTACACCATCTCCATCAGTATCTTTCAAAAACAAAATATCAGGTGCCGATACCACTATCACCCCACCATTCCATAATTCAAAACCTGTAGGGTTAGATACATAAGCGAAGGTCGTGGCCTTATCAGCAACTCCATCTCCATCCTCATCTTTCAGTGTAACAATCCGATCATTCATCGGCTTCATCGGTTCCCATTTAGGATAATCAGCCCATGAAGCAACCCAGATCTGACCTTTTGTGTCAATCTGCATTGCCACTGGATTAGCGATCTCAGGAAACTTATCTTCAGAAGCAAAGACAGAAACCTTAAAATCTTTAGGTATTGTCATTCGCTTAATTGCCTCTTCGGCACTTATATACTCAATGTTACGTGTAATATGTGTACCTACAGGATATGGCTCAGGAACAGAACTATCATCTACTTTAATATCTTTTCCCTGAGCTCTAGCCCATATACGCTTATCACGGTTCGCAGCCATGACTTCAAACATTTTCAATTCGTTCTGCAGCGTAACATGGTTACCATCCTGAATGGTACGGGTACCCCACACATCATTCCCGCTCGTAGAACGATAACGATTAAACCAGTGCCAGTTTTTATCAACCACAGCGCTTCGTAAAGAATCCAGTCCAACTTTTGCCATACTTACTTTTTTACCGAATAAATTCTCGGTAATGTAGAGCCCCACTCTTCTGTTTCCTTCATTATTGAGGTGAATACCATTGATTGTTAAAGGCTCTGTTGTGCTGTCATACATTTTTTGTGTAGCACTGAACAGATCCAGGAAAGGAACACCCTTTTCTTTGGCAACCTGAGACATGGCAAGTGTATAGGCCGCTAAACGGCGATTGTTCTCCTTACCATCCGGTAAATTTTTTGAGTTCAGGTTTTCATGAGCAATTGGTGAAAACAACACGAGACGCGGAGCTGATTTTTTATCATACTTTTGCTTCCGGGTATAGTCAATAAAAGCAATTAATTGTTTTTTAAACTCTGCCGGTTTGTCTTCAAACGACTCGTTGTAACCAAAAAAAGCAAAAATAACGTTAGCGCCTACATTTGTTAAATGCGAGTCACTATCTCCAAAACCTTCATGTGCCCTTGGTCGGTAATGAACCTGATCGCCGGTGTAGCCCAGATCCCTGAAAACTAATTTCCCATTTGGGTAAACAGATTGCAAATAGGTTTCAAGCCATCCATCGTGCTGCATACGATCGGCAAGACCATTACCGATAATTGCAATTCTATCACCTGCCCTGAGTTCAAACTTTGGAGTTTGGGTCCAGCTGACCAAAAAAATTATCAAAGGGATTAAGAGGGCTGGCGCAACCAGTTTTAAAACATTACTGCCATTAAGAAAAATAGGTCGCACCATTAAATTTCTTAGTTCTTTGAATTTATTCATCTCTTATTTATTAAAACGTTATTAAGCAAGATACTTGCTTTATTACAAGATATCTGCTTTATTATTAGTGCATTTCAACTGAACATGTACCCAATCCTGATCTTAAAAAGTTGAACTGTACATTTGGATGATCTGCGAGAACAGACATTGGAACAGATACATCAGGAATATTGTTTGAGATCATATAAGTAGTTAACCTTTGTCCGAAAGGATTATCGTGAGCACCTGCATGCCAGATTGAAACCTTGTCTGCCTGCCAGGTTTCCTTGGGCCCTACTGTTACTGCCTGAGTTGGGATTGTTGGAGCATTTCCTCCGCAATGCAATCGCGAGTTTTGTGCAATCGTAATCGGGTGAAGATCAAGAACACGGGTTGTTAATTGTTTGTATTCTTCAACTGTAGGCGGGTTATCGATATATTTTCCTTCCCGCATTGGTGGTTCGTTAAATGCCCAATGCTTAACATCACCCTGTCCACCCTGCATAATCGCACATTTGGCCTTTGTCCAGCTATTGATATACTCAGCGGTATCTGCTTTTGCAAAATGGACGTTCTCATCAGGCATGACCAAGTCTTTACGTATTCTGTTCAGACATAATGATTTGAATGCCCGTTTAAACGATAAAGGATGACTTTCAGGAACTTCCTTACCATCAATTACCCACTCATCCATACACCAGAAGTGGGCATGTTTAAGAGACAAACCCAATTCATTTACAAGCATTGCAACTAGGGGCAACTGCTCTGTCGGACCAATCGGACCGCAAATCCCAACAGGATTAGCAGCTGTAGCTGATTTCCATGAACTGATAAACTCAAGGGCTTCAGCTAAATAAAACTCTTCAATTGTATCATAAAAAACTACTTTGAATCCCGGTCTTGACATAGCAATCATCTCTTCAGGTGTCAAGGCTGCAATTTTATCTGTGACTTTCTGACCTAAATCCAGTGTGGTATAATCCCACCATCCCGGAGCAATAGAACTTTTCTTACGCATAATATTCTTTTAAAAATTGTTATAGTATTTTGTTGTTTAATGTTTTTTACTGATTATTCAAATTTGTAATCTTCATTTGTTAAATAGCATGTTCCCAGTTCTTTCAAAGGATCAAATCCACCTTCAGAGAAGCCAAAATGCAAGTGTCTCCTCCATCCTTCAGCATGTTCAAACCGATTGGACATGCTTCCAACTGTTAATGAGAAATTTTCCATTGCCTGGATATAGGAATTCATTTTCTGACTATCCTCCAACCAATTCTGCTGACTTTTATGAGCCTCCAGAGCTTCCCGCTTATTAGCGTGAACGGCAGTGGTATCTATAAAAATCTCAGGAATTACCTTACGTCTCAAAGGATCTAAAAGTGAATGAGGTAAGGCGTGATAAACGGCACAGTCATAATTATTTACAGCAGCATGATCAGCAGGGAAATTAGGAACACCGCGAATAAAAGCAGCCGTAACCGCTAAACGACTCGTGTTCATATGGTCCTCCATATAATCCGACGGCGAATGAGTTAATATCACAGAAGGTTTTACCATACGGATAACTCCCGTTAACTTCCTCAGCAATTCAAGTTCATAGAAAATCTCAAAATCATTGCAAATCGGACCATGGAACTGGGCTCCTAAAATTTTTGCAGCATTTTGGGCTTCTTTTAACCTTATTTCAGTTGTAGTTAGAGAATCATATTCGATACTTCCACAATTGCCCGTTGAAAGATTCATGTAGTGAATCTCATAGCCTTGATTTTTCAATAAGACCAATGTACCGGCCATCATGAATTCAATATCATCAGGATGAGCGGCTACTGCCAGTGCTGTCTTCTTCATTTAGTCTTAACAAAAAATATTATAATCTCACTGGTTTTCCGGTCGCAGCCGATTTGTCGGCAGCAAAAATGATCTCATGAGTTTTTATTCCATCACTCAAACTTGTCAGAGGCATGTCCACTCCTTCAAGCAGGCATTCAAAAAACTTATCAAACTGAGCCTGATAAGGATGGTCTGCAACATCTCCTGTATCCAGCATTTTCATTGCCAATGAACTCCATAAATGATGATCAGTCCCAAGTTTCTCAGAGTGAAACTTATCGTCCAGCAAACTTCCTTCACTGCCGAAAAGATGGGTGTGGAAATAGTAAGGTTGAATACAATCAATAATAGCTGAAGATTTACCCACTCTGCCATCTTTAAATTTGAATATACTAACCCTACTTGTGGTATATTCATAAGCCTGGAAAATTGGATTTTTAGATTTTGTTTCATAGCTGGTAACTTCCTCAACATCTGTTCCCATGAATAAAAGCATAGCATCCAATGCATGGCAACCGGCTGTAAGAATAGAGCTACCGCCTTTATCCTTCTTAATATTCCAGTGGTATTGACCGTACCATGGACCAAGTCCGTGGAGGTAATCAACCTCAGCATAATGGATATCTCCAATCAAACCAGTATCAACAAGTGCTTTAGTAACCATAAATTGATTGGAATAACGGCACTCGAAACAGATGCAAACCTTCACTCCAGCCTTCTTAACTTCAGATTCAATAAGTAAGCAGTCCTCCCATGAAAGGGCCATTGGCTTTTCAAGAATGATATGCTTGCCGGCACGGGCTGCGGCGACCGCCTGAGCAGCATGCTGATCAGAATAACTGGTAATTGACACGGCGTCAATACTCTTATCAGATAGCATTGCGTTTAAATCGGTATAGGTTTTTATTGGAGACCCCCATTTTTCACTCTCAGCTGCATCGTCATGCGGGCGCGATGAATAAATAGCTGTAACCTGAGCATTTGGACTTTTATTGATAGCTGTGATGTGTGCAGTAGCAACCCAGCTATACCCAATTATACCTACATTATACTTTTTCATAAATGCTTAATGATTAAAAAATTATAAATTATTGTTTTAGTTAAATATTGTTATCATTATAGTTAAAATATTGGTTATTTCTTAATTCACTTTTGCCAGCACACTTGCTAAAGTGACCGGAACACCCCCAAGCCTTTTGCTTTCATCAGCTGCTTCCATAAAAGCATAGATTTCAAGCGTTTCAGCGAGATCAACCGGTGATTTCAGGGTACGAAAGAATTCTGTAACCGGAACAAGCAATCGGCGATACCCTTCGAAAGTCCCAACATTAGCTATCCCTTTTTCTCCAAAAGCCGTTCCTCCATAACCTCTGCTACCTGCCCTCAAACCTCTGAACACACCAATCCGACCACCTTCCCAGGTGCCAACAATTACATCAGAATCCTGAGTGCTGGTACGTGTAACCTGCTGACAGCCTACACCTCCCATAATTGTATAAAGTGATTCAACACCGTGTATTCCGTACCAATACATATCGGTATGGGATTCTTGCAATGAGGCCGGGCTATAGGCCTCTGCACCAAGGACTTTACCAACTTTCCCATTACGAATTTCCTGTGCTCCGCTAACATATCGCAGGGATGAAGAAGAAAATACCGGCACCTTGTATTTTTCAGCAGCATTTAATATTTCTACCACTTCTTTCAGATTGGCTCCGATTGGCTTATCAATAAAGACCGGTTTCCCTGCTTTAAAAACTGGCATCAATTGATCCATATGCGGCCTTCCATCATTTGTTTCAAGCATCACAACATCCGACACCGCAAGCAACTTTTCTATAGAGTCAACGAGATCAATCCCCCGGTTTTTAGCCTTCGACGCCCAGTCCGCAAGCATCTCTGCTTTGAATTCGACATCGGGATTACCTTTTGGATGGTAGATAGCAACAACCCTGAAGCCACTGATATCCGCATCAACATTATCAGCATTAAGCATTTCTGAAAAAGCTTCAGTATGAACAGAAAGTCCGATAATACCTACCCTGATCTTTTTCTGAGCAGTATCATTTGCAAATAACATTTGGGACATACCGGACATTCCAATGCCAATACCTGCTAAGCCTGCAGTTCTAAGGAAATCGCGTCGTTGAATTCTGTTTTTCATTATAAATTGCTTATTAATAGTGCTGAAGTTAAATTTGCTTTCTATTGGATCATTTAATTTTGTGCTCTTCAGCACACAGAGATTTCATTTTTATTAATGATATAAAGCAAAATCAAATTTCAATTTCTTTCACAAATTAATCAGATACTCCTGTTCATATTAATGATACTTTTTTCTATAAATTTATTGAAACAGAAATTGGACCATTTACTTTCTTAAATATAATTCTAGTTAATAAAGATGAATTAAGCAATACGACTATTTTAGCTTACATATTCATTTCTATTAAAAATTCAGAACATTTCAAACATCCTTATGCCATTTGATCCTTCAAAGAATCCTGACCTCCTGAAATTCATTTGACACATCACTTTTTCTCTTTTGCTACACCTAATGCGATCCTAAAACCGTCTCTGGAATCGGAATAGCCAACTCCCTGAAGTCCCAGGCGAACCGCAATACGGGCATTACCAGGAACGTCAAAATAATTACCGCTTCGACAAACCGGACGATAATTCTGCTCAACAAAAAGAGGTTCCTCATGGCCACCTTTTGGATCAAAATGATCTAAAACAATCTCCCAAACACCTCCACACATATCCGCCAGTCCAAACCCGTTTCTTCCTCTTTCTCCAAAATGATCGACGGGAGAGACGAATGCAAAACCGTCGCTCCAGGGCGCTTTAGCTAATGGCCAGGTCTTGTTTCGTCCAGGCAGAAAGTCAATTGCAGAAATATTCAAACGGCCTTCACCTTCGCTCAGATCATTACCCCACCAATAATAGGTATCCTCAAGACCGCCCCTGGCTGCATATTCCCATTCTGCTTCTGTTGGCAGACGATATTCAAGTCCGTTTGGAAGCCTACCCGCAGCTCTTTCCCTCTTCGTAAGCCACTCGCAAAATGCCTTCCCATCATTCCAGCTCACACAAACTACCGGATAGTCATTCCTTTGAGGAAATCCAAAATTTGGATCGCGCCAACTTTTACCACTTATCGATATCCAGGGATGTGGTGGTGCCTTTGCTGTGATCTTCCACTCAGGATCAAATACCTGAGTTTTACCTCCAGGTTTCTCAGCATCTGTAATATAACCCGTTTCCTCAACGAAGCGCTTAAATTGACCAACACTAACTTCTGTACGTCCCATCCAAAAACCATCTTTAATACGCATTGGACGCGGATATTCACCTTCATAGGATTCCCGTGCAGTTCCGGGGGTTGCTCCTCCTTCAATACCAGTAGCCCAGGCCTTTTCGGCAGCCGTACTTCCCATTTTGAAAGCCCCTGGCGGGATATAAAGCACCTCGAGTGACACACCTCCACCCAGATCAAGCTTTTTTACAGTATTCTGATTAGGTTTATCCATATCAGAGTGGAGGATGTTGCCATTCCCCTGAACTGTTGCCATAACCCCGGTTATGGATTGTGGATTCAGAAGGACAATAAATCCGATAAATAAAATAAATAACAAAGTGCTTTTCATAATATTGATCTTGATAATTGGAATAAATTATTAAACAAGCGCCCGAGTGTTTCGGACTAAGATTTATTAATTACAATTTCTAAATAGCGTATTCTGATAACTTATTGCAAAACTTATTTCTTAGAATTCCGATATCTAATGGGATAAAAGCATGCTATAAGCTTTTCCAGCCTGCATGAGCAGGCTGGAAAAGTCTTTATAAATATTAATAGGTAGTCTTCAAAAGACTATGCTTCCCAATCAATAGTCAGGGTTTTGTGTTAATTTAGGGTTCAACTGTATTTCAGTTAATGGAATTGGAAGCAGAGCCCAACCTGGTTTATGTGATCCTTTTTTATTAATCGTCATCAGGTGGCCTTTATATTTTCCTGTCAGCTCAACCTTTGCAGCAGTATAAGTAGCAGGATCATCGGTAAGCTTCATGCCATGAAATTGTTGTTCCATCACATCAAACCAAATACCCCATCTGCGGATATCCATATATCTGATAACACGCTCCAGGGCAAATTCAATCCTTCTTTCCCTACGAACTATATCGCGTAGTTTAGTGCGATCTGTTTCAGTTACACTAGGCATAGCTACTTCAGCCCTACCTCTGACCTTATTAATAGTTTCATCAAGCAAAGCCTGTGTAATCGCTTCGTTGTTCTCGATTTTAGCTTCCAGGTAACTTAAAAGTACCTCAGCATAACGTATGTGAATAATATCATCACCAGAGGATCCCTGATTTCCGGCAAAGCCCTCTGTTACGTATTTTTTCCAGCCATATCCTGTTGCACCAACCAACTTCCCTATTCCGCTATTTGCTGTAGTGAATTGTACCCCATTAAATACAGTATAATTCGGTAGAAAGATAGTAGCATAAATACGTGGGTCACGATTCTCAAAAGGCTTAGCAGGATTATATAATGGTGATGTTTCAATCGGCAAACCATCCTTCATCAAATAGCTGCTGACCAATTCTTCCAATGCACCATCTTCCTGATATCCACCATAAACATCCGGATGATAACCCAATTGATTCTGAGGATTTCCATAAAGACCTGCTAAGCAATTAGTAGCCAAAATAATCTCTTTACTGCTCTCTCCTCTTTCTTCAAAAATCGCTTTATAACGAGGATCAATAATATGAGCGTTCAGATCGATAATCTCTTTATAAGTTTTAACTGCATCTGCCCATTTCTTATCCATTAAGTCTAACCTTCCCTTAACAGCTAATGCAGCAGCCTTCAGAATCCGCCCTTTTTGACTTTCAGGTCTGACTGCAGGTAGATCCTTAGCTGCTGCCACCAGCTCAGTTTTAGCATAGTCTGTTACCTCTGCCAATGTAGCACGAACCTGATTGTTAGAGTCATCAACACTTAAAACCTGCTTAACCAGAGGAACACCTCCATAATACATTGCAAGTTGCCAGTACTCGTAAGCTCTCAAGAATTTAGCTTCAGCAATAACTTCAGCCTTTTTCGCAGCATCCATTTTTACTTTGTCTACATTCGCCAGGAAATAATTAGCTTTAAAAATTGTGCGATAAGCTCTTTGCCAGATAGAACCTGCTACCTGACCATCACTGGAAACTACATATCCACTATAAATTAGTCCTACTTTACTATTTTTATAGTCCGAATCATCGGTCATACTAGCCAGAATAAGAAGCTCATTATTATAAGCATTATTGCCAACACTACTACCGTTATATATTCCGGTTAAGGCTAGCATAGCATCGCCTTCACTACTCCAGAAAGACCCCTCTGAAAGGTCTGTTAATGGCTGTTGATCCAGCAGATCTTTTTGACATCCGGATAGACTGACTATAGAAATCAGTATGCATGCACTTACTATCCTTATATTATTAAATATTTTCATCTGATTATTTTATTTTATAATTAAAACTTCAAACTTACACCTGCAACATACAATTTGCTAAGGGGGTAATACCAGGCACTACCACCTGTTTGCATCTCAGGATCCCAACCTTTATAAAAATCTGAAAGAGTGAATAGATTTTCACCACTAACATAAAGACGTAAACTACTCATGCCAGCACGACTCATTATTTTTTTAGGCAAAGTATATCCGATCTGAGCATTCTTAAGTCTTAAGAAGGTAGCATCACGATACCAAAAATCAACACGGTTGGTATTAAAAAAACCGGAAGCTATATTACGTAATTTAGGATATGCAGCTCTGGGATTTGGATTTGTAGCGGTCCATCTGTTCTCATAAGCATCCCGCTGCACATTGCTATTGTTTTCAAGTGGGAAGAAGAACTGGCCAAGATTTACCTGATCGTTTCTTCCACCTTCTCCCTGCAACATGAAATTAAAATCGAAATTTTTAAATCCTCCGTTTAAGGTTAATGCATAGGTTGAAGTAGGTAATGGTTTTCCGATGATAGTCCTGTCGTAGGTTGCATTCACAACACGATCAGGCACACCACTAGGACCGCTGATATCTAAGTACTTAATTCCACCACCCTGAGCCTGATCTGCAAATGGCTGGGTGGGATAACCGGTAACATCTGCATTGCTTCCGAATAAACCATCACTTTTAAATCCATAAGCGCTTCCAATAGGATAACCAACAAAAAGACCTCTGGCAATATCCTGATTTACCTTTGATAGCTTAGTCACTTTATTATCTATAAATGAAAGTATCGCAGAGACTCCATAAGAAAACTCTCCAACAACATTTCTATAATTCAGATTAAAATCCCATCCTCTGTTTTCAACTGAACCGGCATTGGTTAATGCTGGTGTCGCACCTAAAGTATTAGATACCGAAACACCATAAAGAATATCATCAGTTGTTTTAACAAAATAATCAGCTGAAAGAGATAATTTATCATTAAAAAGACCCAAATCAACTCCCACATTATTAATTGTTGTGGTTTCCCAGGTAATGTTTTTATTAGCAAGTGTAACTACCGCTGCACCGGCACTTAATGCTGCACCAAAAGGGTAAACGGGAGCAAGTGACAGCAGGTCCTGATATGGATAGTTTCCAATTGATTGGTTACCTAATTTACCCCATGAGGCACGGAATTTAAGATCACTTAACCATGGCATTCCTTCTTTTGCATTTTTGAAAAAGTTTTCCTGAGATACTCGCCACGCTGCTGAAAATGAAGGAAATAAGCCCCATCTGCTATCCTGTGGAAACCGTGAAGAACCGTCATACCGGGCATTTGCCTCGAACAAGTATTTATCACGGAAGTTGTAATTAAATCTTCCGAAATAGGATTGCAATGTATTTCTTGATGCACTTCCAGTTTGAGTTCCACGAGCAGTTGATCCTGCATTAATTTCGTAAATACCATTATTTGGGAAAGCATCTCTGAAAGCTCCTATGTTTCTATTATCAAATGACTGGCCTGAAACACCACCAAGTAAATAGAATGTATGGTCTTTAACCTTCTTGTTATATTCGGCAATAGTTTGAAGTGTTAAAGCAGTACCCTGAAACCAGTTTTCATTTAAACTATTTAATGCATTACCATAAGTTGGGGTAATTGCATATTTAGCTACATATGCTTTATTCTGATCTAAACCATAAGTGTGCCCGATTTGTCCGGTAATTTTGAAGTCTTTAAAGACATCCCAAACTACGCTGCCATTCGTATAAAAATTAGTGCCTTTTCCTTGCAAAAACGAGGCACTTTCTAAATCCGCTTCCGGATGAAGTGTCTCATTTCTACCATAAAAGCCATCCGGCATTCTACCAGGGATAGAATTTGCATTACGCATAGCACCACCAACTATAGTCCCAAGGCCAAGGCCATTTATGCCGGAAGGTTGGCTATTTTTACTCAAATTTCCTGCCATCTTAAGACTAAAGGTAAGCTTGCTATTTAATCTGCTGTCCAGGTTTACACGAATATTATAGCGATTTGCATCATTTTTTGTGATTATACCATTTTCATTATAATATCCTAATGAAAACATGTATTGGGTTTGTTCAGATCCTCCACGGACAGAAATATCATGTCTGGTTGAAATACCGTTCCCTGAATTAAATAGATTACCAATATGGTCGAAATTTGGAAAATTTACCGGGTCTGTTCCAGATCTGAACTTTTCAATGTCAGCATCGGAATACCTTTTTGCGGCACCAGCATCAACAAAAACCTGATTTATAACTTCTGCATACTCCCAAGAGTTAATCATCTCAGGAACCATAGTAGCTTCTGTTTTACCGATATAAGAGTTGTAAGTAAATACCGGCTTTCCAACAATTCCTTTCTTTGTTTGAACCAGGATAACTCCATTTGCAGCTTTTGAACCAAAAATTGCAGCAGAAGCGGCATCCTTCAAAATTGAAACACTTTGAATGTCGTTTGGATCAACGAGATCCAGAGAAGCTTCAATTCCATCAACCAAAACAAGCGGACTGGTACCAGCACCACTAAATGTACCCTGCCCCCTGATAACCAGAGAAGCTCCGTTGCTCGCAGGATTTCCTCCCCCCTGGCGCACCTGGATACCACTCATTTGACCCTGTAAGGCAAGAGAAGACTTGGTTACTGCTCTCTTCTCCAATTGCTCGGCATTTACAGTAGCTACGGAACCAGTTAAATTCACTTTTTTCTGTGTACCAAAACCTACAACAACTACTTCTTCCAATCCCTGAACGTCGCTAACTAAAGCAATATCAAGTGAAGTTTGATTGTTTACGGCTACTTCCTGAGTTACAAAACCAATGTAAGTAACTACAAGAACATTGTTGCTACCCGTTAAATTGATTGAGTACCTTCCGTCCATACTTGTGGTAGCTCCAACATTGCTTCCTTTGAGTTTAATGCTGACCCCCGGAAGAGTTTCCCCTTTCGTGTCAGTTACCTTCCCTGTAACGGTTCGGCTTTGCGCACTTGCGTAGTACGAGGTACTAAACAGCACGAGAAATAGTAGTAAAATACTTTTCATAATTAATTATTGTTTAAGGTGAACTCAAATTTATACTTCAAATGAGCCTCAGTCCAGTACTTATCTTTACATTAATAATACTATATTCTAAAAAGTCAGTTAATTAAGATATTACCCTATTCCCTTGATATATACCCTTTAGAGTGTTATTTTAACACTAACTATCCTTCAGAAATCAAGCTAAACCGGGAAGATTCTACAAGAATTACCACATCCAGCTTCGTCAAACAGGTTGGTTGAAAGAAGCTTTGCAGACCAATCTGGAAAGTGAAGACAAACTAATCTTGCTTGATACCAATATTTATAATCGTCTGGCTTTTTACCCTTCAAAAAGCCGCTGTTCGACATGTTCTGCAAGGCATGTCGAATTTCAGATAATGCGGGTTTTGAACCCGCTTTAATCAAGAGTACGGGATGCGCATACTAACATCAAGAACAGCAGAACACTACTTACATTAAAGGTAATCTAAAGACTTAAAACATTTTTTGGGGTATATATCATCTATAATCCTCAGGTTTTTTACCCTTCTGATAGCCATCCATTCCAAACATCGTAGGTTCATATTTTCCCACAAAATCCACATTGCTTTTCGCCGGTATATTTTTCTCAAGGCCCACAGTCCAATAGGCAGCATTGACAACCAGACGCCTCAAATCCTCATTGACGAAATCAATTGCAGCGCCCATTGTCGTTGTAAACACTCTGCCGTTTTTACCTGATTCACTTAAATAAGTTCTTGTCCAGGCTAGCGGCATGATGGACCTTGTCCAGATACCTGATGCTGCAGGAAACACTCCATCTGTTCCCTGTCCCCAAAGCAAAACCCTGGAATTTGAGGGAAGACTTTTAATACCATACACCTCAGTTGTTGTCCAGATGTCATTGATTCCCTTCAGTATCGGATTGCCATTTGCAGCTTCAAGACCGTTTATTAATCCACGGGTGCCCTCTTTTCCACTGGCCCCATGATGGTTCACCCAGTTTTCTCCCAGGATACGTTTCCCAAATCCGCCTTCCCAGCCTTTCTGATTACTTTTAAATCCGTATTTCGCGTATTTATTATTCGGATTCCGGCTATAGTGAAATGCATGCGTGGCAGTGCGCAAGCCAATTACCGGCTTCCCCGCAACAAAATAATTATGGATATGCTGCATCTGAACATCCGGCAACTCCCTGAACCGGGTTGCAATTATCATCAGATCTGCTTTGGCTAAAAATTGAAGACCCGGAATATTCTGATGATAGTTTGGATCTATGAATCCTGTTTCAGGATTAATAGCAAATAGAACGGTAGTACGGAACCCATGACGCTCAGCTAAAATTTTAGCCAGCATGGGTAATGACTCTTCCGAACGATATGCCTCATCCCCTCCAATAAGAACTATATATTTCCCGTTAGATTGCCCGGCAGGTGGTGAAAAATGCAACCAGGGGCCTTCCTTTTGGGCAAAGGCTGTTTGCATGGAAAGAATTAATAAACTTAATAGTGCCAATTTCATCATGATTGCATTTATGTTTAAAAGGGAGTTTATTTGTGTATTCATTGTTGAGACGTGAGATGTGAGATGTGAGAATCTAATTGTAAAATGAACGATTAATGTCTTTGTTCTTAATCCGCTGTTCGACATGTTCTGCAAGGCATGTCGAATTTCAGATACTGCGGGTTTTAAACCCGCCTTTATCTGGAGTACGGGATGCGCAGGCTAACATCCCGAACAGCAGAATTAACCGAAATTCAGTCTTGATTCCTGGCTCTTGGTTCTTGATTCAATTATTTGCCGAGCTTAAATGCCACTACGTTATCCCCCTTGGCTGCCCCTAATCTTGCCCCACCGCATGAGACCACTACATATTGTACGCCATTCACCATATAAGTACTGGGAGTTGCATACCCTGCTGTTGGAAGATCAGCTTCCCATAACAATTTCCCGTTTAGCTTGTCGAATACCCTGAACTTGCCATCTTTGCTTGCTGCAATGAAAATTAAACCACTTGCAGTAACTATCGGACCACCATAATTCTCGGTCCCGGTTGAAGCAAGTCCCTGATCTTTATATTTTTTAACATCCCCCAATGGTACCTTCCACTTATGCAAACCTGTATTCAGGTCAACTGCAGTCAGTATTCCCCAGGGCGGTTTTATTCCCGGATCACCATTGCTGTCCAGAAATTTGCTATAACCTTTCAAATCCCAGGGCTCAACTGCCCCAAAGACATTCTTTGCTGAAGCAAGCTTATCCTTCTCAGTCTCTTCATCAAACAAATAGTTTAAGATCGATTTCCTGTCACCGTCTGAAATTTGAGGGAAGCCGGGCATCTTTCCTTTACCACTTGTAATAATCTCATGAACTTCAGGCTTCTTCAGCTTATTTTTGATTGTGTTCAGAGCAGGAAAACCACTTGCCGGGTTCCCAAATCTATCTACACCATGACAAGGGCTACAATTTTGAACATACATCGCCTGCCCGCGACTCATTCCCTTATAGTCTGTATTAGACTTTATAGTAACAATCCATGGAACTTCATTACTGTTTACATATAAAATACCATCCTTGTCTGCCGCTGCACCACCCCACTCTGCACCCCCGTTCAAACCCGGGACAACGAGTGTTGGTTTATCGCTAAAAGGCTGAAATATGCCTTTCACAGTTCCCCTGAATACCTGCAGCAAAGAATCATAATCGGGTGAAGCTGTATGCAGGTCAGATTCAGTTATTAAATTCCTTGAGACCGGAGCAGGCAGGGTTGGAAGCGGTTGGGTAGGCCATGCCTCCTCTTCTGCAACCGGCGATTTTGGCACCGCTACATCCCTGATTGGGAAAACTGGCTTCCCTGTTTCGCGGTCAAACACAAAAACATGACCGGATTTTGTAAACTGGGCTACAACGTCAACACTTTTGCCATTTCTTTTAATGGTCATCAAATTCGGTGGTGAAGGAATATCCCTGTCCCAGATATCATGTCTAACGAACTGGTAGTGCCATATCCTCTTGCCGGTATTAACATCTAAAGCAAGAAGCGTACTGGAAAACAAGTTTGCCCCCTTTCTGCTTCCGCCAAAAAAATCGGGCGCCGCCGCTCCAGTCGGAGCATACACTATTCCCCGCTTATGATCAATCGCCATTCCGGTCCAGTTATTCGCACCCCCAACAATTCCCTTATCATGTACATCAGCGGGCCAGGTATCATAGCCAAACTCCCCAGGTAAGGGTATGGTATGGAAGATCCATGCTATCTTTCCGGTCCTGACATTAAATGCCTGGATAAAACCGGGTGCTGCACCGGCACTTTCCATCATTACTGTAGGCATTATGAGCAAATCTTTGTAAATGGTGCCTGGAGTTCTGGACATTAAATACTTCTTTTCAAGGGCTTCAGGTTTCCCCAGGCCAGATTTTAAACTTACGCGGCCATTGTTGCCGAATTCTTTTACAGGCTTACCGGTTTTTGCGTTGAGGGCATATAACCACTGATCATAACTGCATAAAATTCGCTTGTCTTCGCCATCCTCCCAGTAAGTTACCCCCCTGTTAACGAGAAATCTTTTAACCGTGTCAGGATTAAACTTCCATTTCTCTTCACCGGTAGCCCCATTCAGCGCAAATACATTACCTGCTGCTGATATCCCATATAAAACACCTTTAATAATTATCGGATTACATTGAAAAAGTCCTGAATCCAGTGTATTATATTCCCATGCCACTTCAAGTCTGCCAACATTGGATCTATTTATCTGGTCAAGTGAAGAATAATGATTCATCTCTGGTCCTCCGAGATATGCAGGCCAATCTTCACCATCATTTACCTCTCCGGTAAATGCTAACATTCCCAATACTAGTACTAATGGAATACAGAGAAACAGTAGTAATTTTTTCATTTGTAAATAGTTAATTTTTTATTGGCTATGAATGTTACCACCAGCTGGCAAGTTTGCATGTGCTTATATTCTTGTCTTTAGCAGCAAGTTCATCCAAGGTTTATAAATTTTTATTTTTCGATGATCAGCAATATTATTTCTCATTTAACCAAGGCCTTTCTAAAGAACTCTAAGTATCACAAGGCATAGTGGATATCGAAACCCACTATGCCTGTTTTGTATTATATCCTGATGCCAAATAATTCGCTTCAATAATAGTTTATTGCCAACCAGGATTTTGAGTATAATTCTTATTTAATGTCAATTCTAAAGATGCAAGCGGATTTAAATAATCCCTCTCTGCTTTAAAGCCATATCCAGCTGGAATGGCCTTAAGGTAAGGATCTATATATCCGTTAGCATCAAGGTAAATATTTATTCCCGGCTTCATCTCAGGGAAATCTGCCTGTACAAATTTTGCGCCTAATGATCTTTTATTTACAATCAAATGATGCGCTCTCCATCTGAGAAAATCATGAAGTCTTAATCCTTCAAAAGCCAACTCAACCCTTCTTTCCCTTCTAACCTCGTTAATTATTGGAGACAATGATGGATAATCCCATTGAGGGTCATTAGATATATTACCAAGCTGCAAACGAGCCATTCCAACCCGATCCCTCAATTTATTAATAGTTAAATCAATATCTGACTGGTTAACTTCACCTAATTCAGCTCTGGCTTCTGCATAGTTCAGCAAAGCCTCAGCATACCTAAAGAGAATAGAACCAATTTGAGATTGATAATAGTTTTCTTTTAAATGTTCACCCCAGGCATTGGAATGTTTCTTTAACTGATACCCGGTGACACATAAATAAGATCCCGTCTGATGAAGATCTGCTCTTTTAAAGAAGGTTGTGTCACTGGCTCCAAGGATATTAACCGGATTACCTGGCACCCAAATACTTTGGGCCAGACGCGGATCACGGTTTTTAACAACGTTGGTCAGATTGGCATCTCCGGCATAAAGTGTACTTCTTGATATTGGTAAGCCGTCTGTACATAAATAACTATCTACCATAGCTTTTGTAACACCCATTCCCATTCCCCATATACTCGGTGCCCATCGGACAAGTCCGAGACTGGCATCCCATTTCTTCCAGAGCATCACCTCGGGATTACTGCTGTAATCATTTTGACCAAAAAGGAAGGCATAGCTGGTTTTAGGATTACCTGAAGTATAGACATTGTAGGCTCCACCATCTATCAATTGCTTGGCAGCATCACGGGCAAGTGTCAGATATTTTTTTCCATCAGAACCCATAACGCCAAAGGGGCTGCCTGCATGGTATTTTTGCCAGGTACCTTCAAAAAGTGTGACCCTTGATTTCAATAACAAGGCTACCTGACTGTTTAAGCGTGAGGCAGAACCCTGACCTTTACCCTTCATCAAAACAATGGCTTTATCAAGATCTGATACAATCGAATCCATCACACTACTACGTGCTGTTCTGGCCATTTGCAATTCACCTGAACTTTGATCCAGAGGTTTGTTAATCCAGGGCACGTTTCCATAATCACGCACCAATGAAAAATAATGGTAAGCCCTGAAAAAGTAAGCTTCTCCAATAAATTGATTGATAGAGGCAGCTGGTGCAGAGACTTTTTTGTAATTCTGAATGAAATAGTTCAAACTTCGTATACTAGTCCATGAAGATGACCATGCTCCCCCGGATGCGGGAACTATCCTTGTTCCTGCCAAAGTCGAATTAAATCCTACCAAAATCAGATTGTCACTATTCCCATCTAGGAGATTCATGTCGTTTCTGGTCTCATTTGGGAAAACCGTGTAATATTGATTGACATACATTTCCAGGTCTGCAGGGGTTTTCCAATAAGCATCTGCAGAAACAGCATCCAAGGGCTCTCTGTCCAAAAATTTATCACTGCATGAACCCAGAACAAGAGCGAAAAGAAGAATATATATATTGATGATTTTCATGTCTATAAAATTTAAAATGTAATGTTAACACCTCCGGTAAATGCACGGGATAAAGGATATACCATTGTAGCACCGTTATCCCTCACGTTTGCTTCCGGGTCAAATGATTCCATCATTTTTGAAAATGTAAATACATTTTCCCCACCTACAAAAAACCGTGCTCTTTCAATACCTATTCTTCTGGATAAATCCTTAGGCAAGGAAAAACCGACCTGAATATTCTTTAATCGCATATAGGCCGCGTTCTGAAGATATCTGGATTGTACCTGCTGATTTTTAAAATTTTCAGCAGTTAAATATGGTCTGGCGAAATAGGAATCGTTGCTGGAAGGGCTCCAGTAATCAAGGGCATGTGCAGGAATAATTGTGCTTGTCCAGGACCCCCTAAAGCCAAAGAAGAATTGATTGGCCATCCAGAGATCCCTTTTTCCTACTCCCTGTAAGAACATTGTAAAATCGAAAAGCTTATAACTTACGTTTGCATTTATTCCAAACAGATACCTTGGAGAGGTATTCCCAATTACTTTTAAATCTCCCGGATTAGCCAGCGTTTGATTACCATTGGTGATTTTTCCATCCCCATTTAAATCATTGTACTTAACATCACCTGCTCCCCACCTGCTAAAGAGACTGGTTTGATTAGGCCATGTAACTGCTTCAGCGTCAGTTTGAAATAAGCCGGCAGTTTCATAACCCCACACATCACCATAATTTTGTCCTTCATAGAAGTTCCCGATAAAGTTGGTTGGGTTATTGTATTTCGTAATTACAGTTTTATTATCTGAAAGCACCACTCCAAGATTATAGTTCAGATTACTATTCACAATCTGATTCCAATTGACAGAAAGCTCAATTCCCTTTGTTTCCAGAGTAGCATTATTATTCAGTGGAACAGCGGCACCATACACTGAGGGGACAGACTCACCGGGACCAAACATATTCTCTGTTCTCCGGTTATACCAATCCAGTGAAAATCCTAAACGATTATTCAGTACTTCTGCATCTAAACCAAAGTTCATAGTCTTGGATGTCTCCCAGGTTAGTCCAAGGCTCCTATTTGAAGGAACACTGGTATAAACAGGCCGTTTACCATCAATTATATATGGTAAATTCGTTTGGATAGGAACGGTTTCTACATGAAGGTAGTTCGCTACGTTTTGATTGCCCAGCGATCCATAAGATGCTCTCAGCTTCAATGTGTTGATCACATTTGATATAGGTTCCCAGAATTTTTCTTTCCAGATATTATATCCTACAGATGCTGAAGGAAAAAAGCCCCATCTTCTACCACTTTGAAACCTTGATGAGCCATCATATCTTCCATTCAATTCAAGGAGATATTTTTCATTGAAATTATATGAAAAGCGCATGAACGTTCCTAATGTAGACCAATGAGACATGTTCTCATCCACATCTTTATCACCAATGGCTGTACTGATTGATGGCACTAACTCACTGATCAAATCCCTTCGCCAACCATTAAGCACTAAATCATTTGACAATTCTGCCTGTCCACCTAATAAAACACTAAATGAATGGTTTTTAATTTGCTTTGAATACTCTGAAAAAACGTTTGAAGTAAAATATTCATTATACGATAATTCCTGGTACATTCTGTTCCAGTTCTGGCTATAATGCTTAATAGGTGTTACTCCATCGGTAGCCAATCCCCACAAGGCAGTTCTGTGATTACTCCTTTTGTACCCATTTGTGTTAAAGCTGACGTCTCCATTAACTTTCCAGTCTTTCGATAGTTTTAATTCAAAAGAAGGGTTTAACCATAAATCGGTAATGTATTGTTTATCACTGCCACCATTAGCCAAAACCGGAGGCTGGTTTTTGTCCATAGCAAAATCGCCATTTGGAGTATAAACAGGATCAGTTGGCCATGATATTCCCATACTTGAGAAGAAACTTTGTCTATCTCCTACCGCCTGCGATAGAAAGAAATTTTGGTAACTCCTATTAATTTTACCCTTCATATTTACTGTAAAATTATCTGTAACTTTCAGGGAGATATTCGAGGTCAGATTGTATCTCTGATATTTTTCATTTGCAAAATTTAATTTACCCGGTTCATCGACCCATCCTAAACCAACATAGTAATTTGTGTTCTTGGAACCGCCACTGATTCCGGCATTATGTCTTTGAGATAAAGCCCAGTCTTTGTAGAGCACATCGTACCAATCGGTATTAGCATTCCCCAGGTTCCAATATCCCCATCCATTCGGGTCACTTGGATTCTTTACCATAGAAGGAGTATTTACAGGATCTGCCTGGTATTTAACTATTCTAGCCAGAGTCTCATCATTAAATATCCTGTTTTGTCCTGAATTTGTGGCCGCTTCGTTTATACTGTTTGCAAAGGTTAAAGAATTTACAAAGCCAGGCAGATAGGTAGGTTCTGCCATTCCAAAGCTATTATTATAGCTTACTTTCATTTGCTCGTTCAACTTACCCGATTTGGTAGTTATAAGTATCACACCATAAGCTGCTCTCGATCCATATATAGCTGTAGAAGCCGCGTCTTTAAGTACAGAAATAGATTCAACATCAGCAGGGTTAACATTATTCAGATCCATAGGTGCATTGTCAACCAAAATATAGGGTGAGCCACCTGAAAGTGAACCTATTCCGCGGATATTCATACCCATATTTGCATTTGGTTCCCCGCCCAGTGTAGTATTTGTCGTAATATTTAAACCCGGTGCAACTCCCTGTAATGCCTGATCTATATTGGTTACAGACCTCTTTTCGAGACGTTCTGATGTTATCTGGCTCACGGCTCCGGTTAAATTCACCTTCTTTTGTGTACCATAACCTACCACCAGTACCTCAGACAGGCCCTGCAAATCCTCAGCCAGAACAATGTCAATTTTAGTTCTGTTATTCATTACTACTTCCTGAGTAACATAACCTATTGACGAAAATACCAGAGTTCCGCTTCCTCCAGGAATATTGATATTATAATTGCCATCAGCATCAGTGACTGTACCAGTGCTGCTTCCCTTATATTTAACACTGACACCTGGAACGGGCAGGCCATTTTTATCAATGACCTTTCCTGAAATGTCGATAAGCAAATTCACCTCGGTTATTTCCTGCTTGCGGAGAAAGTGCTCTTTTTCCTTTATTACTATGGTTCTATCCTTAATTGAATAAGTAAATGGCTGATTTTTAAAGCATATTTCCAAAACATCCAAAAGAGCAGCTTCAGCAACGTGAATATTGATCTTTCCTGCCTTAGTAATCAGCCGATTTGAGTATATAAAATCATAATCACTTTGCGCTTGAATCTCTTTGAAAATCTCAACAATTGACGCATTAGTTTTAGTTAAGGTTATTTTTTGGGCATATGTTGATGCACTAACCTGAAGTAAAGCTGTTGCCATTAAGATCAGGATAATATTAATCCTCATAATAACTTTGCGTTTAAAATCTGAATTAAAAAACGAATCACAGTAGTTTGAATTCAGTATGGTCTCATCTTTCCTCCGGGTAAACCCGGTTGGACCAAAATCATAAAATTTCATATATTTGTGTTTGGGTTTGGGTTAACAAATCTTGTGTCAAATCAATTTTATAGGCATAAACCCATATTTAGCCGGAAGTGCACCACCACTTCTGGCTTTTTTTTGGTTTGCCTTTTAAAGTGTAAAGTTTAGGGCATGACTGTAACCCTCCTTCCTTCTATTTTAAAATGAACGTCGCCGGTTAATTCCAAAAGTTTTAAAATTTCAGAAATATTCTTAGATCTAGACACTGATCCTCCGAACCCGGTTCCGATCATCTCACCTTGGTATTGTACTTCTACATCATACCAACGTGAAAGCATCCGCATGATGGTTTTAATGTCTGCATTTGAAAACTGAGTCTTGCCATTCTTCCAGGCTACAGTTTCATATATATCAGCCTGTGTTACATGGATGGATTGATCTACCTGCGATTGCTGACCAGGTCTTAACATTGCTGAATTATTTCCCGATCGGATCTTAACACTTCCTTCTAATAAAGTGGTTTTAACAGAACCCTCCTCCGGATAGGAGTTAATATTAAAATGGGTACCCAAAACTTCTACAACCTGCTTATTGCTGACCACCCTGAAAGGACTCGCCTTATTTTCGGCAATCTCGAAATAAGCTTCTCCCTTTAATTCAACCTTGCGCTCATTACCACTGAATACTACGGGGTAACGTAATGATGAAGCGGCATTTAGCCAAATCCTGGAACCATCTGGCAAATTGATTTGATATTGTCCCCCACGCGGCGTTTCAATTGTATTGAACAAGGGAGTATCGTTACCTTGTTTACTTGTATTACCTACATTGTATACCAGCTGGCCATCTTCAGTTTTTACGATGCTAATGCCAGCCTGCCTGGCGAGCTCACCATCAGTCGCATCTGTCAATGATAATTTTGTACCGTTTGCTAAGGTTAGGAATGCCTTATTACCTCCAGGAGCAACGTCATGTACAAATTTTTTATTTGTGACCAGAACCACCTTTTGGCTATCCCTTTGGGTATAAAACTTAATTCCCAGAGAAATAATAATCAAAACTGCAGCAGCTGCCGACAGACTATAAAAAATTTGCTTATAAAAACTTGTTGAAGGTTTTTCCGGTGATTCTGAATCAATTCCGGATTTAATCCTGTCATGCACTTTTGAGAGCATTATAAACTCTTCGAATGTCGCATCTGCAGGATTATCAGTGGAATCAAGTTCCTGTCTGATTAATTCAATCAATTCGTCAGAGCTACGGATCTTAAATTGCAGGAACAATAAATTCAATTCCTCCTCCGTGCATTGTCCGCTCAGAAACTTTTGATATAATGATTTTAGCTGCTCTCTATTCTGCAAAACAATAATTCCTTTTATTGCTATTACGCCTGAGAACAGTGCTTCATCTACTCAAGTATGAAAAAATTATAAGAATTGCTGAATCGCTTATTAAATCTCAGTCAACATTAAAGTAATAGCCAGGAAAAAGGCTGCAATCTGTTCTCTGAACATATATCCCTTAATGCTCTTTGTAGCTTTTACAATATGGCTGTTAATTGTAGAGGTAGATATTCCTAAGGTAGCACTTGCATCCTCATAACTTTTACCCTCTAACTTGCATAATGTAAAAACAAGTTTTTGCTGAGATGGCAAATTATTGATGGCTTTATTCAATATTTCACTGGTTTCCTTCAAAAAGACACCTTCCTCTACATGCCTATAAAGTTCAGAGCTTGCTTCTTTAATCACTTCCTGAAGCCTTTCTTCTCTGGCCACCTTACGATAGAGGTCATAAACAAGGTTTTGCGCAATGGCAAACAAATACGACTTAAATGATTGGTTTGGATCTATTTGATGACGCCTGTCCCAAATCCTGACAAATACATCCTGTACAAGTTCTTCAGCGATCACGTCCACTTTGACCATCTTAAGAAGTTTTCTATAGATCCTCAAACTGTATTGATGATAAAAATAATCCAAAGCTTGTGCACTCCCCTCACGAAGTTGCATTAACAGCTCTTTTTCATCATTGGAATGCACTTTATTAATTTTGAATGGATGTCTTTAAAAATCTGATATTAACAAAAAGCACTTGAGATTTTAACCTGACTGATTTATCCTCTAAATCAGATTGAGTATTTAATCACTGCTGATCTGCAAAAAAACATGTCTAATGGAACTTCTAAATCAAAAATAATCTGCATTAACAGGATAATCTGATACTTCCTTTTACATTAGTAATATTATTTTGCAGAAATTGGATAGGATCAAAAATGATCTGAAATGAGAATATATTGACAGCTGTGGCTGACGATGTTTGCTGCTTTTATTTCCGTTGATACATGTCATGCCGATGATTGAAGTCCCTATTTTTGAAGTCTGAATTAGATTCTTCGCTTCGCTACCCATGACATGTTATAGAGGCTTATCAATTTTGCTTTAGTACTTCTCAAATTCTTACTCTCGCAAAGACGCTAAGACGCAAATGGCTACAGGTTATATAAAATCATTCCTTTTAGATGGCATATTTCGCGTCTCTGCGTCTTTGCGAGAGCCTTTTTGCATTTTCCATTCCCTCTGGTCAGTGCTTTCACCGTTCAATAAGCATTCTCACATCCATTGGTCAGTGAAAACAATCAGAGGCGTGGAAACTCCTAGTACCGCAACCTATCCTCTTTAAGTGCTGTCATTCCTGATCAAAATTATTCCAATCTAGATACTTGCAAAGGACAAAGTTCCTTAAATAATGTCATTGAGCGTGCGCTAGCGATCACAAGAAACAAGCGGTTATTTGGATAATGGGCACTTAATTCAACAAAGGCTTACCCTCAGTAATGATAGTCAGCTGCACCCGTGGTTTAACTCCACTATTTGGTTCAGCACCAAATGATACCTGATTTTCACCTGTTCTTAGTGTCGGGATCTTTCCCTGAACCTGAACCTCTTTTATGAATTCGCCTTTAGGTCCGTAAAGTTTACAATCTGTTGCTGACCTGAATTCCAGATACATACCTGATTCCATGCTGACAGGGAAAATGATCTTTTCTTTACCGATCATAATCGAAGGATTGACAATCGTATTTGAAACAATTGGTAAAGCTTTCACCGGACCGATCAAGGTTTCTACCTTCTTATCCTTTGGAAGGTTATTATACCATATCTGCAATTTATCTACTTTATCAAATGCCACTTCATGGCGGTAAGAATCATAAACGTAAAAACTCGCACTTGAATAGGGTGCCGGCCAAACATAATTGCTGAATTCGGAAGATTCAATTTCCACAAGTTCAAAATACTTCCAGCCGGTAAAATCGATCTTAATATAGTGATCCCCACGGGCACCATGTGAGATGTGATGCGGACTTTCAAGCCTCAGATTTAAGAGCTGCCCATTGCCATCTCCTTTTACCCAAACACCCAAAGACTTACTATATTTCAGATCCAGCATCGGATCGAATTTCTTCTGCATATTGATCCAGGATGCATCCCTTGCCGATGCACCAGTGCTTTGAGCAGTATAAGAAACAGCCGCGTCACCAGCAATCGTCTTCTCCAATGCTGGCTTTAATCCCCCGCTGATTCCTGTTGCTGTAGAGTCCTGTTGAAACTCCGCAGCACCAGAGAAATCAGACAATATTATGTTTTCGGGATCATCATACGATTTGACTGACATCAATGGTTCAATTCTCAACTGTAAAGGCTGTGCTGCAAATTCATTTTTAACCTTCCAAATAGCAGAAGGATGGTCAAGGCCTGAAACCTTGTGTTTCTGATAACTCATAGGTTTGAATTTCCAGGTTCCATCTCCCGACTGGAACAGGGAGAAATCCTTACCTGGCATTCTGAGCTGTTGCTTAATGTTCTCGCTGAAATAATTCTTATGGCGCAATTCTTCGTACTGTTTTATAATTGCATTCAGCCTCCTGAAAGCCGGACTTTCATTCAGGGCTTTCTCATCAAAACCGCCTAACATCGCTAAGCCGGCATTATTTCCGATCATTTTACTACCCAGGTATTCAATATCGTCTGAGAAAGTTGGTTCAACCTGCGGCGGATTCCAGGTCTGATGTGCCCACCAGCCCAACTGCAATGGAAGTAAAAGGCCGCCGTTCTCTGCCGGGGCAATTTTATTGATCTGTGCTACATTTCCGCGCCATAAGCCATGCTCATACTCATCCGATTTGATGGAAGATGAATGAATATCAATAAAACGTTTATAACCACGCGTAGGTCGGTCCCATGCCTGCCACCTTGAACGATAATGCCACCAATGATGGATCATAGAGCTCATTTCCATGCCAACCGGGCGTTTCAAATTTTTAGCAACTTCAAACACGAACTTACCTCCGTAATACCAGAAATTTTCTGGTCCGGCAAGGATATCGCTACCATCAATCGCGTCGAAATAAATCCCGTCGAAATTAGCCTGATCCACAATCTCAGCAGTCCTCTTTGCGATCTCACTGAATAAGGGGGTTTCAACACCAGGCGCAAACCTTCCAAACATTTCCCTGAGGTGAAAGGCCTTTTCATTGACTAGGTGTGCTGATACTTTTGTCCCGTTTGCCCCACGCTTGAGTCCGGTGAATTTATATGGAGCTACCTTGCTTACGCCATCAAATTCAATCAATTCTGTCCCAATACGGATGGTACGGCTGTTCCTCACAAAAAACCCGGTAATCAATGAAATATTTGCTGTGGATTGCTCTACCTCAAGCTCAGTATCGGATGCACTAACTGGTTTGGTGATCGTAAAAGAGTTGAAATAGCCCAGGTCCTCGCGAGGGATTGGTGTTACATATTTTGAATTCTTATCAATGAAAAATGCATAATTATGGAAAATTGAGGAGATCCCGGCATCATGAAGTCGCTTATTGATCCGCTTGAAAGTATCCCATCCATCAGGCCATTTTTCAGGGTCAAGTTCAAAATCCCCGAAGCGGAAAAATTTACCGCCCCCATGATTATCGATCTGAGTAAAACCAAGGCTTTTGCACATTTTGATCCATTCATCAACAGTATCTTCAGTGAGTGTTCCAAAATTCATTAGATAGGATCCGTAACCTTCCTTAGATTGCTGGGCCCAGGCACCTCCGGCATCAGAATGAGGAATTTCCTTTGCATTGATCATCACCTCGCGGATCAAAGGAAGCATCTCTTTTTGAGGAACACCCAAAACTGTCACTTTTGCACCTTTCATCCCAAAACGCTGATAAGCAGTGGCTTTCAAATGAGATTGTAAAGCGGGAAGTGCAAAAACATGAGTCTGCAGATTCATGGATAGTACACAAGCCGCAAAAGGTTCATAAGGCATTCCTTCCAGCTTTAGAGGAATGTCTATCAATGTGAGAGATTCAGCAGAGCCATTCACATTCAATACTTCCAGGCTGAAACGATCCTTTTCGATATTCAAAAGCAGTTCAGCAGTCAGACCAGCAGTTTTAAACTCCAGTTTCAAAAGATTGCCCCTCAGGGATACCGCATTAACAGGAAATTCCCTGCCATCTTTTTTTATCGATGCAACATAGGATGCCGTTTTTTTATCGAGATAATCTATTTTATCTGCTTTATCAATAAAACGCAGGTTCTTTCCTTGCCGGTCAATGGCATATTCAATTTTATCATTTTTTATAATGATATCAGCAGCGAACAATGGATTGGCAGATTCAAAAATAAATCCCAATAAGGTGATCAGGACAGCTTTGAAAAAAGCGTATGATTTAAAGGAACGACCGGAATGTAAAATCCACAGAAAAGAAAACAAAATCTTAGACTTTGTTTTGAGCAAAATGGCTGCAACCATAATAATTATTTTAAGACGTGTAAATTGTCAATAATTAATTTGCCGGTCTCTGGCAATCACTTTCCATGTATCGCACACTTCTCCATCTTTTATAATTACTGCTCGGTCATAAAGTGCTACTGTTGGGCATATATGAATCGGAAGAGCATATAAAATATCTCCAATTTTAAAATTATGTTCCTTAGCAACCTCAATAACCAGGTGTTCTTCGCTCTGGCCCATAGGCTTCAGCTCAGGATGATCCAGAAAGTAAACCCGCTTTTGCAAATCGTTTTCTGAAGCAATAGATTTATGTCCAAGATCTATGCAGATTTTATCTTCAGCCGGGAGTGAAATTACCCTCGTCAGAACAAGCCCTGCATACTGAAAGTCCTGCTCAGGCAGGGCATCATGATATCCCTTATCCCAGAAAATAAATGTTCCGGGACAACACTCTGTGTTCTGCTTTGATGAATGAATTGCAAATGTCGGGGTTCCTCCCGCAACAAGCAGAGGTAAGCCAAAATCTTCGGCATTAATTTTATTACGAAGTTCTTCGGCTTCTTTAAAATCGCGGTCACAATGGGCAATACGCTCTGCCAGATCATAATCGCGGATATGGCCATCGTAGGCATGAAAGCCTTTGAATTCAATGCCGGGTAGGTTTTGCAGGTCTTTATATAAGTCGTATGCCAGTGCAGGTTTGATACCTGTACGATTCATCCCTACATTAAGGTCAATGAAGACTGGAAGTGAGTCAGAAACAAGTTCAGAGAACATACGGGCAGATTCAATGTTATCTACCAAACATGAATACTTAGTACCAGGGTAAGCATCAATTAACTTTAAAAGACGAAGAAACTTCGGTTTTACAGGCTGATAGGCAAGAATTACATCTTCAGCACCTGCCATTCCCAGCATTTCTGCTTCAGCAATGCTGGCAGCCTTAAATTTGCTGATCCCTGATTCCCGCATCATTTTGCACACCTCAAGCATTTTATTGGTCTTGACATGCGGCCGGAGTTGTGCAGGATCTTTGACCATAG
>Ga0123337_10000908_pt1 | contig 43319 bp, 52 predicted proteins | sample frozenSSSSmetaG_FD_89792 | JGI IMG/M metagenome (GOLD analysis project Ga0123337, IMG submission 89792) | Glacier valley bacterial and archeal communities from Borup Fiord, Nunavut, Canada, to study Microbial Dark Matter (Phase II) -... | ecosystem: Environmental > Aquatic > Freshwater > Ice >... | reverse complement strand
CCCCCCACAACCACCCCACCTCCCACCCCGCCCGCCCCACTCATCTCCCCCAACTCCGTCACCTCCCCCCCGGCCCTCTCCACCGCCCTCACCGCCGCCTCGCTCAACCTCCGCCTCTTCTCCATCGCCTCCTTCTCCCTCCTCGCCTTCGTCTTGCTGCTCCCGCTCGGCGCCACCCCGCTCAGGATCCGGCCCCGGTCCATCGGCGTGAAGTTGCAGAACTCGATCTTCCCCGCCTTGCCCTCCCCGCTCTTCCCCGCCGACTTCGACCGCACGTGGCCCGGCCCCGGCCCGCGCGCCTGCCCGTGCGACGACGCGCTCCGCTGGTGCGACTGCGACCGCGCCCGCGCGTGCCCCGCCGCCCCCATCGACGGCTCCGACTGCTTGCGCAGCACCGCCCGCGCCTTGCGCACGTGGATGTTCGGCGTGCTGAAGTTCGGCGTGCTGAACGCCCCGTGCAGCGCGCGCGCCGCCTCGCGCGGGCTGCAGCCGCCGCACGGGCTGTCGCCGCGCTCGCGGCTGCGGCTGCGCGGCGTGCGCGTCGGGCTGCCGCTCGCGCCCATGTAGTCCATGCTGCTGTGGCTCCGGTTCGACGTCTGGCTCTGCGTGTGCTGGTGGTGGCTGTAGCGCTGCGGGCTCTGGCTCTGGATGTGCGCCGGGATGGGCGGCGGCGCCTCGTTCGTGAAGTAGCCGCCGCTGCGCTCCTGGCGCAGGGTGCGCGGGCTGTCGAGCCCGAGGCCGTAGTTGTTGTGCGTCGGCGACGGCGGCATCTGAATCAGAAGCGCGTTCGTGGAGCCGGGGCTGAGCGCCAGCTCCGACGCGTTGTACGCGAGCTCGCTCTGCAGCTGCAGCTGCAGCGCCTTGGTGTTCTGGCCCTGCCGGCTGTAGCCCACCGTCGGCGTGAAGGGGAGGTCGGGGTGCGCGTCGGACGGACCCTGCCACCAGACGGGGCCGGAGGACTCGGCGTCCGAGGCGAAGGGCGGTGCGTAGGCGGGTGCGACTTGGGTGAATTCATGCGCCCATGTGCCGTCGTTGGGTGGCGCCTGCGAGGTGTAGAGGTCGGGCGCGTGGTGCAGGCCCATGTCGTTGCTGCCGAAGGTCGGTGTTGTTAGCGGGGTCTGCAGGTGCTGGACGTTCCTGACGACGGCGTATTGGGGGACGGGGTGGTCCCAGGTGAAACTGCCGGCATTGCTGTTGTTTCCGTTTGCACCGTCGTGCTGTGACTGCGATTGCGATTCCGAATTCTCATGATGGCCATGGCCCTGATGCACCTCCATGCGCGTAGCACCCGCGCGCATCATGCCGTTCGCCGAGTCTTGGCTGCTCGCGTCGCTGACCCGTGCGCTCGGCGGCGGGCTCATGGGCGGGATGCTGCTGGTCTGGAAGCCGAAGTCGAACTTGGCCGCCTCTTGCGCCAGGCGCGCCGACCACTCTTCAAGGCTCTGTTGGCTGTACGGCTGGGTCTTGCTCATCTTCGCCGGCGAGCTGGGCTTGCGGATCGCACTGCGGCTGGGGCTTGTGCTGATCTGCGCAGGGTCTTCTCTCGGTGGGCGAAAGCTCGATATGGATCTGGTGAACTTCTTCTTGCGGCGCAGTGAGTTGACCGAGTATGTTGGTTTAGAGGGTGATGGGGTGGGTGGCAGGCCAGGCGACTGCGGACATCTCTTGGGGCTCTTAAGGTGGATGCCTTCCAGGCTCAGCAGCTCCGAGTCAGAGATAGCGGCTCGGGTCGAGGGCGCGCTGAAAATCTTGCTCCTCCCCCTCGACGGCAGTGGTGACGATGGGCGGGAGGAGTCCCACATGCCGTCGGCTCCGTGCGAGAGGCGATAGTACGATTGATCGGCGTGGGCCTGTGCGACATCCGAATTGCTGTGATGGTGTGACTTGGCCATATGCGGCGAGTCGGCGAAGACTGGTAGGATCGAGCTGTCATCGAGGGGCTCGAGGGGGTCAAAGGTCAGGAACTGATCAAAGAAGTCGTTGGTGGGGTCAATGAAGCTTTGTCCGCACATAGGATCATCGTGCTGAGAGAGATGATAGGACGTGGGCGACCGGAAGGACATGACGGGCCTACCAGCGAGAATGGGAGAATGGCGATGTTATCCGAAAGACGTGAGGACCAAGAAGAGCCTTTATGAGGTAAGAAGGGCTTCACTGACGTTTGCGGATGGACGCTTCGGGATAGCGGGGCGGGGTTGGAGAGAAGAGCGGGTGTGGCAATGCTAGCTCGTCGTGACTTCTGGAGTTGAGAGAGAGGTCGAGGAAGAGTGCAGAAAACAGAGCAAGAGCTGTCTTGGAGACTGATAAGTGGATAATTGCGAGAAGCAATCGTTTGAAAGAAGATGGGAAAAGTGAGTCGAGTAGATATTTATCAATTCCCGACGACTGCCAGCTGTTGACCAGGCATCGAGAATAGCACCACCACCATGCCTTTGGTTGCCGCCACAATGAAAATGAGGAATGTGAGAATGAACCTACCGTAGCCGTACCTGCGCGCCTGCGCATGATGCTCTCGCAGCCCATTATTCGGTGACCATAAATGAGGACATTTCCAGATATGCGCAGGATGTCGTTGTCCATTCCAATTCCCAGGTTCAGCAAGCCTTCTATGCGCGCATTCCTGGACAGTCACAATGATCGATGTCATGGCAACCTGCGCGAGATGATACGAAGTACATGGACAAATCCGCCATGCCTGTTGTAGAGGCATGGGGCGTCTGTCCATGGCAAGTCCATGGCAATTCGTGCGTGAAGCCACGGATTGTCATTGTCATAGTTACTGTTCTGTCGTCGCCAAAAGTTGGGCGGCAGCAAAATGTTGGTACCGAAGATTGGCTCTCCCGAAGATGTCGCCGTATGCCAGTATCGTACATTATGTACGGCCAACGGGTATCCGCACATAGGGATATCGGACAAGGCCGAGAAAGGGCAAATGGACCGTGAACCATGGAGCATGGACCGTGCGGGGAAGTACCAAAGTGAGGTGAAGTGAGGCCGGGAAACTGCGAAATGATACTGGTGAACTCTGGTCTGGTGCAGCAGCAACTGTGGCAAGTCAGTGCAAGTGAGAACTTTCCATAACAGCGGCTGGGTACATATGCAACCTGCATCAATGATCAGATGAAGCATAGAGTACGCTCGAGTCGCAGCATGAGCATGAGCATAGCATGAGCATAGCATGAGTACATAAACATACATGAACATACATGAACATACATGCGCATAGCATGAGCGCCGCGCAAGGTGGCTAACCTAAGCAACAGCAATCACCAACAAATATCATATTGCATGGGTGGTGGTGATGGCAGATCTCCTCCTCCTCCTGCTCTTCCTCTTCCTCCTCCTCTTCCTGGTCTCCTCTCCTCCTCCTCTCCTCCTCTTCTCCTCCTCTTCTCCTCCTCTTCCCTCCAGATTAGGTAAGGATGTGATGTGGTGCGGTGTTGTTCTTTGGTACGATGTAGTGCGCCACCATCCACGTCGACCAGATCCAGCACATCATCCTTCCACACATCGATTAGATCCAGGACATCCAGACATCCAGACATCCAGACATCCAGACATCCACACATCCACACATCCACACACCCACATCCACCAGTACCTCAGACGGAGCGAGGAACTATCATGAGAAAGAGAGGAGGCGAAAGAAAACGCGGCTCTTCATCTCGCTCTTTATTACCCCTCTCCGTCTCCAAGAACAAAGAAGCAGGAACGACAAAGGGACAAATCGAATCGCTCGCAACTCGCCCCGAGTCTCCATCTATTCGACCCCGCTTGGGGGAATGCTCATCCTTTCATCATCCTCACCTGATATCGGAATGATGTCGCTAGCCAACAACAATGAGGAATGCTGAGATCCAGACCTACCTGTGGACCTTGAGTGTCGATGAACTCCAAAGATTGAACTCTGGTACACCAATACGAGAATCTAGACCTATGCTTTCTTTGCAGAGGAGCAGAAAATGTTGCAAGTTGCAACGGTGATCTTTACTCAGTTGCTCAGTTGCTCAGTTGCTCAGTTGCTCAGTTGCCCACTCGGCCTGGGCTGGGCGTTGACGACAGAACGTATTGCTCTGCGTGCGCCTTCATGTATGATGTGGCGCTGGGCGTGCTTGGCCTATGCCAGTCGAGGCAAGGGCAACCTCATCTGATGGTTCATTCATGGTTCATGGTTCATGGTTCATGGTTCATGGTTCATGGTTCATGGTCCTCCCCCCTCTCCCCTCAACCTCCTCAGCCTCTCAGACAGAACGAGCACACCCATCTATCTCCATCTCCATCTCCACCTCCAAGGGAAGCCATCCTGGATACCTTCACCTCCCATATGCCCCGTACCACTATGCATGCACGACGGCAGATGCGCACCAGCATGCGCATGCTGCATGGCGGCCAATACATATATGCAATGCAGTATGCATGCAGGTACAGGTACCCACGCACAGCACAGCACAGCACAGCACAGCGAAACTCGACATCGACGACCACGCCGTGAGGACGATGAGGGTAACACGGCAGCTGCGCATGCAGGAACATCACCGCCTCTTCTCATCGCATCGAGATCCAGGACAATACATTGTTCACGCACGGTACGGCGTCGGGCGTCCAGGTTACAACAGCAGCCCATCACCCATCACCCATCACCCAACCCCCTCGCGCCCTCAACGTGCGCCTCCTCCCTTCTAGAAGCCCGTGAATTGTGAGATATCATACCGCCCTCGATCAAATGGTGACATGGTGATATCGTGACCGCGACATCCATCCAGCCTCGTCCCAGAAGATCGCTGGCCCCTGGGATACGAGATAGGCGCCCCAACCGTCCCCCTTTCTGCCCTGCCCTGTCCTGCCCTGCCCTGCCCTTCCGTCGGCTTGCTTGTCTCGGATTGTTGCGCCTTGGGTAATGGATAATGGGTAATGTTAGCGAGGTTGTGATTAGAGACATAGAGACATAGAGAGATTGCTAGATTGTGATTTCCAATTCCTTACCCTGCTTTGCTCTGCACCACAGTACGATACCATACACCGCCTAGAGAGAGGCCGACTTCACGGCTGCACTCTGCGCAACAATGGTGAACAATGGCTGCGACACGGCGCTTAGCTATCGCCATCCATGGGCATGACATTTGCTCGGGACAGCACGAGCATCCAAAGAGCCGCGGCGCAGGAATGGAAGCTCTCGAGCCCTGGCAATTCGAAGATTCTCTGGACGCGGGGATGCAAGAGGTTCATCTATGTGCAACCATTCTCTTTTCTAATTCGAGATCTGGTACGACCACGACCCAGGACCACGATCACGATCACGATCCCAGATCTCCCTTACCTGCGGATTTCTCCGTCACGACCACACCCCCTTCCCCTTCTGCCAGCCCACACCGTCCGTCCATCCCATCCCATCCTATCGCATCCCATCCAGCTAAACATCCAATTTCTCCCCCTCACCTTCTCCCCCCCTCTTCCCCTCCCTCTCCCTCTCCCTCTCCCCACTCCATCTCACCTTCTTCTCCTTCCTCCTCCCCAAGATCCTCCACCCCCCTCCCCTTCCGCTCTGGCTCTGCCACCTCACCCCCTCACCCCTCCCCCTCTGACACCTCAAGATCAACACCACAAGCACAACCCACATAAAGATGGTCAACAGCAGGCCCAAATCCGACGGCTCCCCCGACGCCGTGTGCAGCGCCAGATACTGTCCCTTCACGCTGTCATATCGCAGGTTCGACGCCTCCCGAAGGCTCTGATACGAAGGAAACTGGCCATACCTGCCCGCCGCCGACCCAGTCGCGAGAGTCGCAGCGTCGCGCCGGCCCTCCTCCTCCGCAGCCCCATCAAGCATCTCATTGACCTCCTCGTAGACGTGCGCATTAGCAGGATCATAGCTGTCATGGTCCAGAAAATCGCCCGTCGCCCTCCCATCCCTCCCACCCATCCCCTTCCCCCTCTCCATCCCCGCCGCCGCCCTCGCCAACCTCTCCGCCGCCTCCTCCGCCCGCTCCCTCCCCGCCTCCCTCTCCCTCTCCAGCTCCGCCGCCAGCTTCTCGATCCGCATTTTCGCCGCCGCCCTGTCCCTTGGCGACGTGCTGCGGTCGTACCCCGCCTTCCACTTCTCCTCTTCTTCCTTGACCGTCATGTCGTGCGTCTCGTGGGCAGCATGCCCCGGCATTCTCGTCGGGACGCTCTTCCCCGCCGCTGCGGCTCGAGTCCTCGATGGCTGCGCCGGAGGGGGCGCGCGCTTGTTATGCTTGATCTCGTAGCCCTTGGTCAGTTTATGCTTGGTGCCCTTGTCGCCGTTGTGCTCGAGTTTGGAGCCGTGGTGGGCGTCCTCGACGCTGCCTGATTTGAGTCCTTCGGCGAGTAACTCCGCGCTGCTGGAGGAGGGCGAGGCGCTGTTGAGAATGGCCGGGTGGTTGGAGTCGGCGAAGAAAAGGTCTTGGTCGCCGGGGAGATGGTGGAGCTCAATATTGTCGTGCTCGCTGGGCTTGGAGGTTGCGGCGGGGGTTGGTTCCGTGACCGTTGACATGGGTGGGGTTGCAGTGGATGTGGGCTCTGCTGTGGTGGTCTTGTGGTGCTTGCTGTGGTGGGAAGTATGATGACTCTTTGTATGGTGAGTCTTCGTGTGATGATCCTTCGTCTTCGTATGGTGAGTCCTGGTATGATGAGTCTTGCTGTGATGTTCCGACCTGTGATGACTCTCCGTGTGATGTGCACCATGTCGTCCCTCCCCCTCCACATCCGCATTCCCTCTAATCTCCACAAACGGATTAATCCCCTCCCCGACCCTCATCTTCTCCCCAGACAGCACATCCTCCGCAGCCCGATGCATCCCCGCCAAATCCCTCTTCTCAATCGCCTCCGACCCCTCACTGCTCTCCTCTTCCGACGACCCCACAGGGACGCCCGGGACGCGCGACGGCGCCGGCCCATCCGCCGGGGCAGGCTTGGGCTGCCCCTCCGGCCTCTCCGGCTTCTCTGGCCTCTCCGGCTTTCTCTCCGCCTGCCCATCCATGCCAGGCGGGACGGGCCTCGAATCGCCATTCCCGCTGAGCTCCAGGACTCTCAGCCAGCCATTCTGCGGCTTCTGCGGCGGCCGCTTCATCACAGGCGGCCAGGGCGTGTCGTACAGGCGCTTGCTCTTCGGCGTGCTCTTCTGGCCATCTTGCCTGTCCTCCGATTCTGGAGATCCAGCAAGGGTGCTGTCTTCTGTGTTGCCCACGAGCCAGACTTCGATTCGATCGAAGGCTCGGCGCACTCGGCTCGGCTTGGCTTGAGGGGCTTTGGGAGTCTTTTCAATGGGACCCGTCTCGCCATTGTTTTCTTTGTTGGCGGTGCGTGCTTCTTCCTCGGTGAGCTGGACGCTCCCGGCCTTATGCTGGAGTGGTGATGGCGCCATATTGACAGTCCAACGACGATGCTCGGATAACGCGAGCAATGAGAATTGATCTTTCAAGAAGATAGAGGTAGATTGTTGTATACTGATACAAGTTGAGAAGATTCACAGCACAATGGCTAATCCTTCACAACAATCGATCCAAAATTGCTTGTCGACAGCGATACGTGATACAATGAAATTTGAGAGGAGAAGAGAAAGCGAGAGGAGCCGGGGGGCCTGATAAATACCAGAACTTACGTAGATGAACGTGACAATGATGGCGTTTTTATCCGCGCTTGACTATGAATAGACGCATTGATCAGCCGTTGAAGTTAGAAAGGTGACTATGAGCTTACTATCGCATGTTGTCTTTCTGGCTCGCTCACTGAGGCCGATGGCGGGAGGAGCTCTGGAGAGCTCCTTCGTCGATAAAGCCTATGCGTTGGAATATACGGAAAGCAGTGCTACCTCAGCTTCTGAAACACATACTGCACAGAGATTATGATCTTGCTTGCACCTCGACTGGAGAAACGCGAAGCTCAATGGCATTCTCAAACCAAACACGGCAGCTGCGAACAATGAGATGCCAACATTAACCTTCACCCGCGCGTCATGGTTACAACTTAATTTGACTCCAGCCATGACGTCTGACATATCGATCATAGAAAACTCCCCGCGAGATTTGACAAAATTTGACGTACCTAGTTTCCAAAAAGCCGGCCAATGGTGGATGAAAGTATTTAACATTGCGAGATACATCACAGCTCACAGAATCCCATCGAACCCACTGCGAAAGTCTTGTGCCAGTTTCTCATTTCATTAGTTGTCGTTCTCTGGGTATCGTCCTTCATCGTCTCCAATCATGCCCTAACCATTGCTTGCAACGCCCGTCTATAAATGCTTTCCCCTATCCCCGCATCCGAATAATCACTGCAGCTTCATCCTCAGGAACTCCACAAAAACCCCAATGTCCCCACAGATCTCCAAGATCCTCCCCAGATCCTCCGTCTTCAGCTTGCTATCCTCATCCAAGATATTCTGGCTCACGATAGCCAGCGTTCCATTTCCCCCAACCTCAACCCATAGATTAGCCGTCCTGTTCCCAATGGCGAAATTAACCCTCACTCTTGGCAGAGGTTGTGTATATAATGCCACATCTACTGGCAGCTTCGTGTACTTCGGTGCTTGTTTGCTCGCCGCTTCCGCCATGAAAGCTTCAAACTCGTCTTTGACCGTCTCATCCTCGCCTCTCTGGTCCTCCTCTTCACTCTTATCCTCCCTCGTGCCACTGCCAAAAGATGACTCAAGTAATATAGACAGTCGCGCATACTGGCGCAGAATGGGCAGCATATCCACGAGTTCCCTCGGATGGCTGAATGGCACCTCCGTCAAGGTCCGCGCATACTCCATCTTCGGCACCGTCAGCGTATTCGCATGCACCCTCTTTTCCTTCTGCCCATCACCACTATACACCGTGACCTCCTGCTCCCTCCTAATCCTCCTATATGCCCCATCGACCTCACTCCTCTCCGCCCCCTTCACGGGGAACACAAGCGCATCCCACGTCGCCAGCCCGTGCTCCTGTTCCAGCTGCGCGCCCGTGGAATTAAACACCTGCACCGCGACGTTAAACGGCAGCACCAACGGCGGCGCAAACTTCGCCACGAAGCGCACGTCCGGGAACTTCTGGTTCGGCTGCCCAGACTGTTCAATGCCTTCCATGGCGTTCTCGTCCTTCGCGTCGGAATCGGCGGGGAGCAGGATGTTCGGCGGGTCCTGCCAGTCGAGCACGGGGCCGCTCGAGAGCAGCAGGTCGTCGGGCGTGGGGTCGGTTTTTGCGATTGAGGGCGAGATCCAGGTGGTGCTGACGCGGATGGAAGGGTACACGAGGGAGGAAGATGGCGCGCATTCGATGAGGAGAGACCACGTTTTCTCGCCTAGTTCTGGATCTCCTTCTGCCTTGCCTGGCGCAGCATGGCCATCTTGCCAGTAATCAAGACTGAACCCGACGTTTCCATGCGCGTTCATAATCGCACGCCCACTTTTCCCACACAGCACCGCTCTTTCAATCTGCGCGTCGCACTTCCCCACCATCCCCAGCTCCTCCCTTATCCGTGCCACTTCCCAATCGTATAAGCGCTTCAGACTCTCATAGACCCCCGCAACCGCCTCATGGCAATTCAACTGCGGCGTGACACTCAATTTATCCAACGTCGCCAACCGTTCCAAATTCCCGGCAAAGCGCTCAATCCCATTCCTCTCCCCCAGTCCCGCCCTCATCCCGTCCCTCAAATCGCGCAACAGAATCCCTCCCGCCCCCTCCGCATGCCTCGTCACCATCTCCGCACTCTCTGGAAAACTCAGCGTCACCTTCTCCACCCATCCGCCCACAAAGTCAATATCAATCGACACCCCCGTCCCCGCAATAATCAGCGTCTTCCCCCCTCCCGCACCCAGTCCGCTCTCCCACAGACACTCGAGCCCCACGCGCCGCGCGAGCCGCTCGATCCCCTCCTCGCTCACCCTCCCCTTGACCCCCTGCAGGATCTCCAGCACCTGCGCGAACCTCTTCCTCTTCCGCTCATCCTCGCCCAGCCGCACGCCCATCCCAGCCAGCCCAGCCATTCCCAAGCCCCCGCCCGGCCCGTCCATCCCGAGGTCCGCGAGCGGCAGCGTCGCGAGCGCCGCTGCCGTCGTCGGACTGTCGAAGTTGAGCGCGCCGAAGGAGGAGGTGCTCGGGTGTCCGTAAGGGTGCGAGTTCGCGGGTGACTTCTTGTAGGCCTGCGGGGAGAGGTTGATGGATTTCGAGGCTGAGAAGGGCGTCGAGACGGGGGGTGTTGCGCCGATGCCGCTGGTGGCCGCGGGGTGTTTGGATGCGGGTGTTGGGGTCGTCATTGTGTGCTGGTGCAGTTGTGAAGATGCGAGGAGACAGAGGAGCAGATCTCAGGCTTGAGGCCGCCAAAGTCGAGGGCGTAGGCGTGAGGTATTGCTGTGATGGGTCGCGGTCGATGTGGAGTTTCAGACGGATTGAGGCTTGCGGTGTCAAGAACGAGAAGGTCGAGGGAACTGCACCATGCGACTTGCGGAGAATTTCATGAGATGATGCGTCGTAGTGTTTACACCGAGAGTTCCGTGCAATTGAGTTGGCTAGGTATTCGCAGATGGCTGTTCCGACATATGGTGGTGTTTACTGTGTAAGATACTGGCCCTGCTACACAATCCGCACTCCAGCCTTGCATTAAGTGCGGGCCAATCAGCTTTCAGTCTTGGTTGGATTCAACAGCTTCCTTCAGCCTTGTCATTTCGCAACTTCATGATATCAAGAGATACATACCTACATAGTATAAACATGCAGGTTGAATTCAGATGGACTCAATCAATATCTCACTTCAGGCTTCAATGAATGAACTCGAACTTATGGTAAGACATTATTCTCGCTATGCTTATGCTAACAACTGGACAACACAAAAGCTACCTGAAGATGGACATCACCAAGTCCATGAACGAACCATCCCCATCCCCACGACGCTCGCGACACCGAAGAAATGCAGAGGCATAACAATAAATGCATCTCTGAAGAGACCAACCGTCGTCGTATATCACGTACTTCCTCCAGCTTATCATTCTTACCGCACCTGCTATACTTCCCAAACGCATTGCGCGTTCCTTCATCTCATCGACGCTTCACAGCCTTCCCCTCTTTCTTCTTCAACAGCAGCATCTCCAACTTCTGCTGTATATCCGCGGCGTCGGATTCCATCTTCGCCATCTTGGCCGTACTACCGATCTCCTTGACTATCGGCATGTCCTCGAGCCGCTTCTTAGGCAAGACCGCTGCCTTCTGGCCAGTCAATGGATACTTCTTCATAAATCCCTCCAAATACTCCAGTGCGAAACGCTGCGATAGCATAACAGCCTCGCGGCCGCCGTCCGCTGGATTGTCCCAGATGATGCGTTTCTTCGCGATTTGAGCATCACATCCTGATCCGGAGGGTATATCACTCTTCACAGGCGAGTGATCTTTGATTTCGACGATTGCAGGGTCGTTGAGAATAGGTTGCAATACGCGCTCCTGCAAAGGAAGCATGGACTTTTCGATCATTGGCCTCACTGGCATTTGTGCGAGTTCTGGCGTTGCTTGCGATTGTGGCTGTTGCCTCCCCATCGAGACGCCGTTCTCCTTCAAATGCGACGGATTAAACTCGGGAACTCGCGGATCTAACACTGCTGGCTTGGATATAGCTTTGCTCTTCTCTTGCTTCTTCGTACGTGAGTCAGCTGTCTCGGTCTCGCTGTCCATTTCAATCTCCCTGAGAGCCTTCAAAAGAATGTCCAACTTCTTCTTGTCGCCCTTTTTCCACTGTCTAAATGTTTTGACCAGCGAATCGAGGTTTGCGTCCGCTTCCCATTTGTCATTTTTGTTTTCGAAAAGCCTCTCAAGGTTTTTGCTTGCGGACGTTTTCTCCGTTTTCTCTTTGTCGATCGACTCGACTGGGCCTACGAAGATGATAGCAGGATCCCATCTGACGCTCTTGTTGAGCCCTAGATTTGGCGTGCTCAGCACTGATCGACTGCCCATTCCCGAAAAGGCCATCTCCTCTGCCAGGCGATCATTAAATGTAGTGCGGGCCATGTCTGATCCTTCATCTTTCTTTCCAACCGTGGATTTGGTATCGGCAGCTGCATGTTCATGATTCTGTCTCCTAGGAGAATGTTCGCGTATGCTATCCGTATCCCCTCCACATTCCGGAGATTCAGGATCGCGAATCTTACGCCTCAGAGGCCTATTTTCGGGGCTCTTCTCGAGCGTGTTTCGATGTCTTTGAGGAGTGTCATAGTGTGATGACTTGAGTTGGTTGACCTGGTGAATTTCCCTACGAACCGCCTTGATGGGCTCTTGATTCTCTCTATCATTGTGCAGCTCCAGCGTTCCCAGCTGAACATCTGGATTAGGCTGGAGTTTTGGCAACATTTCTCGCTCGGATTGACGCATATTGTGCCTTGCTCCTTTTGCTTGAGAGGGCTGTCCAGGCTTGAAATGAGCCTTCCTCAGCATGGTTTGATATGCAGACTCCTCATACGACACATCAGTCTTCGGCTGGCCTTTGACATGCGGACTTGTTCTCAACGTCATCTGATATGCATCCTCCTCATCCAAGAGCGATCGTGCATTAAGGGTATGAGCAACATATTGTTTCGCTTGATATATGAGACTTTCCTCATGTATCGGCACCGTTGCCTGCACTGGATCACTCGCAATATTCAACCTCCTAGGCGTGGGCCTCCAAATCGTGATATTTGGATTCAGTGCCAAGACATGCTCTTCAGCACTGGCGAGTGATGATTTGACCTCAGGGATGGCCGATTCTGTGTCTGTTTCATAGTCTGCATCCGCCACGAATGAAGATGGTGTCTCCGTATCATCGTGGTTGACATGAAACTGACTGTCTCTTTCCACTGTTGTCTTGCCCTTTTCCCCATCTCGAACACCAGGACCACTGCCCGCTGATGCTGTTGAAATTCCTTGTCCATGGCGAGATATGAAATGATTTTCGTCTCTGATCACTTCCTTGCCCTTCATCGACTTCTTTGACGGTGAACAGAAGAAGGAAGCAGAATCTATAACATGTCTCGGTACATCTTGAACAAACGGCTTCGGATGGAGTATTGGCATTCTATCAGCCATGTGGACTTTCGGTAGAACATGAGCAACGCTCGCTTTTCCCCTAGGACTCAAGCCGAGTTTGCCATTCAACGCACACCCATGCCGGCTTACTTCGGCCTTCGGACGTACATCACGGCAGGTCGTTATCTCAACTATCTCATCTCCCCTCGGCGATCTCGTGACAATGTTCTTTCCCACTGGTCGTCTCTGTGTGACAACCAACGGCTCACTGCGAGAACCGGCATTTATGTCCTTTGCCGAGATACTCTTCAGGCTCTCACGGATGCTGCGAGTTGTGCTCGTCTTGACCTGCACTTTCGCCGCTGTCCTCGGCGTCTCTTTTTTCATGGGCGATGTGCTGGGATTCCACGGCCGAGGAGGTTTTGCTGCCACGAGACGAACACCTCTTCGTGTGGGGGTTGACGATTCAGACATCTTGTCCTTGCAACCTGGGGGTTCGATTGCAATTGTTCAATCTCGGGTGTTGTTACAAATGCTCGAAGAAGACGAATTCCGGATCGCGACAAAGATCGAGGAGATCGACAGGAGCACACAGTGATCGTATTTTCTGCATCGTTCAATGTCAGCTTCGAATGCACCTCGGCGAGACAAGCTCAGGAACTTACACTCCCAACTTCCTCGGCGATAACCAACTGCCTCCTACGCTTAAGCTCTTCTGACCTTCTTCTGAGTCTTTGCACAGCAGACAAGATCAATCGTAAGAATCCGACGAACAACCCGCAGCGACGCCAGCCCAGCATGAGACCCTACAAGTGCGTGAGGAGAAGTGCTTCCTCAAAGAGCATTGGCAAGGTCAATGATAGACGCTGTTATGCCGAGCATGGGGATGTGGGCAAAGGATACGACGAGGAAAAGCTGCCGAGTTGGCAATGGTAGGGATCAAGAGTGGATGGAGGATGCAAGGCTCACGAGGCCGGAAGGGACGGGGGACTCTGGAGGGAGAGGAATTGTGGGAGAGGGAAGGAGGGAGATGGAGGTGCGGCACTGCTCCAGCTTCGGCTCCTTGAGCGCGACAGAGTACTGGGGTAACAACATAAGAAGGAGCGGAGGGAAAAACTGGCGCGGAGATGTGTTCATATGACAGACTACCGACAGCATTTTAGATATGTCTTCAGCGATATTGTATCCAGCGTCAGGAGTTGAGTGAAATCTCCAAAGTTCTAAATGAAAGCGAAAGAGAAGGAAACAACAATTAAAAACGAGACGATGAACCACAAGATCTCCTTCTCATCGCGTTATTTGGACAATGGCCGAAACTGCACAGAAACGGAAAGCCTCGCCAATGCCATAAGAAACCCCCAAAAAAAGAGAAAGAGCGACACGATATTTACGGGACAAACCTCATGACTGTGTAATATCCTTCATGTTCGCGCTTATCCTAACACCAGAGATAGCAACCCAAAATCCCAGCATAAACGGCATCAACACATAAACCCACCTCCCTCAAACCTCTTACGCACCACCGCCCACCGCACCCTGCGCCATCATCCACTGCGCAAAACCCGCCGGATTCCTCGTCTGCAAGAAAATCGTGCCGGGCCCCGTGAACTTACACACCAGCCCCTCACCAGACGCCATGCCCGAGATAATGCCCCCGGACGCGACGCGCTCTAGCACATACTTGGTGTTCCACGCGACGAGGTGGCCGTTATCCACGATATACTTCTCGCCGTCCTGGAGCTGCATTTCGTCATCAGTACACGCCCACAGCCGAGTCACGGGATAGGGTGCTCACATCCTTCCGGATAATCGCGCCGAAACTGGAGATCCACATGATGCCCGTCCCCGAGATCTTGTACACGTACAGGCCCTCGCCCGAGAAGATCGCCTTGCCCAGCCCCTGCCGCTTGTAGTCCCGGACCACGCCCTGTGTGGAGGCAAGCAGCGCGTCCTTGCCGCAGCTCCACTGCTCGTTGCCGTTGAGGCGGATCGAGGTGATATCGCCCAGCGCCGCCGGGCCAAGCAGCAGTTCTCCGGGCCCGGTGAAGGTCGAGTGTGAGATTTCACCACCGGCCACGAGCTTCATCATCGAGAACTTCACCGAGCCCTTGAGCGTCATTGTGGGGGACATGCCGATCATGCAACCTAGCAAGAATTAGCGCTTCCGCTTTCCTCTCCACGTCTCGAGATTCTCGGGCCTGGAGGGAAGAGAAGGCGAGAACTCACCGGGCTTAACAGTCAACGGACACCCAAACGCCAACTGCAGCGTAATAATACTATTAGTATCCCTATGGCTGATCCGGTAACTCCCCCCATTAAACGTCCCCACATCATCCTGCGTACTCGTCGCGCCCACAAACTGCCCCGGCGCCGGCGCACCCGCATGCAGATTCGGCGGCGGCTGCTGCACTATCTGCTGCTGCTGCTGGGCATAGTCCTGCTGCTGCTGTTTCTCGGGCGGATACTGGTCGGCAGCGACGCCTGGCGGGGCTTGGTAGGGCGGAGCGCTGGCAGGTGGGCCAGGCGAGCCGGCGGGCTTCTGGTAGGAGGTGCGGTGGGAGAAGTTTGGAGGCGGCGCGTATTGGTGCTGTGGTTGTTGGCCGGGAGCGGGAGGGGGAGGATAGGTTTGTGTGGGAGGAGGGGCGGAGCCGGTGGGCGGTGGTGGGTAGTATTGGTGAGAGCCGGCTGGAGGGGTGGAGATGGTTGGGGGAGGGGAGAATTGTTGTTGCGGTGGCGCGGCGCCTGGAGGAGGGGCATATTGCTGTTGTTGGGCTGGGGCGCCGGTTGGAGGAGCTTTTTTTCCAGAGATGGTCAGTTATGAAAAGGGGACATGAGAGATTGAGATTGCGCAGTGGAGGTCTGGAAATGGAGGGGTAAACAAAGAGATAGGGGCGCTTACGAGGATAGTAGCCGGACATAGCGGCGGTTGCGATGGAAGGACGCAGAGATGGATAAATAGAATAGAAATAGAGATGTAGATATGGATATTGATATAGACACGAAGTTACCGGACCGCTATGAGGACGAAGAATTCAACAGAAGGCTGCGAGCGAAGCGTCGTTATATACTGTGCATCTGTCTGACCGTCAGGTACTCAGCCACAGCCACAGCCTCGTCGTAGCCCCCGCAGTACCGCTGTCAATGGGGGACATACGCACCTCTGAAAGTCGCCCCAAACAGCCAGAACGAGCAGAAAAGTCGGAATATGAAGATGGCAAAACAAAGAAGAATTTCGCGAACCATGGGACGACTATATACATACATACTGTAGCCCCGCTGAGCTGAACGCCCTGTTCCTCAGCCCCTGTATACACCTACATACATATGGACCTACAGTATGTATGTACCTACCTACACACCACATCCTCGCGCATTGGCGCTCTTGGCCAGAGGCGCAGTGCTACTGTACTCTATTTCCAGCGCACAGGCTATATACTCCGTACAGCGCGAACGTCGTGAGTATGCGGCGAATAGCGCAAGAGACGGCGTCCCACCTGCTCGGCGGCAGAGTATCGAGCGGGCGTGGATGGCCACATCGTTCGTTGATGCTGCGCTGATCGATCGCGATCATGCTATGCTGCCATGCCATGTATGTATGTTACTGAATTGGCCCCTCTGTCGCTTGCATTGGCCCTCGTCGCTTGCTTTAGCCCGGGCGCTTAGGGGTCTGAGGTTGATGGGATGGAGGAGATGACGTGCGGAACCGGACCTGGACCTGGACGGCGTCAAGAGAACTGGACATGGACCTGGACGGCGTTAAGAGATAATATGTACCTGCTATGGAAAGGCACGGCACGCAATCATGCACAGCAAGAGTTGGGAAGGGGGCGGTTCCAATGAGTTTCTGCTATTGTTTGTTTGACGGTCTCCTGGACCCGATGGAGTATCCAACGAAGTAATCCAAATGTGAGACACCATGTAAATACTCCAAGGCAAAAGGACCGTCATCATTCATTGCAGTCTATCTAGCCAGCCTCGTCCATGCACTCACTCATCAGCATAGCATCATCATGATTTTACTTTTCCTCCCTTGAAATTCCCCTACCCTACACAAAAAAGAAGCATTCCTGATATCTTCCCGACGACGACGCGAAGAACACCAATAAGAAGCCCGTGAATTCCATTACGAGACGCTCTAACCCTGCTGTCTCTTTCTCTTTCCGACTTGCGCGGAGAAACCGGTCTTGATGGCCGTGACTGAGCGACGCGATCCGCAGGAGTTGCAGGTGATGAAGTATAATCTGTTCTCTCCCTTGTTGAGCTCGGTATCGGGAGATCTGCAGGTTTTGCAGGTGACATATTCCACTGTAGCGCTGTTAGCAAATGCTCGATACTCTGAAGTGGTGGCGAATAGGACTTACTGATATATCGCCTCAGCACGTTCTCGATCTGCTTCTGCTGGAAACGACCCTTGATAACCAAGCGCCTGGAACCATCGACGGAACCGCTCGTACCCAATTCGGCAAACAGATATGATGTGACGTGCTCGTCGGTCCTCTTCATTCTCTTGCAGATCTCGTTCAGGTTGGCGAAGATAGTCTTCTTGTTGCCTTCACGGAGACACTGTGGTGGCGGAATCTTGTACGATCTCGATCCGCTGCTGGCGTGGTCTGGGTTCTTCTGCGCGAGGAGAGTGAAGAATCTGTTGAGCAGCAGCTCGTAGCCGATCGGCTTGATATCGTCGTGTTGCCAGATGCCGGTGCCCTTCTCCATGTCGCCGGCGTCCTCGACCTTCTCTGGCTTTGCCTCAACAGCCTCCTCCTCGCCGGCCTCCTTGTCGATGTCGAGCGCCGCAAGCTTGGCGGCAAACTCGTCCTCGCCCTCCTTTGGAGCCTTCTTCTTCTTCTTTTTCTTCATTGTCAGGTCGAGTCCTCCATCGGCTCCCTCAGCGTCGGCGGCCTCGTCGTCAGCCTTGGGCTTCTTGGCCTTCTTCTTCTTCATGCCCTTGAGCAGGTTGGCGACATCATCGTCCTCATCCTTCTGGCCCTCATCTATGCCTGAATATGTGTCAGTAAGCGTTGTTGAAGGTATCGTGCGTGAGCTTCCAGGGTGGCGTACTTGAGTGCGACATTGCTGTATGTCTTTCCTCCTCGGTTCCCTCAACCTTTATAACGTCTCCATTCTCGTCGACAATGGTCGTTCCATCACTGAACGAGACGGACTTGCGCGACGGCTTGTGCTCGGCGATGATATCCTGTCGCACATGTGTTACTTCGAGCTCATTTGACATTTTGCCTTCTTCCCGGCGTGGGGTCGAAGTCGATCTTACCTCGCCTGCCATGATTGCGATGTCTCTTGATTGCGTCGTCGCTATTTGGAATAATTTTTGTGGTCGAAATGTCGCTGTAGTTGTGAATGCGCCCCAGTTGTTGTCTTGGGGATGAATCCTTGGATTGTATCTTCGCCTTTGTATTTCCAAGGTGGATTTCGTGAGTCGTGAGTCAAAATGTGGCTTACCTAATCAGGGTCAGTTTGTGGATTGCCGAGTAAAAGGAAGGGAAGAGCATCATAGGGGAGCTCTCCCCTCTGTGCGCGAATCAGCCGCATGCGAATCACCGAATCACGACCCAAGGTTTGACAACATCCAGCTTCACAACCAGTGCTCTGAATCGCTCAATGAATTGCACTTTATGCTAGGTAGAGCTCTCTTGGATCTCACCTCTCTGCTCGAAGAACCTCAGTTCCGCTCTCTCGAACCGCCGCTATGTCTATGTCGACCTCCACGTCCTCCTCCTACATATTCCCCTCCTCACAACCGTCGTCCCAACCCTCAGCACCGGAATCCTATAACGATGTCGCGACGGACGAAGATGAGATCGACTCGCTGCCGTCATCTCCCGACAGCTCCGACTTGGGCTCCGATGATGGCTCTCAGTCCGACGCGCAGAAGGAGTGGGAAGCAAGTCTACAGCAGCTGGAGCTGCTATTGACAATGGTACTCGTACCTTATGTTGGGAAATACGTGGGGAGGAAATTTGCATATTGGAGTGAGTCTTCCGAGCTTTGTCAGACTGGCCACGTTATTTGGATATTCTGGAGGAACTATGAGGGATTTCCTCATGGAGTGTTCTTGAAGTAATGGCAGATGCTAATATCTTCTCTCTACAGGTTGGGCAAAATACATGGAATGGATGTATGCCGTGGAAGTGCGTTACACGAATAAGGCCGCTTTCAATGCGGTTGGAGCTGTTGAAGCTGCGGCATCATTATAGGATTTCCAGTCCTCGAGGAATACTTGACTGGCGACACATGCGAACGAACCGGAAGTCTGGCGACGAGATCTGCATTCGCAGTTGATTACATCGATCGGTGGTCGGTGGCATTCAAGAGATGGCACATAAAGCGAAAGCTATGGAAGAAAGATGTACATAGGGTACACACGGCATGGCGTTTCACGGAAGGCGTTATTTGGGCATATATCATGCAGCCATGTGGCAAGTACTCTGAGCTGGTGCTCAAGACAGAGCGCCCGAATCAAAACATTTCAATCGCCATACTTCATTCAATCTACACTTCTTTTATGAAGAGACAAGGTCTATTCTGATTCTGGGAAGCTGTTAATAACACAATCTGTATCTCTGTATCTCTCTTCCCCTATATCACCATCCATTCCCACAAGACCTTCAATTTCTCACTCTCTTCACATGTACTCCACCATGGATATATCCAGGCTTATTGCCTCCCGGCCGAACGCTATCCTTCTACCCCATCATCTCATCCTCTCTTCTCTTCTCGCTCCCCAATTCTCCTTGACCACCCTTCTGGCTTCGGACTTGCATCCCTCGACGACCTCCTCACATACTCGACCCTCGCTGCATATTCCAATGCCGCATTCACGCCTCTACCCCTCGGCCCTGCGCTTCTTGCGCTCTCTCCTGAGAGCCTGATGCATTCTGCTATGGAGGGAAGTGAGGCTATATACAGGAACTCATCACGTGCCTAGGCCTCGTGCCTTCCCCTTAACATCCGGGCTCATAACATTGTAAATGTGTCACATTGACCATTTGGGCAGGGTTTGGTATATTGAAGTTGACTAGAAGTTGACTAATTAATTAATTAATTGAAGAAGAGAAGGCCTATCTACGGGTGGAATTGTAGGGCTATATATACAGAAGGTGCGTCGTGGTCGGCTATTGTCAGTGAATATCTAACAGCTTTTAACACTTTGACGATGATACATAGCTCAGATTCCCTAATCGTCACTTCTACCATTGCTAACATTATTACAGTTCAATTGTCCAATTGGGAAGTATTATATTATCTATCCTCTTTACCTATCACGTACTTCAAACGCCGAAGAATCGAAATCCGATCTCGCAGAATCTCTCCCACGACGTCTCGGGAACATACCGCGCCCTTCTCGTCTCCGATTTCATATCTCTTTCTTCTTCTGTGTCTCGGGCGCGAGGTTCTTTCAGACTCGTTGGGTGGTAATGCATCTTGCGATCTCTGCGATGATCGATCCACAGCCACTCTTTCAACGCGCGGCCGGTCCTCCTTCCTAAGTCTCCGATGCGTTGCCTCTTTCTCATTCCCCGCATGCCCATCCATTCCAGGTTTCGAGGGCCGTCTATGCAATTCCTCCAATCGTTCTTTCGTGTTCTGTACGCTTTGCGGTCTCGGCTCCGATCGCCTTCCCCCTCCCGATTCCGGTGGCTCTTCATCCTCTCCACCTTCACCCCCACCAGCTCTCTTCCCATCCGCCTTAGAACCTTCATCAATACCAGGCAGGCTGGAGCCTGACGGGAACTTCCACGTTGTCGTCGGTGCGAGCAACTCTGCAAGTCCTTTGGGTTTGGGCGGCTGGGGCTGCTCTAGAGTTTCTATCTTCTCCAAAGCTGGTGGTGTCTTTTTTTCATCCTTCCCTGGTGCTGCTTCTTCGTCGTTCCCTTTGGCTTTGGTTTCTGCATCAGGCGAGAAGTGTACAGCAACTGTGATCAACCCCCCTTTAACCCCGAACTGCGTCGTTCCGAGGATTTTCCCAGAAGAGTGGTTCTGGGTTCGCGGGTTGTGCGCTGAGAGAGTGGTAGAAGGGGGGGAGGGAGGTTTTGTCGCCATGAGGGATTGTGCTTTGTGCATGTAGTAGGGGGATGTGCTTGGAAGATGGGCGGAGTTGGAGATGGGAAGATCGATGTGGAGATTTTATATTAGACTGCAGTGAAATGGTGAATGGGCTGTGCTACTGTGGCGATGAGTGAAATCGCGATCGGAATCTGTCATGGTGAGTTGGCGGAATTTGTTGTTTGTGCTGCCTTGGGCTGGAATTGCGTGAGTCGATGGGGAGTTTGGGATTTTTTGCGTCACCTTGTCCGTCGTTATAGCGCGTCTGCGTCCAGATTCGCAGTCTAAGCTGTGAAGACCCTTTCCTCGAAACAGACGACATTGAGAACCTTCTATAGATTCTTGATCTGCTAAATAAAGCGTCTTCATGTCTTCCTCCTCTGTATCCGAGGTTGTTTCTGTGTTCTGACCCCGTCCCTGCCGGCCTCTTCGTCGCCATCAGCCTCATCAAGATCGTCAAAGTCGCAGTGGCCAGAATCAATTTACGCCTAGCGGCCCTTCCGTGTGTCTTTATTCTTTGTAGAACCTCATGGCTGTGCCTTCGCGGGACGAGCACTGCGCCATGAGACAGCAATGCAGACACTATCTCTGCCGACGGAGGTGGCAGCGATGGGTAGGCTTTGGCTGGAACCAAAAGACGTAGCAAAGAGCTCAATTCGTGGTGCCAGTCTCGCACTTGTCGCAGCACATATCCGGTCGCCAAATAATGCGGCAAGCTCGATAAAAGACAGGGCTGATGTGCTGATCTTCCTTCTGGGTATCAATGGATATGTCCACTTTTGTCGGCCCATTTCGTTGCAGCTCATTGCCTTGGCCATTTCTGTCAAGACTTTAGACACATTGTCCAGTGCGGCATCTTGGAGGTCGACATCATGGGCGTATCATGAAGATGACACAGGAAGTGGGTTAGGCCTTTTCCCTACCTCTGTGATTCCCCTCCCTTCAGGTCTACGGCCCTCTTCTAGACGCTCTTGCTTTGCGCGCGGAGAGGAGAGGGGGATGGCAAGAGTGGGAGAGGAGGGAGGCGTGGTTGTGTGGGAGAAGTCTCACGCTCAGCGTCCTCCTCCTCGTTCAGGATCCTCAAAGATGATGATGACAAAAAAAGAAACAACTACAGTTTAATACTTATGTTTATAGAACCCTATTTGATTTTCTCATCTTCAAAGTCAAACACAAGCATTTATAATCTTTAATATCAACAGTGCCTAATTCTAGCTAAATTCCAACTATGTTTACGCTGAGGCTTAGGAGCAGGATTTGAGCTTTGAGGACTTACTTTAATGGCTGATACATAACTAGCCTTGAAGCACTCTTGCAGAGCCAGACAAGGCACCTAGCCTCACCCTATCTCAGAGGCTACTACGTTTAGGGTTGGCATCGTTGATACTAATTGCTTGGACACTGAGAGGGTCGATGTTTCCAGGAATCCTGCCCATCTCACAGTCAGTCGGACTGCCATCATGCGGTATTTGGCATCGATAGACTGAGGCGTCGTTTTCCGGATGTCTTTGAGGCTGGCATTTTTCGACAATCGCCAGCGACAAAAAAAAATCAAAGTAAGCGGATTGCCCTCTTTCCTTGGACTTTCTGTCGGATTGTTAAAACTACGAGATACCTGACCGATATGAAATACTTAGACATCAGTCTAAATAATAAGCCATGTCAAACGTTAGTACAGCGGCTCTAACTCTTTTAGGAGCAATTGTAGCTGTCTCCAAGAATCTAACATGTCGTCTACGTTTCGTATACCGCTCAGAAGAGACTTGACCACAATGCGTGCCCATAAGAAACCCCCGTCAGCCTTCTACACAATTTCTCCTACAGGCTCTGGTGTCGCTTCTCGTTCCTCTGCTGCAAGTCGTCGAAATGCCCAGTTTGAACGCAACCTTTCGTTGAGGTAAATCTCAGTAGGGTTAGGTTTAGAGGAGGACTTTTGTGTCTGTTGCCTCTTGATGAGGGTTTTTTTTACACTTGTAGGTTAAGTGGCCTCTCGTGAGGGCTTTTGTGCGCCTGTATAGCGGCTCTCCGGCAGGGCTTCTGCCTCTGGATACGGGCTTCCGCATGTTACTTGCTTATGGCCGAAAACATGAAGCGTATAAGCAGGTGTGCCTCGTGAGGGCTTCCGAATTCGTGTTCCGAATATAGTTTACGCGTTGCGTTGGAGACCTGTAAGTCGAGTCGAATAGTTGCATACTTGAATTTGAATCAAAGAAATTCATGTAGCCCATCGATGAGGAAGAATAGCTTAATAGGTACTTGACAAGCGATTTGATTGCCATTGTTGGATATCGTATGATGGTGGCCTGGATTCCATCCCTAAGATTTGCTTCTTCTGCCGATGAAACAGCTACCATTTCAATCCAGCTGTAATTTGTAACGTGCGTTCTATGTCCTATCATACCGTCTAACAAGGAGACTTTGCGTCTGTCAATGCGCTTCCTGATTTACTACTTCAAGACGACTCATCATCTGAACAGCGACAGGAATGACTTGCAGGGTGGTCGTATTCTGATTGTCCAGTAGCAACATCAGAATTCATCGAGTCTGTACATCCACTTCGTCAAAACGAATAGCAGAAAGTCGCACTGTTTGCGAGTCAATCTTTTCTCTAGTGCAAGGTTAATATTGCTGATTTCCTAATAACGTTAGGTTCATCTCACTTTATAGAGAACAGGAGATTTGTTTCAACGGCCTTTCTCAACTCTCTGAGCCTCGTTACTAAATCGGCGATGTCGCTACTGTTCCAGCCACCCTTGAGATGCTGCTCAAATGTCTTCATACTTCTTCGGGCCTTGTTCTTGAGTAGAAACTTATCAGTCAGTACAAGTTTGTCCAGTTTCGTAATTATCTCCACAGCGCGGCTCGATCGCATATTAACTGGAGGTGTTTCTTCTCCTCAAGTTCTTCGTGAAGCAGGAACCTTGGTGCAAATGTGAAAATTATTCGCGGAGTTTCTTCACTAGATATTAAAGCTCTTTCGTGATGATTTGTATCTTTTCCTTAATATCCAAATTACCAGAACAAGTACTTGCATAGTTCCCCGGACGCATCCCAGAGTGCTAACGCTTGCTGTTTTATATCACAGCCATGAGCGACCTTCAAGGGAATAATCTCGATGGCATGTGGCAGAGAAGCCCTCGAACTTCCAGTTTCAAGCCGAGCAGGCGAGCTTTAGCAGTCAAATCCATTGTGGCATTGCAGACGTTCGTTATAGTGCTCTTGAAGTCAAGCATTCCATTGTAGTGTCTGGCTAAGGGTACGTCGAGGCTGTTCCGGAACATACAGCAATCTCCCAATTTGGACCGAAAACGCTGTCGTCAATCTGGTAATCAGAAGGGCCATCCTTCTCATATGAAGTTTGATGGTGAGAGGCCGGATCTCGTTGCAAAGCCGAGAAAATCGAGTTTATGTTTTGCTAAGTAGTATCTCGCGACGTCTAGGTATACTGCTGACACCATCTTACTGTAGTCCGGAATTATGAAATTCTGAGCTGACGATGGGGCTATGCAAAGTGATGCAAATATTTTGTCGCGCGGATTTTGACAACTTGTGTTCCCGAAAGCTTGAATGACTTCATGAAGATCTAACTCTTGACTTTCGAAACGAAGAGCTCTAATGGACATCATTTGTCGGAAATTTCGTTGCGAATCGTCCATGAAATCCATATTCACCCCCCTTATTTCATCAAGATGTCGATCAATACCTGCCGTATCTGTTAACTTGGACCACGTCGTGGTAAAATTACCACGAATAAGTTCAATCTTGGCTAAAGGAGCAGTAACCATGTTGCCTCGGACGAAGAAACGGCCAGCTTTGTTGACGATAGCTTCCTGGCAGACCCAGCACCTTTCCCACCAAGTCCATGTTAACATTGAGCAACTTCCATGCCAGGCTCGATGCATGGGTGAACTAGGACGGTCGAATATTTCCTTATCGAATGGCGAAATCGCTGCGAGCATCGAAGAAAACAATTATTCATGCTGTTCCGGGTTTTGGAGGTTACCACCATGGCCTTGGCCGGACTTGCTGGACTAGATGAGCCCTTTTATTTCCATGGAAATACTCAATCTTAGGAAAGGCAAGACGAGGCGTGAGCTCTCTCATAAACTGACCCATCATACGTATCTGATGACTTTTCTCCAGATCATTTAATCGATTAATGCAAATAGCATCAACCCACAGATAAAGGGCCTGTTCATGGTTTGCAAACGACAAAGGGCGTCCCGGAGATTTCTAGTAACCCAGAACGGCTTGTTGTCGAGCAGGATTCGACCGGATGAGTACGTGTATCCTATGTGTCTCCCCACGTATATGACAGCGCTGGATATTGTGGATTCGATTCGAGTCTAGATTGACGTAGATGAGAATGTAATGCCACATTTGAGCCGAAATCAGCTGGAGAAATCGAATCTCGCCGCTTCAAAGTGGTCGATGTTCAAAGGAAGTCATACATGAAGCCTTCGAAGGTTGTGACGAAGACAAGAGCGTACATGGAAGGCTGAACTGCATGCGCCCAGACCTCTGATCTCAACTGATGAAGGCTGCGGCTTCTATATGTCTCCGCACAAACAGTATATTGCTATGTGGCGGAGATTGATGCTGAAGGAGCGACTATACCTGAGAAATTAACCTACCTAGGAGTAAATAAATGTTGTAAGAGACCAACTGTTACTTCCTACACAACGTCTCAACTCAAACGTGGTTTACTCTCCGCCTTGAGCTCAACCTTGAAGTTCAATAAGATGAAAGCTGGTTCCTTTACGTATTCGTGCGGGGAACCCCTCACGCATGTATCTGCGACGCCACCCATGTTTACATAACCACTATTGGAGTCCATGTACTCTCATCGCCACCATGGACAGCGGGAATATCACGAAATTTCGACCTTGTGTGTGAGAAAGTGCGAGAAAGATGATGCTTTGTCTTCAATGGTGATCGTATGATGAGAGCGATTGATGTTCTGTTGGTGATGCTTTGAACTAACTTCTCGAAACTTCAGCATATCGCCTATTTGGGTTGCACCTCGGCTCCCCACACTAAACGCTGTGGGGAAGCTCGGGAGGGTTCAATCAACGACGGATATAAATAAAAAGACATCATCATACTTAAAACTTTATACTGAATTTATTGTCAAAACCCCGTATATATCTCCCAAAATGCCAATCTGCACCCTCCATCTCCTCTCCCTCTCCGTGCCTATCCATCAATTCCTCTCCGCCGTCTCCGCTTCACCCCTCACCCCATTCACAATCGGAAGAGTCGTGCGCTGGATCATCCTGCCAACCTCGACGTCCACCGATAAGTTACTGGCGCAAAACATACATTGGGACCTCCTCATCACACTGCCAAATACCGATCCTCTTCCTGCAAGTCTACAGGAATTAGTTCAGCATCAATGGACTGTTCATGCTGGAGTGTATGTCTATTCGCGCGACCTCTTTTCTTGTCGCGAATCCTCTCTTTTTTGTGGGCGTCAGGACTAGAGAGCTTTCTGCAGCTATTATTCTTGCTCGTTAAGAGGTCACTGACTCCTTGGTTCGAATAGACCTTCCCGCCTCCTCCAAAACTTCGCCTCGAAGAATGAAAAACTCCTGCACCCAAATCCAAGTGATGTGCCCGCACTAACCGGCGCCCTTAACAAATCGCAAGTCGCAAACTCCTCACAAGATCTCGAGCTGAGTCCGGAGTTAAATGAATGGATATCCGAGTTCGGATCCAAAGAGGGGAAAGGAGCGGTATCAATGCTCAACTTGCTCGCATTTAAGGAGGGGATGAAGGGGGAATATCTCAAATACGGAGCCGAGTTTGCGAAATCGATAGGGTCGAAGAGGGGAGGGAATGCGAAGATTGTGGGCACTGTGGTTCCTCAAGGAGATGATGGGGGGCGGGGCTGGGATGAGATTGCACTGGCGCATTATCCTAGCATCTGGCATTTTGCGGATATGCTGGCTAGTAAGGATTATCAGGCTGTTAATAAGAAGCATAGGGTGGGAAGTTTGAGGGATACGTTTATTTTGTGTACGACCGAGTTGGGGCTTAAGGAAGTGGTGGAGAGGGCGTCGGCGAAGTTGTAAACTACGGTTGTGGGAGGGCACATGGATGTGAATGGATAGTTAGGGAAAGACGCCATCTGGAATTACTGCACAGATGGAGCATTGTGTTGTAGATTAAGTAAATTATTCAGAAGATGCGATGGGACCTAAAGAAGCGGCTGGAGAAGTGGCTGGAGAAGGAAGCTCTTATTGAGAGAATACGCGAATGCACGGCGTCAATTTTACATGATTTAGAATTGCAAAGGATCAATTCTCCGGATCTCCGGCGTCTAATTTCTTCCACTGCTTGGTGCCGATGTGGTCATGGTACAATGACTCCGGAGACTATGGTTCGATAGGGATTCAGAGGATTGAGGATTTAGCCCTCCTGTAAAAAATGATGTTACATGAGCGAAACCCATGACAATACGAGGTGGCATATGCTTGGCCCCGTTGTAGAGCTATCCCACCTGTGAACTAGTGACGTTGAGTTAAGCATATTATTTGCATGAACTTCCCGCCGGCCAGACCACCTTCCCAGGACGGCAATTGGGTTCAACAGATATTCTCTTTCATTTTTAGTGATAAGTGTTGGAGTTGTAGTAGTGAGGCTTCGGCTGGCTATATAATTGGAATTGCTTACCTATCGAGGCATTCTAGATTTATCTACTTAGGAAGCTTTGGATAGGATAGAGGTTATTAGAATACTGATTTTGTGTCTTAAACTGTGTTTTCGCGCATTGCCTATAATGGAAAAGGAGACGCCTAATATTTTTGTACCAGCCTAAAGATTAATATTATTAATTTACATCTAACTTCATTCTGCGGCGCTCATAAGGTAAAATTTAATGCTTAAGAATGGCGTCTTTTAACGAAAATGTCCAGTCAGCTTAAAAATGCTAGAAATGCCTAAATTAGGACCCTAAACTATGTGCCAACCCTTAAACCTCAGCGTTTACGAAGTAACGCAGAAGCTTGTTGTCTGGGCAACTATACGCAACAGTACCTCTGACTGCGTACTTACAGGGGCTGTTATCACTTTTAGCCGCAATCTAGCCCCGAAAACGGTGTCTAACGTAGCTTAACGTCGACTTCTCTGTTTAAAATATTAACACAGTAAAACAAGCCCTCTCTCGTATATTCTGTTCTTTCCTGAGAACAAAATCATCTTGACGACTGACTTTAATCATAGCAAACCCTTAATATCTCAGAAGGGAGTTCTCGCAGCCCGCGACAGGATTCGTCACGGATGTATCTTTCAGTCAATCGTCTACTGCCCTTCTTGAGTTGCTTGACACACTCATACTCAGCTGCAGATCAGATACCGCAAATTGTATCCTGGAAGAAACTTTCCAGTTCCAGACTTCTCGACCTCATCAAAGAAGACGCTGATACTCGAGCTCTTCTGGAATTCATTTATGGGCAGACCAGACAGCACGCTGTGGAAGTGATGGGATGAGAAACGTCTGCTGGAAAGCATTCTAGGGGGCCGACTCGGAGAATGTGGAGTTCTATGGCCCTTCGACGAAACCCGATTGGATTGTGAAGATGCTGGATACTCCAATCGGCACAGACTATGAATGCATCAATGGAGGGATTCTGAAGATACCTGGACCCAGCCAATCTGCGTGCGAGTGATATGTCAACCGAACAAGGTACCGAGCCATGAGACTAAGGAAAAAACGTTTGAGGCTGTGGACAGGCTATTCCAGATACTCCCACCACGTAGCAATATTTTTGGAATACTCCAGTACTTTATTTTTGCGACTTATCTAGGACATCCCTAGAAATGTCGAGAGATAATACAGGTGGCGAGCGAGCAAGGTGTCACTCACGAGTTCATGGATATTTCGACGGACTTGATGGTCTTCCTAGGTAAGTTCGCTCTTGGGATTCAAGACAGTGAAGGCGTCTGAGATCTAGCCGTTTTTGGAACCATGTTTAGCATCGGCGTAGTAGTCGATTTCTGATTGCCAGAGGCCTATGTATTATTGCTGCAGGAGTGCAGTGTAAGAATAAACTTCTTGACATATGTATAAATAGGCCTTAACCCACATTGGCAAATATACGCCATCATTAGAGCTCCGCTTTTCAGAAAGCTCCAGAGAGAGTTAGATCATGTGGAATTCCACAGATCATGGCAAGAACAGGCATCAGAACTATAGTTATAAACATCGTATAAGGGAGAATTTCAATAGATGATATTGTGAAAATGAACGAGAGTTGGCAATCAAGAAAATACTTAGAAGGAAGCCTACTATTCCACAAGTAATGTGTGAGGTCTAGATAATCGCCAGTATCACATCGGTCATAACTCAATATGAACATAAGCACCAAGTATTCCGTAATCTCACAAATTGGAATTAGTATTATTGTCGTGCGGAAGCCAATTGGGCCTTTGGGCAATGTCTAGAGAAAGACTTACTGGAAACAACAGAAGAATCGTTTCTTTACTCGCATGACAATAATTCTCCGCTTCTATGCCCCTAATGTTAGTAATTCCTTCAATAAGACACAAGATGCATTCAACTTTGAAGCCGAAACGAAACTATACGACATGACATGTCGCTCTAGGTTTGCCCTTGGATAGACTTGAAGTTATAGCAACGCGAATATGAAGATATGCATCAAGACTTTATGATGAAATGGCAAGAAAAAGCCATACATGAAATGCCTTCCAACAAACCCGCCTGGGTAGCTCAATCGGTAGAGCGTGTGACTCTTATCCTTCCTCTTCATCTAGAAGATATCCATCTTAAGATCATCTCAAGGTCGCGGGTTCGAGCCCCGCCTCGGGCTCAATACCCGAGTTCCTGCAAAGGACTCTTCACTTTTGCATCTTGAACGTTGTCTGGGAGTTGGTTATTCTCAAGTTTTAATTTTTATCAATTTTCCGCGTTATGCGGCTTGGCAAGGCTAATGTGGACCCCCTGCGCTAACGGGCCGGGTTGTGGAAAACTCATTTTTCCTGATTCAACAACTGAGCTCTCATCATCTCGCAATTTTCATCAAGTATTTATTCATGATGATGTATGAAAATTTTGTTCCTCCTCATGACTGGCCTTTCTAATGTAATTTCAATCCCGATCGAGAAGTTGCAAGTGACGCTGATTACCTTGCCAATTGTTACAACCCTTTACATCAGAACTAGCGGAGTGAGATGGACTACTATTCTAATGCCAAATCTAGCTCTTTTATATAATTCATATTGTTGTTACTAACTGTTAAAGTGACTTTATGATTTGCTCAAATAACTAATGTTAAAGTGATCTCATCCATGATGGATGCTTAGAAATTGGGATTTATAACAGATTCGTTGTTTGCTAGACAAACCACCGCTCTGTTATTCAAGAAATGCTCTCTACATAAACAAAACCTTTATTTTCAATCGGCCTCTCTTGTTCACATTGTTCTGAACTTTGGCCAAATTTTGTCTTAGTTTGTCATATATCAATCTCCGTTAAAAACAATCGAATAGCTCTAAGACTCATGTCCTTCAAAATCGTTTGCATAATTACTATAGCTACCAGTTCATATTACCATGTCTAAATCATCGCATCTATTCTATTTAAATCATTGCATCTATGTACATGAGCTATAACTGGTGTACTTGGACCTGTAGATCATGTCGCAGCTCATTTCTTTTCGTTCTCCTATGCATTTCCCTTCGCCAAGTTCAACATGAAGGGTGGTCTGTATCTCAGAACCTCATGTTTCAGTAACATGGAGGTTGATGTGGGATGATTTTTGCCTGTCTCCGACTGCTCTCTTCTTGCGCCCAGCGTTGAGCTTCATTCAATCGTTGCCATTCATCAAGTCCTCCCCAAACGTTCGCGCCATTTGCGGCAAAGGTTGAGGGTGGAAAGGCAAAATTTGGCCCATTCCAGAGTTCTAGTTGCTTCAAACCCCATTTATTGTCCATCCAAACTATTCCATAGAACATTAACATCGGGAATGGTCCACTTGGAAGCTGTAGCCAGAATGGCCGTTGAAACTCTGGAGGCCAAGGGAAGCCTGCTCCAGTGAGCTGCCAGAAGTTGACAATTTGGGCTGGAGCTTGGCGAGGTCTTTGCGGTCCTCTTTGGTTTCGTGCAACTGCCTTCTGTTCCTGTCCACCTTTGTTATTTGCTCCCCTATTTTTTGTGTTTCTGCTTTTCCTTGTGTCTGTTGACCCATTTCCTTTTGCAGCGCCTCCCGCTCCGCCTCCTTTATCGCTCTCATTTCCATTCTTCCGTGAAGGTCTGCAATATTTTCGCTCACACTGCTTACTCCTGTTTTTCTCCTTCTTTTTTGCCTTCGCCTCCTCTATTTGCTGTGCTGTGGGAGTGATAAATTTCTTTTAGTTGTTTTTTCCTTCTAAGTGTCCGTGATGTGCTATTTTGAAGGCTATATGGAGATCTATGGGAGGTGTACTTGGTGTTGGGGAAAGTGAGTGAATTTCTCGCGGTATTTATCTCCATTATATTTAAGTTGGAAGGAGCCGGATTAGAATTTACTAGTTCAGACGTATCGTTATACTCCTGAATTGACTGAATGAGTGTTGACTTAGTCGTCGTCGCCGTCTGCGAAATCTACGAGTGGGTGGCGTAGGCAAACAGGTTTAAGATGATGCCAATTATTGGATATTGTTTCGATAAATCAACTCTAATATCATAACTTAGTACCATATGATAAATTAGAGATCGATTTGGAATTACTTATCTCTTAGCACTACGAACAATGAAATAACACTATCATAATAAACCAACATTAAAGTCGCTTCTGTTTTGGAAGATTGTCGTAAATATGACTTCTATTGAGTAAATTGTGCTGAAAGTGTTCACTCTTAGTCATGAGATGGGAAATCACAGGAGCAAACGACCACTGTCTCCTCATTGATCTTGACTTTCCTTTTCAATATATAATGGCCAAAAACTTACAATTTACAGAGATCTATACAGTCCATCGCAGTCATCAGCTTTTGCCTCTCATCTTCCCACACAAGAATCTTTTCTCTCGCCATGCTATTCTCCATTCTACTTCTCACCATTCTCTACCTCCAGCTCAACCCACTCCACCGACACCAACGCCCACAACGTACTACGTCCAAGGAATCTCTGCGATCCATTATCATGGACTTCATTCCGTTTGGGATTCTTATACTCCTTATCCATCATATATTTCTCATCAAGGACCATCAAAGCCCTTGCAGTCCTCAAGTAATTCAGCAAAATGACCACTTCCAACTCTCAACAACCACAACACCAAATAAACAACGACCATGGCTCAGCTGTTATCCAACCGTGGAGCCTCGCTGGTATCTCTACCTCTCTGCTCTATCTAGAAGACATTTTTGAATACATGCGGATCCTCCTGATTCAACTTACTCTTTTAGTACAGTTTATTCAAGCGGAGTGGAGAGGACACTTCCCATGGTAAGAGTGGTAGCAGCGGGGGTGGAGTGCGCGGGCAAAAGTCACTGTTTTACTTAGAGACAAAATGAATTAAGTATGATGGTGTGCCATTATTTGTCTATTACATGTGGTATCTTACTTCGAAAATCCCTAGGACTCCCTTGCCATCAGAAAGTATACTGAAATTCAGCTTACCTTTCTTTACAACATCCAAAAATGTCTTATTAAGGATATCATCAAATTTAAAGGAGAACCTCCAACTTAAAGCGGTGTTAGTGCAATTCGAGCCTTATGAACCTGATCGCCTCGTTAATAAATTCGGGATTTCTGATCGTGGTGGGCCCAAATCCCACGTAAGTCGGCTACTTCGTTTTTTTTTTTGCATTTCTGTCCTTTTGAATCCAATCCACTGGATCTGGGACTCTGGCCTCTCAACTACGACTCCGTTTCACCGGGGTTTATCAACAATCAACAAGAAGCTGAGATTCTCTCTAAAACATTTGGTAAAACTCAACGCGTCCTTGTATTCTTAGTACCTAAATAAATCTCAATGCTCTAATTTACAGCCATCAATTTTTCTGAACTAATGCCGCTCTATTAAATATGCTTTCCGCAAAGTGTATACACTTTTTTCCCGCAAGTTCTGCACATCCTCCAATCTTGCTTTTGTCTTGTATCTTTTCCTGCAGCCTTCTTTGATCCCTCCGGCCTCTCCTTGTACGATTGCTCCTGCTTATCTGGACTATTTGGACGAGCATCTTTGAATCCTCGTGGGGCAGGTCCTGCACCTCTTTGCAATATCTGACCGGGAAGCAACGCCTGCATTGCCATCAGCTCCAATAATGCCCCGAGTACTAGCACGATTATCAGACTCTTCGTCTGCACCGGCGTCAAGATATCCAAAACACCAGCAGTTTGTTGCATAGGTTGTCTTGCCGGTTGTTGTAAGTGAGTTTGTTTTCTCTGCTGTGCATAATCTTTCCGCCTTCTTTGGTTGTTTGCCTGCTTCTTTGACATTCTCTCCTCATCAGAGCTATCCTCCAGAATTCTCGTCTTCAGAAGTCACCTCCTCAGAACGCTCCTTTTTAGAGCTCTCCGTATCAGACCATTCCTCGTTCATACCGTTTAACTCGCTATCTCTAGCCTCCTTGTCTTTCTTAAAAATCCCGTAAAGTGCTGTTGCTGTGTCCGCCCGGTCGCTGCTTTTGACTCAGGTCTTGATTAAATTTTGGCTGATACAAGGATGCTTCGGATTTAAAGAATGTGGGATAGTTTTGTTGCCGACGACACGCGCTTGGTGGCTGAGATGATGATGCGGGTGAGGTGCTGTTGAAGATTCAAATTTTCTTCTCTAGAGCGGTATTCCCAGAAACCATATCTCGCGACTCCATCACAGCCTCATTAGCTTCTAATTCGAAAATTCCGTTCTCTTCTGTTTTCGTTTCCGTCTGTAATTTCTCTTTTCGTCTCTTTTGCTCTTTGTTCTCGATCAATTCAGGTCCCTCAGTCCCATCCTGTTCTACACCAGCATGAGAACTCACTAATAACTTCTTCTTCTCTACAGCTTGATTTTGCCTTTCATCATCTTCCTCCTGCTTCTTCTCATACTCCTCCCAACCCCCAAAATCCTCCTCTTCCTCCTGAGCCTCAACCCAAAACTGCCTCTCTCTTGCGAACGGCCTCATCTCGATTACATCATCATCTTCTGAGATCGAAATAATAGCAAGAAGCATGTGCATACTAAGATGGAGATCGATTATATCGATCTTGTCGACTTGTGAAGTGCAGCGCAGGCAGTGATTATGTTTCGCGGGAGCTGTTGAGGAATGACTAGGCGACGAGAATGAGGACTGAAGGGAAGGCAAGGATGGGAGTAGAGGTTTAAATAATTGAGAAGGAGAAGAAGGTGGAGGGCGGATGAAGTATGGCGAGAGAGGAAGATGAAGAAGAGATGGGTTGGATGGTGGAGACAACTGCAATTGGTATTCGTGTTGAGGATATAGACTGTCCATTGACCAGTTCTGTGTAATTTTGATAGGAGGATAAATATTGATGAACATATGAACATATGAACGGATATGGGGTGATATTTATATTTGTCCTGCTCGGCCAAGCCTCAAACCGGCCAGACGAATTGTGCGACGCAGTCATTATTCTAGAATTCAGATCGAACGCGTATGTTGAGGTCTTTGAGTTGAAACAGAGTGTATTTCAGTCAGTTAGAGACTCAATGTGCTTAAAAGTCTATGAGGTCGTACTCGAAGTCAGACATTATGGCTCGAATTGTTGCAACAAACAAAGCGATGGCAAATGAGGTTTGACATGAGAGAAATTTGAAGATTGAAAGGGTGCACAATGGAATGGATTCACGCAGATGAATCAAAACATGTAGAACATAATGCCTTTATAATGCTGAGACAATCATACCAATTGTCTAGAAGACAGTGGGAAAGAGCCTAAAACATACAATGCTCGCAACGGCAGTGGCTCGCAAGAACATGGCAGGTCTCAAAAGTCCTTGAATCTTCCAGCACTAAAAAGAACGTCTCTTGAAAATATAATTATGTGTTATCTTGCACTTCTCTGGCTAATGAATGGCCAACTTCAGCTTCAGATAGCATGGATGACGTCGGAGGGTCATGGAACGGTAACCCAGCGAAGCCTCCCCAACACCAGGATTCTCCTGCGCTCGCCGTGAGAAAACAGTAGAATAAGACAAGAACTGCCCCTCTAAATCCAGCTCACTTGCAGAAGGAACAAGAGGAAAAAGATGAAGACGTGGAAACGACCCAAGTGAGAATATAATAACTCTACAGGAAAGATCCAAGAAGAGATGGAGGTTTACGAGGAATGTGGGAATGGCACAGAGATACATGCTGCAGGGCTGTTTTAGCAGAGTGAGGGAAAATATAGGGATATGATGAAGTGGGGTAAACCTCCTGGTATTGGGAATTATGAGGAGAATGAGGAGAAACATGACTGGGCATGACTGCTAGAAGGGAATGTGGAAGAGGGAAATGCACACAGCAGCAATGAAGGGAATAAAGGGGATGATGAAGCTGAGGAGTATAGCATGATGCCAATAGGGTAGAAATCGTGAACAAGGAGAGACACTTCTGTGCCCTATGTGTAATGTAAAAGTGGACTGCTCTTGTCAAAAACATGTTTGTTTACTCATTTATACTATAGAGAAAATGACGTAGTCATATAATCACACGTAATTCCTCGTCTCTCTCATCCAAGAGATTGACTGGCTTCTGACTGTTCTGACAGCATTTGCCTCTCCCCCATCAGAGACCTCAGAAACGTTATGCCAACCAGAGCCACACACCAAGAACGAGCAGAATGAGCCAATAGAGGAATAGCTGAATCAGCCACATGCAGCCAGTGAAACTGGTCAGAAGGAGTATGAGAAGAAGAACGCAAGAATCCTCAGGAAAAATAAATGGACAAGAGAGAGTACATAGCAGGGGATTGGAAGTTCAGAGGGAAAGGGATCAATGCACAGGATAGAACACAGCATTTTAGTATGAAAAGCAGGGAAAGCTGAATGGATAAAAGACAACAATTGAAGTAAAGGGAGTAGCCTTAGAATAATAATGCGGGAATGTGAATAGAAGTGCAAACATCGCCTGGAAATGTGCACAACCAAGGGATCGCAATAAGGTCAACTTGATTTAGTGATTAACATGATTTAGTACCCTCCGTTCGCAATTCAGGGATTCGCAATGCAGCAGATCAGCACAGGATAAATAAGAAACGAACCTCTCGTCTGGAGATGCCAAATATCACCATTCTATACTTCATATCATCCATTCCACTAAAGCCTCTGGAATCCACAGTATCTAAGTTAAAACACTTTTCTAACAAAAGATCTCAATGGCGGACAAAATCAAATCCTCTCGCTTCTCTTTCGATCCCTTTGAGCTACACATCTCCGGCGGCCCTTCCCACCCGGTGCTGCAGGCCATCCATCAATCTTCAAGACAGCAGGAACAAGTAAGAGACCAAAACCAAGAGGACCAAAGAAGCCTTACTGGCTGGGCGAGGCGAATGGAAGAAGAAATGAAGAGGGCTAAGATCATTCTTTGGGCTAGGGACATTGAGATGGCGCGAGGCGATTTAGAGAAAGCAGAGAGATCGGTGGAAAGGGAGAGGTTCGAGAGAGGTGTAGAGAGGATATACAAACAGGACAGTAATGAAGCGGTACGGGTAAAAGACATGAAGAAGGATAATCGGACTGGTTGGATGATGGTTAGGGTAGAGGAGGATGACGTTAAAGAAACAGACACAGGCGGGACGGAGCGCAGTAAGACGAGGGCATAGCTATTGAGAGTAAAGGCAGTAAATGATGAATGGTGTGCTTAAACATAATTCAGAGATCAAAACGAGTTATTGCAGGAGAGCAAACTGAACTAGACAAAGACTGGACTTAACTTCAAGTTCTAGTGTTTGAGAGATCAAACTTCAGGGTGATTAGCATATTCACTGCCCAGTCAACCCCAAGGTCATTGTCAGAGTCAGAGCTGATCCAATGGTATCTATCACTGTAGTGGCTAAAAGGGTGTATGCAATGTTCCCTCACCATGACTTGGGCACGAGAAGAAGAGGGACAAAAGTGCAAAAGGTTTGCATCGACCGTGAATCGAACACGGGGCCCATCGATGCCTGGTTGTTGGTTTTCGTATTTTGGTATATGATTGCGGGCCCCGGCCTGCTCTCGGCTTCTGGTTTCCCAGCAATACAGAAGCAGCCGCCCGTTCCTCTTTTCTCGTTTCCTCTTCCTACACCACCTAACACCAACATTTCCTTTCTGATTTTGAGATCCTGACAACTAGGCGTCTTCGGTGGGTTTGCAATTCTAGGATCCAATTTGTCGTGCGCTGGAAAGGTAGACACCATGTTAGCGCGTGGCCTGCTCTAGTTTGTTGTGCCTCACACGCCTACTCCTCCTCCTTCTTCCACTCCCCTCTTCGCTCTGTTCTTAAAAACTTTCCTAGTTCCTTTGCGTTTTTACGATACGCTGCGCCTTTGCTAGTTGCTCGCTCCCATCTTCCTCCTAATCTCAAGCTCCTAGTGTTTTTTCGTGACCTAAATATAGTAACTACTAGTCTAGATTAAGCTAAGCCTTAGGTATAATTAATTAAATTATGATTTTTTAATTTTAATTTTAACTTTAGGGTTGAAATTAAATTATGATTTTAATTATAACTTAATCATAATTGTTAACGTTCGAAATGTGACTGTCCTAAGACGGGCCGCTCCGTGATTCTAATCGGCGGCTGCAACTTCGCGTCAGCGGCGTCACGTTCACATGGGTTGTAAGGTCCACTAGGCTAAGAAGGGCTCGTATTCCGTCGAGCCAACGAGTGGGCTGTGTTCCTCGTATTTATAGATGCCAATGGGGCATGGCAATTAACATGTGAATGTCAGACACTGCAATAATGAAGAGAGTCGCGCAGTCTTGCACCACTTATATCTTGTTTAACTTCTCCGTGCTTATTATTGTCCTCCTCCGACTTCCCATCGTCGATCCAAATCATACCACTCTCTTCACCCCTCGAGCTTAATGACCCTGTATCCGAGGTCCGAGGTAATGTTGAAGTTTATACTGCTGTATAATGACTTCATGGAGGCGTTCATCAAAAATCAAACTCTCCTCGTCGAATCGTTGGACTCAAAACTGAGCTCTGAGCGGAGCTCAGTTTTGGGTCCGATGATTATATAAGGAGTATGTATCTCTCCATGTTCCATGCTTTTATTTATTCCATTTCACATATTCAAAACATATCAATTACAATTCACTACAATAAACGAAACATCACAATGCCAAATGAAATAGGCATCCACAACGGCCACAAGATGCGGGATCCTAAGAAAACAAATGCCTACCTTGTCGGTGGAGGCATCGCATCCCTAGCCGCCGCAGCACATCTAATTCAAGATGCACACGTCCCGCCGTCCCAAATACACATCATCGAGTCAGGCCCACTTCCTGGCGGCTCTATGGATGGCGCCGGAACAGCAGAGAAGGGCTACGTCTTACGAGGCGGCCGAATGCTGAATTTCACCTATCTCTGTCTTTATGGACTCCTTTCCACCATTCCATCCCTGACAGATCCAAACAAGACTGTTAAGCAAGAAATTGACGAGTTCAACGCTATCCCTGAGAACAAGACGCATGCACATGCCCGACTCGTTGCCAAAGGTGCAGATGGACCGGAAATCATGGATGTGCATGCACTTGGCTTGCATGGAAAAGATAAAGTCGATCTGATAAAAATGATGGCGGAAAGCGAGAAGAGCTTGGGCATTAAGAGAATCACAGATTGCTTCGAGGAAACGTTCTTTGAGACCAAGTTCTGGTATATGTGGGCAACTATGTAAGCATTCACACTTAGATCGACTCAAAACTGTTCAGAAACTGACCATCGGTCTAGGTTCGCATTTCAGCCCTGGCACAGTGCAGTGGAATTCAAGCGGTACCTCCACAGATTCGTGCACGAGTTCAAACGGATTAACACGCTTTCTGGTGTTGATCGCACCCCATTAAATCAATTTGACTCAATTATTCTACCCATTGAGACCTATCTCAAAAAGGAGGGAGTAGAGTTTAGATACGGTTAATTTCCACCCATTAATCCCCGACAACACAGAAGCTAAAGTCTCACAGATACTAAAGTGACTAGCCTCTCATTCCTCGATTCTCCCAAGATCACCGTAGATGAAATCCACACCAGCTCCAATGGCGCTATAGGAATCATCCACGTCGAGCCGGAAGACATCGTCTTCGTCACCATCGGCTCTATGACGTCCTACGCCTCAATCGGCAGCAACACTTCCGCACCAGCTCCACTTCCCGCTCCTGCGGCAGGCAAGGAAGCTCCTGATGGAGCCTGGGCACTCTGGGACTCCTTCACAAGAACACCCCACGCATCCGTCCTAGGCAACCCTGCAAATTTTTACTCCCGTCCCGCTGAATCAAACTGGCTCTCCTTCACCACCACTCTGCACGAGCCGTCATTCTTCGAGCGGTTGGTGAAATGGAGCGGCAACACACCTGGCACTGGTGCCCTAGTGACTTTTAAAGACAGTAACTGGCTGATGAGCATTGTGGTGCCTAAGCAACCTCATTTCATCAACCAGCCTTCCAGCGTACAGGTCTTCTGGGGCTATGCATTACACCCTGAGAAAATCGGCAATTATGTCAAGAAACCGATGGCCGAATGCACCGGCGCCGAGATCCTGACCGAGTTGTTGGGGCATATGAACTTCCCAGAACATCCCACACTCGAGTCATCAACCACTATCCCATGCATGATGCCCTTCATCACGTCACAGTTCCTAACTCGGGAATATACCGACCGCCCAAAAGTCATCCCTGCGGGGAGCACGAATTTGGCGCTATTAGGTCAATTTGTAGAGATTGATAGCGATACTGTATTTACAGTTGAGTACAGCGTTAGGGGAGCGCAGATGGCCGTTTTTGAGTTAATGGACGTAGACAAGAAACCACATGAGATGTATAGGGGTGATCATAATTTGGTGGTTATGGCGGAGGCGTTGAAAATGATGCTGGCTTAGGGAGCTGCCGGGAGGGCCCGCGGAGGCGGCGAGCGGGAGCGGCGCGGTGGTGAGGGAGGGGACTTGGGAGGACCTGGAGCAGGAGGGGCGTGCGGGCTCGGAGTACACGACGGAGACGTTGGGAGCGAGGTGGAGATGTCGGATGCGGAGATGGCGGAATGTGGTGATGATGTTGTTCCTGGTGGTGGATCTGGGTCTTTTTCTCCTTCGGCGAAGGATGTTAGGCCGGATTTCTGAGAATTGTGCGCCGTTTCCCTCACAGCTGGAGGCACTCTATGATAGCCTGCGTTATGACCCGTGGATTGGAATAGATTCGTCTTTGCTTGTGTTTTGTTCCTGAGGCCATGAGCCCTCTTTTTCCGAGTCTTCAGCCGAGCACTAAAGAGTGCAGTGTCCTAAACTGTCTCTCTATCCGCCCCTTCTGTCTCTTTCTCTTCATATATTCCCCCCTGTCGTGATGTTGGCGGAATGAAAGCATTCTCATGAAGAACAAATTATGGACATACGATGTAAATGTTGCTGCGTCTCGCCGTGATAGGGAGGAGCTGATGCCTGGTGACGACGAGGAAGGACACAAGCCTGATCATCCGTGTTCTTCCGAACATTCACAAGGCTAGGGTGGTAGGGGGCAGCATTGCATGTCGTTACGTGTGCGCGTATTTAATCAAAGCTGGATTCGAATCTAAAATTAAGGCTGACTGATGTCGCTTGCGAGGAAAGTGACAAGATCTACGCGGAATGGCGAGATGAGCTGCTTAAGCCGGGCAATCTAAGAGAAATCGCCATGTTTGTTGCGAAATATCATCTTGGGACACCCATCGAAGTCAGGACACCTCTCACTGGCGCATATAATCTGGCCGTGGTCGTGGATTTCCGAGGAGGCGGTTCGGCTTTGATTCGCTTTCCTAAGCCGGGCAAGGTGATGTTTCCAGAGGAGAAGGTCCGCAATGAGGTCGCCATAATGTGGTATATTCAAGAGCATACCTCGATACCAGTGCCGTTCATATTCCACTGGGGGACGAAAGAACAAAGTCCTTGCGGCCTGGGTCCGTTCATTATCATGGAATACGTCGACCATGCCTGCGATATCAGCGACGCGCTGAACACGCCTGGAAGACCACTTGAAGAACGCCCCATTCTTGATCCCTCCGTGGAAGAGGAAAGACTTCGCAAATTGTACGGCCAAATTGCCGATGTCCTGCTCCAGTTATCCGCTGTCATTCTCTAAGATTGGATCTCTCGCCCAAGTCGACGAGCATACTTGGGCTGTGACTAGAAGGCCATTAGCGTCAAATATGAATGAGATCGTACAGCTCGGAACTCTGCCACGCGGGAAACTACCTGTGCAAGGAGCAACATTCGATGCCTCTTCTTCATACCTCGTCACACTCGCAAATCTGCACTCTCTCATCTGACTCATCAGTGTAACGATGCCATCCACTCTACGAGCGACTGTCTCCAAAAGTACCTCGCAAGATATCTTTTTCAAGAACTCTCTCTTAAGGACGAGCTATTATGCTCGGAGCACCGTTCCGGACCCTTTAAACTCTGGTGCGACGATTTGCGCCCAGCTAACTTCTTGGTCAATTCCAACTACGATCTGGTTGCGGTCATTGACTGGGAATTCACGTACTCCGCTCCCGTGGAGTTCTCACAAGCGCCGCCCTGGTGGCTTCTGATCGAACAGCCAGAGTACTGGCCGGACGGAATTGATGAATGGGTTACAGCCTATGAGCCTCGTCTTGAGACCTTCTTGGCGGTCCTTCGTGAGCAAGAAGACGCTCATATACAGTCGGGTCGACTTGAAGAGCAGCACCGACTATCGACCCCGATGCGGCAAAGCTGGGACCGTGGTGATTTCTGGGTCGCGTATGCTGCTCCGAAGAGTTTCGCATTCGACACCGTCTTCTGGACGCATCTGGATGCGCGCTTCTTTGGGCCTGTGGCTAGATCAGATGGGAGGGAGCGGGAAAGCGGGGCTGGATTGCTCGACGACGAGGAAAGGGCGCAGATCGAGCGCTTGGTCGACCGCAAAGTAAAGGAATCGAAAATTGCGTCGTAGCATGGGAACCTGAAGGATGACTTAGCTGCCGCGTCGGGTAGCCATTGTGTCAAATAGGTCTGCAGAGCATATAGGCAATGGCTGTATCATCTTAATACAGAGCGTGTTGGGCGTGAAACAGCGCTTGCAGATATCCTCAACATCGCAAACAGCCGAGTGCAAGAGCCGGATTCCGATGAAGAATTATCTGCAGCAGAGGGTGTATCATTCAAATAACCAGAATGAAGACGCTCGAAGCTTGAGCCACGGCTACGTGGGCATACAGAATATTAAAACATCGGTCTGCGAAGCAATATCCATATCCAATCATTGCCCGAGACCAGACGGGATCAGCAGCACATAAGAGCCCCAGGCCCACCGCTATCTTCGAAAACAAACGCGCCAATCTGTCAGCGACGGTAATCCATGCAGCGTCCGATCGAGCAACTCGCATGCTCAGGTGCATCATCCCCCTCGCCGCTTTCCGACGCGGTCGAATACGGCTGGAAGCAACTAGATGTGTGGATTTGATGTGGTGGTGGGAGGGAAGCGGTGGCGAGAGGCAACTGTGAGAAGAACAGGGTGCGCAAGGGAGAGAAGCATGATGACGGGAAGATCCAACGGAGAATGCTAAGACTCTCTCAAGAACGAGGCGATGCAGTGAGCATGTTACACAACGAGGAGACTGGGGGAATGGGGGTTCGAACAGGGTAGCGGCGGGCGGGAGATGTGGAGGCGATCTGGTAGGCATGTATGGCATGCAGAACGGACAGCTCGCAAGAGTGATTCCTTTATGGTTTATCTCTTCGTGTCTTTGGCTTTTGGAAGAATCATGATGCAACAGTCCTTGCTACGCCTTAAGCCTTCCGGCGCGACCTAGACTTAGTCTTGCAGTTCTATGCATACAGATGGCATATGGCGATTGCCTCGAATAGCATGTGAGACGGGACATGCAGAGAGGTTCAACTTCAACCACAAAGGTGCCTAGATGGCCGCAGACTATTCTTGGGAGACTGGACGAGCGACACCGCAGACTACGACTGAACGACGAGCATGGCAATCTACCTATGAATGGAAGACCGGCGATGCTGCAACTTACTGTTGAATAGGTGATCACGAGCGGAAGAGTCAGAGTGAGAATGTGATAATAGCATGTAGAATAAAGTCTAGTCTAAACTACGGAATGGGCATCTCTCATATAGAGAGCCTCAATAAAGAAGTG
>Ga0123337_10000907_pt1 | contig 43418 bp, 32 predicted proteins | sample frozenSSSSmetaG_FD_89792 | JGI IMG/M metagenome (GOLD analysis project Ga0123337, IMG submission 89792) | Glacier valley bacterial and archeal communities from Borup Fiord, Nunavut, Canada, to study Microbial Dark Matter (Phase II) -... | ecosystem: Environmental > Aquatic > Freshwater > Ice >... | reverse complement strand
TTCGCCGGCGAAGTAAAAACAATACGCGATCACCTGGCAGGTAAGCAGCGGCAGCTCTGGATCTGGGGCGACAGGCTGCTGGATGGATACACTACGGGCATAGGCGGATGGGAAGCCAGCTTTAATGACACCTGGCCGGCCATTGATAAAGTTCCTAAAGACATCATGATATGCGACTGGCACTACGAACGTGCGGATAAAACGCCGGTTATATTTGCCGCTAAAGGGTTCAGGGTGATCACCTGTCCCTGGAACACGCCGGAAGTCGCCGCTGCCCAGTTAAAAGATATCCACCAGTTCCGGATTGAATCAACGCCAGAGATGAAAGAACGTTTTTATGGTATGATGCAAACGGTATGGTCAGACGTACAGTCTTTTCTGAATGATTTTTACAATATACCGGTACAAACAAGTGCCGGTGCAAAAGGCCAGTCGGAAACATTCCGTACGGTATTTCCTAATGCTTCTCCTTTATTAAATAAATAATAAATTGATATAAATCAATTTGCCGCTTGAGACAGGAATTCCCCAATTAGTTTCATGGATTCATCACATTTTTGGCACCATTTTAGTTATTACCAAAATGTCAATCTATGTTTTCCTATCAAAAAAGCTCATCATCCATGAATTTCAAGAACCAACTATTAAGTTTTGCTACCGTATCGCTGCTTGCTTTGTCCTCCTGCAAAAAAGATCTAGTGTCTACTGAGGTTACCAATGCAGCAACCGTATCCAGCGACGCTACTGCCAATGCCGTATTCGAAACCGCTTCACCAAGTGCAAGGGGCGTGAATACCTCCATGATCTCTAACTCTGCAGGCTATTATGAAGTATTGCCGGCCCGTTATGCTTTAACCACTAAAAGCTATCCTTTAATTCTTTTCATACACGGAATTGGAGAATTAGGCTATGGTGTCGGAAGGTTGACCTGCTGCGGCATTCCTTCTTATGCCAGCAAAAGGACATTTCCTGCTGAATTTATAGTGAACGGATCACATTTCTCTTTTATAGTGGTTGCTCCACAATTTAAAGTAAGGCCTTCTCCTGCGGATATGCAGAATTGTATCGCCTGGGCCGTGAAACATTATCGCGTAGACCCGACAAGAATATATATTACCGGTCTGAGCATGGGCGGTGGATCTACGTGGGATTACTCATCGGTATATGGCCAGAACGTAGCAGCAGCAGTGCCTGTCGCCGGCGGATCTGCGCCAACCACTTCATACGCAAGAGCAATTGCCTCTAAAAATCTTCCTGTATGGACGATCGTTTCTAAAACAGATGGAGTGGTGCCGGTTTCATGGGGCATAAACTGGATCAACTGGATCAAAGCTTATAATCCTGCTAATGCAGCCAACGTTAAACTGACTGTTTACACCGGTGGTGAAAGCCATAACTCAACATGGTATAAGGCATTCAATCCCACCTCTACTGTGGACGGTGTTAATATTTACCAATGGATGCTGAAATGGAGAAGGACAGGAGCCGGAGTACCAACGCCTGCCCCAACCCCAACCCCAGCCCCAACGCCTACTCCAAAGCCTATCCCAACGCCTGCCCCGACGCCCGGAGGAACACCAACGGCTAAAGCTGGCGCTGATGCTGTTATTCATAAATTCTGGAACTTCTCTCCATTGCTGAATGGAACAACCTCAACGATACCAGGTGGCTGGTTCGTTGCCGCTTCATGGGTAAAGATCGCAGGACCAGCGTCTTACAGGTACGTAAGTGGCTCATCAGCCTTTAACACCAGAGTTTCAGGGCTTACCGTTGGAACATATACTTTCAGGTTAACAGTCACAACAAACAAGGGAGCCAAAGCATCAGACAATATCAACATTACAGTTCTCCCATAGATAAATACGATCCCTATAAAAAAACCTGCACGGAGTCGTGCAGGTTTTTTTATAGGGATCAATGACTAACCTTTTTTTCTTTAAGACCTTATTTCTTTAAGCGGGTGGTGTGAAAGATGCTATTTTAATGCAGCGTTGAACCGGTATTTTCCGGACCCCAGTTCTGCTTTAATATAGCCGTCTTCAGCAGCAGAAAATTTTAGCAGCGAGGACTTGTTCTTTGTTTCACTGATCTCTTTAACCGTATCGGAACTGGCAGCCGGAATAAAAACAGTCGCAGTGGTGTTACAGGGAATTTCCACATCCAGGTAAAAATTTGCTGAATCTTTTTTCCAGTGTGCCGATAATGTCCCGTAGTTCGTTTTATACACTGCATTCACTTCATTCAGGGCATTACCGGGATGTGGCTTTATCATAGAATGTTTATATCCCGGCTGATCTGCGTAGGTATCGAGTCCGGCTACTGAGCGATAAAGCCAATCTCCTATCGCACCATATGCATAATGATTAAATGAATTCATAGCCGGTGTCTGAAAAGTACTGTCAGGCTTTTGTCCGTCCCATCTTTCCCATATTGTTGTGGCGCCCATTGTAACAGGATACAACCAGGAAGGATAGGTTTTCTGCATCAGCAGCGTATACGCCACATCGTTATGTCCAAATCGTGTAAGCACGGGACAGAGATATGGCGTTCCCAGAAATCCGGTAGTCAGATGATTATTATAATCTTCAATATTCGCTACGAGCCTGTCCGCGGCAGCCTTGCGCAGTTCCTCCGGCAGCATGTCAAAATTCAGCGCAAGCACGTACGCGGTTTGTGAAGAAGAAACGAGCCTTCCATTTGGGGTGAGGTATTCCTTCCTGTAAGCCTCTTTAATTTCTTTCAGTAAGGCTGTATACATACCGGCATCTTCTTTTTTACCTAGCACAGTAGAAGTATTTATCATCAGCTGCACGGAATGAGCATAAAAACATTGCGCGATCATGTATTTATCGGTGATGGCCGATCTTCCATCGTTGTCATCGTCCGGCCGGTAAAATAACCAGTCACCGAAGTGAGATCCTTTGTTCCAGAGATTGCCTGAGCTCCTTGATTGCATAAAGCCTATCCATTTTTTCATGCTTTCGTACTGGGTTTCCAGCACTCGTTTGTCGCCATAAGCGAGATACATATTCCAGGGAATGATCGTTGCCGCATCGGACCACCCGGCGGAACCTCCGTTACCCGGTCCGAGCGCATCCGGAATAACATGAGGAACGCTTCCATCGGAAAACTGGTCGGCTGCAAGGTCCTTCAGCCATTTATCAAAAAAATTGTTGGCTGCAAAGTTGTAAGTGGCCGTCCTGGAAAACGCTTGTGCATCTCCTGTCCACCCAAGCCTTTCATCACGCTGCGGACAATCAGTTGGCACATCAAGAAAGTTTCCTTTTTGCCCCCACTGGATATTATGTTGCAGCTGATTGATCAGTGGATCGTTTGAAGAAAAACTGCCGGTCGGTCTCATATCGGAATACAATGCGTAAGCTGTAAAATTTTCTGGCTTCGGATCACCTGTTATTCCTTCTATTTTCACATATCGGAATCCCTGGAAAGAAAAATGCGGTTCAAATGTTTCTGTTCCCCTGCCACTCAGAATGAATATGTTCCGCTGCTTTGCAAAGCGGAGATTTTCCGTATAGAAGTTTCCTTTTTTATCCAGCACTTCAGCATGGTACAAAACAATGGAATCACCAGCTTTGCCGGAAGCCTTTACCTGCACAAATCCAACCATGTTTTGCCCAAAATCGAGTACGGTTTCCCCTTTAGGCGTTGTAATGATCTTTACAGGAACAAACCTTTCATGTCTTGTCACCGGTTCATTTTGGGTAGCGGTAAGAATAGAATTATCATAATTCTTCACCTCAACACTATCCCATTTGCTGTCATCGAATTTTGGCGATGACCAGCCAGGCAATTCCATACGCGCATCGTATGTTTCGCCATGGTATATTTCTGAATACCTGATCGCAGAGGTGGTGCACTTCCATGAATTACCGGAAGAAATGATTTCTGAAGTTCCATCGGTATATTTTATCTGAAGCTGAAACAACAATGCAAGCGTTTTTCCATATATATTATGGTGCTCCTGCCATGCCAGGTAGCCGCGGTACCAACCGCTGCCTAAGGCAACACCTATGGCATTACTTCCCGGCGCAATAAGGTTGGTAACATCGTATTCCTGGTATTGCAACCGCTTGTTATAGCTGGTCCATCCCGGTGTTAAAAAAGAGTTGCCGATTTTTTTACCATTTATAAATCCTTCATACAAACCATGCGATGTAATGAATGCAGTTGCGGAAGCTATTTTTTTCCCCGTATTGAAAGTTTTTCTAAACATGGGGCTTGGCCTCATTACCGAATCTTCCTGGTAGCCGGGTTCTATCCATTGGGCCTTCCAGTCTGAGAGATGCAGCAGCCCCATTTGCAGCGTTGCGGCTTCGCTCCAGGGCGAACTGCTTCCCTGGTTGTCCCATACTCTCACCTGCCAGGAATATTTTTCTCCTGAAGCCAGGTCCGCTCCTTTGTACGGAACGTGAACGGATTGTGCCGATAATATCTTTCCGGAGTTCCATGCTGCGATGGAAGAACCCTTTACACGTATCTCGTATGCGGACTGGAGGGTATTTTTTTTCGGAGAGTTGAGTTCCCAGCTCAGGTCGGGCGAGGCCACGTCGATACTTTGAGGATCAGTAAGATTTTCGCAGCGGAGGTTTACAACTTTTAACTGGGAGAAAGCCGGCAGACCGGACAAGAGAATCAGGGCAAGGCCCGGAAAGCTTTTCTTCATATGCAATCATTAAACAGTGAGAAATTAAAGTCAAACCAAATATGCGCAGATAATTTAAGTCAACTATCCTGTACTGTTGTGTCAGGATCAATACTCGAATTTACGGAGACTCGGAGCCCGGAACCAGGTAGCGACCACAATTCCTATTGACATGCATCCACCGAAAACAACAGAAGGTACCACACCCATTAACCTGGATGTAACTCCACTTTCAAATTGCCCTAGTTCATTGCTTGAATTAATAAACATAGAGCTCACGCTGCTTACCCTGCCGCGCATGTGATCAGGTGTTTTTAACTGCATGACGGTACCCCGCACCACCACACTGATACCATCAAGCATGCCACCCGTCATCAATGCCGCGAATGAAAGAATAAACCATTTTGATAATCCGAACAAAATTATGCAAATACCGAATCCACCTATAGCGATTAACAACTTCTTTCCCTGCGCCTTTTTCATTGGTACAATGGTCAGTACAATTACAATGATAATTGCTCCAATATCATTTGCCGCATTCAGCCATCCGAATCCCATGGGCCCGGTTTTTAATATATCCCTTGCATAAACGGGCACCATTGCAACAGCTCCGCCAAACAGTACTGCAAACATATCGAGTGTAAATGCCCCTAATAATTCTTTTGTTTTAAATACAAACCTCAATCCTTCCCGCACGCTTTCCCATGCTCGGCTCTCTGCGGTTTTTTTACTAAATGGTTTTGGCTTCAACCTTGTCAGGAGGAAAAATGAAATGATCATTAAGGAACAAATAATAATCAATGTTCCCATGTTGCCAAGCAACGCAATCATAAAACCGCCGAGCGCATGCCCTGTTACGGAAGCAGACATCCAGCTGCCCTGTCCCCAGGTAGTGGCATTCTGCAAATACTGACGTGGTACGATCGTGGCAATAAGCGCTGTAAAATTAGGACCGGTAAAGGCCCGCATGATTCCGGTGCAGAATATTATCCCATAAATACAATAAGAAATATGGCGCTTATCGTAATGATTATGTATTAATGGCGTAGACAGAAATAACAGCACCGCCGCCGCCATGGTATAACTGAAAATACATTTGAGCAACAACTTTCTCTTTTCGCTGACGTCGATTACATGGCCAGAGTAAAGAGCCATGGAAAGAGCCGGTATCACCTCGCTTAAGCCAATCAGTCCTATAGCAAACGGGTCATTGGTCAGCTCATAAATCCACCAGCCGACCATTGTGCTCATCATTCGCAGTGCCGTAATAAAGAAAAACCTGCCAGCGACGAGATTTTTATATTCGGGAATCCGTATTGCCGCAAAAGGATCGTTGGTTATTTGTAAAGCCTCCGGATTGTCAGCCATAAGATAGGGCAAAGGTAGGGGTCTTTGCCTGCAAGGCTTTATATTTACGGCATGAAAAGGTATATCCTCAGATTCCTGAAAATCACAGGGATCGCTATAGCTTCGATACTCGCACTGCTGTTTCTCATTCCCATCCTTTTTCCGGGAACAGTGGTGGAAAAAACAAAGGCCTGGGCCAACAGGAGCATAAATGGAGAGCTGAATTTTTCCAAAGAAAGATTGTCTTTTTTCAACCACTTCCCGTCGCTAACAGTAACATTATACGATGTGCTGCTAAAAGGCTCGGCACCATTCAAAAAAGACACGCTGGTGTCATCGGCAGAAATCGCACTGGGCATCAATCTCAAAAGCCTTTTTTTTAACAAACGTATCGATATAGATAAAATATTTCTCACGGACGCCTTCTTACATGTAAAAATAAACGAAAAGGGAGCAGCCAATTACAACGTATATGTATCAAAGAATAATCAATCTGTAAAAACCGATAGTTCCTCTACCTCAATGCGGCTGGAAAAAATAAACGTGGACAACGCGCACTTTGTTTATGATGACCAATCCATACCTATGTATATCGATGCAAAAGGATTTAATTATTCTGGAAATGGTGATCTCAGCAAGGACATATTTGACCTGTACAGCCATGCAAAAATTGATTCGATAGATTTTTATTACGATAAGGAACCTTACCTGATCAATAAAAAAGTAGATGCCGATCTTGTTACCAGGATCAACACCAGTTCACTTGCCTTTATCTTCCAGAAAAACAACCTGCTGATAAACCGCCTGCCGGTGCAATTCAATGGCAGACTTGATTTCATGAACAATGGATACGACATTGACCTGGGCTTAAAATCCTCCAACAGCGAACTTTATGACCTGATCACGGCGCTCCCGCCGCAGTACATCACCTGGCTGGAAAAAACAAAAGTGACCGGAAGCACGGACATCTTATTTACTTTAAAGGGGCAATATAACGCTTCACAAAACAAGGCGCCCGACCTGGCTCTGGACCTGAAAATTAGGGATGGATATGTGAAATATGAAAATGCACCCTTCCCCGCGTCCAATTTATTTCTCAACTTTAAAACTAAAATGCCATCATTAAATACCGACAGTTTACAGGTCACAATAGACTCATTATTTTTTAATGTGGACAAGGATTATTTAAGTGCCATCATAAATATAGCGGGAATAAATAAACCACTGATAGATGCAAAGCTCAGGGCCGAAATGGATCTTGCCAAAGCCAACAAGGCTCTTGGCCTGCAGGGAATAAATTTCGGGGGCCTGCTGAAAATAAATGGACTCAGCAAGGGGCAATATGATCCGGCAAAGAAAACCTTTCCTGTAACAAATGCGGAGGTGTCCTGGAAGAATGGTTCCGTGCAAACGAAATACTATCCGCATCCCATAAATGACATTCAGCTTTCCGCAAAAATAAAGGACGGTAAAGGAACCCTGGACGATCTGTATATTTCAGTTCAGCCATTTTCTTTTTTATTTGAAGGAAACCCTTTTCACGTGCAGGCAACGTTACATGATTTTGAAAATATCGTTTACTCAATAAAAGCTAAAGGAGAAATAGATGTTGCAAAGGTGTATAAAGTTTTTTCTCAAAAAGGTCTTGACCTCAAAGGTTTTATTAAAACCGATGTTGATCTGCAGGGTTCACAGGAGTATGCGTCAAAGGGCCGGTACGAAAAATTGCACAACAGTGGCACGCTTGAACTGAGAGACATTAAAACCACCAGCGAATTTTTCCCGCATCCATTTATCATTAAAAAAGGATTGTTTAAGTTCAACCAGGATAAATTATTATTTAATGATTTTACCGGAGCTTATGCACACTCAGATTTCAAAATGAACGGCTACCTCCAGAATGTCATAGACTATGCTCTTTCTACCAGTGCGGTTTTAAAAGGAAATTTCGCCGTTAATTCAACATTCATCAATGCAGATGAATTTATAATGCCTTATTCGTCCGCCGCAAAAAAAGAGTCTGGCACAGGAGTGATAATAGTTCCTCACAATTATAACCTGAGCCTCACGGCCAGCGCAGGAAAGGTAGTATTCAATGGCCTGGAAATGGATAGTGTAAGGAGTAAGATGGGAGTAAATAAGGGAGTGCTTTCCTTAACAGAAACAGGATTTAATCTGATCGGTTGCAATGTGGTGATGAATGCTACTTATGGAAGCACCTCGGCCTCAAAAGCATTTTTTGATTACGGTATCAATGCAAAAGATTTTGACATAGCCAGGGCTTACAAAGAAATCAAATTATTTCACGACCTTGCTACAGCAGCAGCAAACGCACAGGGCACAATATCGCTGGATTACAAATTAAAAGGTATTTTGGAAGGCAGCATGCATCCTGTATATCCTTCACTGGAGGGCGGCGGTACACTTTCTGTAAAAGATGTAAAGGTGAAGGGACTGAAGTTATTCGCAGCCGTCAGCAAAAGCACTTCCAGGGATTCTATTAATAACCCTACCCTGCGAAAAGTTGATATTAAGACAACCATAAAGAATAATATCATTACTATAGAGCGGTTTAAGTTCAGGGTAGCAGGTTTCAGACCAAGGATAGAGGGACAAACCAGCTTCGATGGACAGCTGAACCTAAAAATGCGGCTTGGCTTGCCACCATTTGGAATTATCGGCATACCACTGCATATATCAGGAACGCAGGATAATCCTACAGTACGATTGGGCAAGGGCAAGAATGATGAAATAAAGGAAAAAATATATAAATAACAATAACACACACAATGAGCAACGATATAAACTTCAGCCATAACAAGTGACAGCATACAAACTTGAAAAATCCAGCCCCACGATGCGGCACAAGCATTAAGCAGGCATAGTTTACATTTTTTTATTTGAAAACCATCTGCTGGTGAATAATGCCGGCTTCTTGGAATAATTCCCCTTCGGGCCTGAAACCGAATTTCAAATATAGTGGTGTGACATCTATCTGCGCATGCAGGTACCGCAAAGAGTGGTCATCGGGTAAATCATCAATTACAGCCTGCACCAATGCACCTCCTACCCCCTTTCCACGAAATTCTTTCAGTACAGCGAAACGCTCCAGCTTATAGCCCTTATTTGTTTTGCGCCATCTTGCGGCACCTGCAGGTATTCCATTTATGGAAGCCAGGAAATGAACAGCGTCTTCGTCGTGCTCCCATTCCAGGTCGGGCGGACAATGCTGTTCCTCAACAAATACTATTTTTCTTATCGCACGTGCCTTAATAAGATCATCGCCGTTACTAATCTTAATTACCTCAACCTTATCCATTAATTATCGTATTAAATTTGGAACAGCATAAGTAACCCTGCGACCTCCTGTGCCTGTTATTTTTAAAGACTTCCATTGTTTCGGCAGCATTGACTTAACCTGTATTATTCCATTAGGGGTGATTTCAAGCCCGCCAAAACCATTGATCACCGCCTGAAGCAATCCACCTGCACCGGTGGCGAAATAAGGATTGGTACTGCCCGCAGCTTCTGCTATCACGTTAAACGGTGGCAATAAATTCGGTTTATAACCACTCTTAAAAGCCTGCAACGCCTTTTCAGGGTTCAGACTTTTAGAATATAAAATAGAAAATATAGCGTGTGTCATGGCAGGACCATTACCGATGCGTGGTTCATAATACTCAAGATCTTTTTTTATATCCGCAGAACTGGTAACCTCATGCAAGGGATAAGCCAGCAGGTTAACGTCTGCCTGTTTGATTTGCTCACCTGCATAGGCTTCATGTTCTTTGGTAACACCATCAGCAAATTTCAGTATCGGAATATTCGCAGCAACTTTCATCCAGTCGGGATCAGCTGCAAGGTTCAATATTTTTGCCGCATCCGTGGCGTATTTCAAACTGGCTTTAGCAGCTGCATTGGTGAATGCATTATTATTTACATTCTCCGCCCATTCATCTGCTGCAACAACATTTTTGATCTCATATTTTCCGGAACCATTACGTTCAACGCGGCTGGCCCAGAAATCTGCTGCAGCTGATAAGATCGGCCATCCTTTTTCTTTTAGCCAGGCTTTATCCTGCGTTACACAGAAATAATTCCATGCGGCAATGGCAACACAGGCGGTGATATGATGTTCAAAAGGACCGCTAAGCGCCCAGACCGGCGTTTCTTCCACTCCTGTTGCTGCACTTTCCCAGGGAAACATCGCACCTTTATATCCTTTGCCAAAGGCATTTCTTTTTGCCGCGTCAAGCCGCTGAAAACGGTACTCGATCATACTTTTCGCCAACTCGGGATGCATCACCAGGATGGCAGGATACATCCATAATTCAGCATCCCAGAATACATGCCCGTTGTATCCTAATCCGCTTAAACCCATTGGAGAGGGAGAATTTGCCGACCCTTCGCGAACAAAAGAATACAGGTGATAAAGCATGCTGTGCACATCCTGTTGAGATTGCGCATCACCTTCTATCGTAATGTCGCTGGTCCAGAGATCATCCCATGCTTTATTATGAAATTGAAGCAGTCGCTCACGACCCTCAAGCTTTGCAAATATGGTCAGCCGCTCTGCCTCATTCAGCGGATCATCGTGATGGGCGGAAGTAATAGAAGAGCCCGCGATGGAAAACCGGTAGGTTTCACCCGCCTTTATTTTTTTAGTGAATTTGATGAGGTGAAGATTATTGTCCCACATTTCGTGAATCACACGCGGCTCTTCCCCATGTGCTTCGCTGAATAAAAAAGTGTTGGAGGCACACATGGTCAACTTGCCCGTAGGACTTTTCGCGCTGGATGTCAGCAAGCTGATAACCACATGCGGTCTGTCTATTTCATTATAATAATTCTGTACATCTTTCAGGGCATCCGGCGCTTCCATCACACTGGAACCGGTGACCGTGATATCTTTTTTTGCTGTAACGCTAACGTCCATCAGCACGGTATAAGGTAACTGGCGGAGAGCATAATAGGTGTATTTAATATCGGCATTGCCAGGATTAGTAAATGAAGTAGCAAAGGACGCGTGCCTCATATCAAGCAGCTGCTTCATACCGGTAATATTGCCGCGGTCAACAGAACTGCCATCGATTTCCATACGCATATTCAGCAGGTTAAAGCTTTTCAGAAAATTACTTACACGGCCGCGCCCATAAAGATCATAAGCCCCCGCAAGCACTACGTCCTTTACTTTAAAGGGTTCTGGTGAGGAAACAATTCCCACCATACCGTTAGCTACGGTTTCACCGTAATATTTGGCCGGGTCTATTGAATCGGCATTGATGATCCAGGGATCCTGGCAGAAAACAGTACTTAAAAAAAAGCATGTCCCGATCAGACAAATATATTTTCTCATAGCAATAATTGTATTTAATTAATATACAGCAACCAGGTTATTCTACGTACATAACTTGATCGCAGGCACGAAATTTTATAGTAATATAATAAACTAATCCCATGGCAAAGTATTCTAAAAGTTCACAGGAAAAAGTTGAACGCTCCATGCATGAAATGAAGGAAGGCAAATTGAAATCCGGCCGTAGTGGGAAGAAAGTGACCAATCCTAAGCAGGCGATAGCTATCGGGCTTTCTGAGGCCCGCGCAAAAGGAGGAAAGGTTCCGAAAAAAGAAGGAGCAAAGAAGGCGGCGAAGAAAAAATCAGCATCAAAAAAAAGCCCACAATAGTTGTGGGTTTTTCTTAGTTGGATCGTTTAGTTTTCAAGGGAACGATCAGAAACGGGTTTGGGTTAAAGTCTTACATCTTTCAAAGGATAGGATATGAAGCAAAATTTTTCATTGGTAAAGGATATTTCATTTTTCATAAAAATCGGATCCGTTGCTTGATTACAGGAACAAATATCTAACGTAATCTTCCATCCTGCAAGTATTAAAGCGACTCTTTTTCCAAATTAAAAATTTACAATGATGAATATCTAAGTAGTAATTCTTAGTGATAGTGTTTCTTCTGGTAAAAACCCTATTTTCGGCTCCTGAAAAAGTGAGTTCATGCAGAAATTCTTCATCCCGGCACTGTTATTTTTACCATTATTGCTATCGGCGCAGCGAACGCCCCGCATGGTTAGCGGACCCGGAGGCAATAAAGTGGGTTTTTACCAGTTTCTTCCCCCCGGATATTCACAAACGTCACCTTTAAAGCACCCATTGATCATTTTTCTGCATGGCATTGGCGAAAAGGGCATGGGCATGGAACCGGATCTTGACAAACTTAACTGTTGCGGCATTCCTTATATTATCAAATCCGGAGGCAGCATGCAGTTTACCTGGATGGGTAAAACGGAAAGTTTTGTGGTGCTTTACCCGCAGCTTGCCTCTAAATATGGCACCTGGCAGACCTATTACGTAAAAGAACTGATTAAATACGCCAGGAAGAATCTCAATATTGATTCCAACAGGATATTTCTGACCGGGCTCAGCCTTGGAGGCGGTGGAACCTGGGTATACGCCTCTGCTTCGGTTACTAATGCAAAGACCCTTGCCGGGATCGTTCCTGTGGTTTCGCCATGTTTTATGACCAATGGCTGCAATATAGCCAGCGCTAATCTTCCTGTACTGACCATTCACGCACTTGACGACGTGATGGCCAATCCCATTTGTACGATCAATGCGATTAAAAGTATTAATGACTGTGGTGCGCAAGCAATTCCCAACATGATTATGTACACTACTGGCGGACATTATATCTGGCGACTGCGTGCCTACGATACTGCCTACAATTATTTTAATCCGAACGTTTTTGAATGGATGCTCGCACAAAACCGGTCATTCAGGCCTAATAAAAAACCAATGGCAGATGCCGGAAAAAGCATTACGATTTCCACTGCAAACGGATCCGCCATTCTTGATGCCTCCGCTTCGGCTGACCCGGACGGTAAGCTGGTGAGGTATGTATGGCAAAAAATCTCAGGTCCTTCCGCCGGCCTGATCACCGATGATGTAACTGCACATCCGAGGGTTTCCCGGCTAGACCTTCCGGGGGTCTACACATTCCAGGTACGCGTTATCGACGACAGGGCTGAATGGAGCACGGCCAACGTCAAAGTTACCGTGGTGAATGGCGACGTGATCAGGTAGATCAACCTGCTGAACCTGGCAATGGAAGCTTTGAAGTAAACACCAGCCTGTTCCCTGATTCATTTTGAAGGATCACCTTATTGCCTGTATTCTGAAAAATATACCTGGGTGAAAATTCTTTTATTTCTTTGAGCGCCTTGTAAATCTCTGTTTCTGCTTCTCCGTTGATTATTCCCCTGCTGCCGGTCAATTCATAAAAACTGATGTCGGAAGCTGCGCTTAAATTTCTAAGGGCCAGCAATGTCCACCAGGCAGCAAAAGCGCTGCCAAACCGCTTATCCGCCGTGTCCGCCGACGAAAAGCTAACAGGAGAAATGTGTACTGGCTTACCACCCGTAAACTTATCCGCAGACCTGAGCAGCGTTTCATGACTGCCGAGATTCTCCATTATGGAGCGGTTATCTTTAGTATGCACCTGGGGTTGAAGAGAAAAGCTTACAAAATCATATTCTATCTCTGCCGGTCTGTTCCCGTTGAGGTCTGAAAAATCTCCGCCGGTACCAAAACCAATACTGATAGCTGCATAAGCGTTTTTAATCCCTTCGTATGCATGAGCGAAAAATTCTTTGGGTACCGTTTCGTGGTGAGACGATAATATTAGTATAGAATGAACCAGTTGCTGAGGTGAACGCAGGGCATCGATCACGGCATTAATCTCTTCATCATTTAACAAGCCGAAAGTAATAATCAGTTCCAGCCGTGCACTCAGCCACTCGGCTTCTTCGGCTGCGCTACTCAATACTTCTTTCCAGTTTTCCGCCAGATTGAGTTGCACACGGTAATGGTCAAAAGGGATCTTCGCTAACAGTTTAATCTGGGTTCGTGTCAAAGCCTGCTGATCAACTCCTCTTGTATAGCCGATACGGGGAAAGGGAAGTCTATTTTCCTTTTGAATAACACGGTCCTTTTTAAAGACAGTTTTTTTTACATCCGCTTTAATAGTGATTTTTTGTTCAACGGTATCTCCTGTGTTCACCATCGCCGGAGCGGGTACGGACTGCGGTGTGCTGTATGTTTTGTAAGAGTTATCCGACCAGTTGCGCTGATCCTCGGTTTCAAAAATATCTCCTTCATAGCCTATTTCAACAAAAGTATTATTGGCTGTCATCCATTTCATGCCCTGTACCTGTAAAAAAGGCTGAAACGGGCTCACGAATTCAGGGAATGAAGAACTGTAAGTGGTGTTATCGGGTTGCCGCACTTCTATTTCCCTTCCTGTGCAGGAAGCTATTGGATGAAGCAGACAGAGGCCGATCCTTCTCTTTTTGAAATTACTGAGGCCCTCTCCCTTCATGGAAAAGGTAATCGTGTTATCAGTTCTTCCTTCTATTTTATAAACTGCCTTGAACCTGATATCACCCGCTTCATACAAAGCAGTATAGGTTATATAAAAAGAACGCTGCTCACGGGATATTTTTTCATTGCTTATTACCGGAATAACAGTAGACCATTGCTCGTCACGGAGTGCCGGATAGATCGTTCTCACGATCTCCGTGTCTCCCGCGGTGACGTACCTGAGCCTGCCTTCTTCATATATTGCGGTAACGTTGCCAGCCCTCAGGTTAATAGCCGGAACATACATCTCATCTGCTGGTAATACTATTTCTTTATTCATGGCAATGCGTTATCGGGAACCAGGTAATAATCTTTCATTATTTCACTGAATTCCGGGGTATATTTTTGATTATCGTTTTTTATGGTTATTTCAGAAATGACAGTAACCCCAGTGGGCATCCTGCAAAACAAATACATCGTGCGAAAATAAGAATGCCGGACTGTTTGCCTCACATTTACTTTTTCAAGTACAGAAAAACCTTCCTCTTCCCCTATTTTTTCGATAAATGGAGCGCGGTGATAAGGAACAATCAGGCTAAATAAACCTTCAGGGGCGAGCATTTTTTGCGCCGCGTGAAAAAGTTCCTCCAGGCTTAGCGCTTCACTATGGAAAGCAAGGTTTCTTTTTCCATCAAAACTTTTGAGGTCATTACTGAAAAATGGCGGATTGGAAAAGATAAGATCATATTGCCCCATAAAAGTATTCGCATATTCCTGCACGGAAGCATTTATCACCGTAAGCCTGTCAGGCCAGGGAGATCGCCGGAAATTTTCACCTGCCTGAGCGGAGGCGGCTGTGTCGATCTCCACCGCATCAATCAGAGCAGCCGATTTTTGCGCCGCCATCAGTGAAAGCATGCCTGTTCCTGCACCGATATCCAGCATTCGGAGGACGCTTTTTATCCTGTTTGCTGTCCAGGCGCCAAACAAACACGCATCCGTGCAAACCTTCATGGCGCATTTGTCCTGCCATACCGTAAATTGCGTGAACCGGAAATAACCGTTGGACATAAAATAAAGGTATGGTTAGAAAAGCCGCTATTTTTCATAAAAAAAATATTTAATGTTTTCCGCAGAACTGAAAAAAAATACCCAGAATGTTCACGCAGAGCTGGAAAAAATACTGGTGATCCACATCAGGAAAATTGGATCTGCAGCAGACTACATTGATCTGCTGGAGCTGATGTTCGGCTTTTATTATCCTTTGCAGCAGCAGCTCCTGCCCTTCCTGGACAACCAGCACTTTTCAGGCAGGCAGCGGGGCAGGCAGGCAGGAAATATCCTGGCCGACACCAGGTATTTCAATCCCGGGCAGAACAAACAACCATTGCTTTGCGGGGTGCTTCCGCAAATAACATCCTATCCTTCCTCCCTTGGAGCATTATACGTACTTGAAGGATCAACCCTTGGCGGAAGGATCATAACCGGCATGATAGCCCGCCAGCTCGGTATGAACCCTGACCGTGGATTTTCTTTTTTCAATGCCTATGGTGAAGAAACAACAGCGATGTGGGACAACTTTAAATTATTGCTGGACAGCCCCTGGACAGATGAGGAAAAGGAAGAAATAACAGCCGCTGCTTCCGGCACCTTTTCTGCTTTTAAAAACTGGATTATTTATTTACAACAAATCAACTCCATTGACAGAGCCTGAAATAACTGAAGAGTACTGGCTGAGGGGACCCGTGCCCGGGGTTCCGGCATTACTGCAGCCAGTAGCGCATGCATTACTGCAAGCCAATGAAGAAATTAATGATGTGCTGGAAGAATTTGATGAAGAAGTGCTTTGGGAACAACCCGCAGGAGTAGCTTCCGTGGGGTTTCATTTGCAACACATCGTGGGGGTACTGGACAGATTGTTCACCTATGCGGGCGCCAGAAACCTGTCGATGCAGCAGCTGAAATATTTATCGGAAGAAGGCCTGGAAAATGAAAAGATCAGTTTACCTTTTTTGCTGGATAATCTTGATGAACAGATTCAGAAATCCATCGAATATTTAAAACAAACCAATCCTTCCACCTTAACGGAGGTTCGCGCTGTGGGGAGGAAACAGCGTTCCTCCTCTGTTCTGGGACTGCTTTTCCATGCCGCCGAGCATACCATGCGCCACTCTGGCCAGCTGCATGTGACGGCAAGAATGTTCTACGAATAATCAGGATTCACTTTCTTCACTAATCAATAAATTATAAGAATTAAGCTTGTCGAGTTCTATGATAGTGATCTGTCCATTTGTCGATTCGCGGTACATCGGACTGAACTTTGCGTTCCAGACAATCTCAGGAAAAGTGTATGATGTTCTTTGCAAAACGGTATTGGAAAATATATGATCAAAGCCTGTTACCTGAACATATAACTCAAGGTCTGAAGCATCCATATCTTCTTTACCAAAATTAACGATAGGACTATCGGTATCGATCGGGTGAACGACTGTCCAGTTGGTACTGAGTGCATCCACCCGTGAGCGTTCCAGCTTTAGTTCATAAAATTTATACACCGGTTTATCTTCCTCAACAACCATAAAAGCAACATTCACGACAACCTTTGCGTCCGTGAGATAATGATTTTCCTTGTAGGGCACCATTCTGAACATCAGCCCCCATCCTCCTTTGTAAGGGCTTACCAGTGCTTTTTCGGAAAAAGCCAGGTAAGCTTTTGGTTGGGTGAACCGTCCATACAACAGGCCCGTTACCAATGCAAAAAACAACCAGCCGGTCATGGCCTGTATGGATGCGATGATATCCGTGGACTGATGTATCGGATTAATTCTTCCGTACCCAACGGTTGTAAATGTTTGGGTGCTGAAAAAGAAAACTTCTTTAATCCTTCCCCACTTTGTAGTGGAGAGAAGTCCGGTAAGCTGGTCAAAACCTGCGTAGCAATATAAAAAAGTAAAGAGGACATTTACAATAAAATAAAACAATATAATAGCGCCAAGAAACTGCAGCCACGAGAGTTTTAAAATATAAGAGTACAGGGAGATGCGCTTCCAGAGCGGCCATCCCTGCTTATTCAGATTAAAGGATCCGTCTTTTCTCACAAACCGCTCACCAAGCTGGCTGGCCTGCACTCCAAAACCTGTGTCCTGGTTATCTTTAGCTTTTTTATTTATTTTTGAAATGGACATTCGCTATCAGTTGTATCTAATTACCTTAAAATTATTTAATGAATCATCAAAAACAGTAAACACGGATGGATACCCTTTTTTAATACTACCGGTTTCTTTTTCCATACCCAATGCAATTGCCGGACGTATAGTAGCCATTTCCACTGCTTCCTGCAAGCCGACCCCTACTTCGTTCACCGCATTGCGCACAGCATCGCCCAGACAGATCGTGGCCCCTGTAAGATTTCCTTCCGCATTGATATATTTTCCATCAACCAGCCGGGCATCATAATCTCCCCATTGAAAATGCTGTATTTTATGGCCCGTAAATAATGCGTCGGAGATAAGAAATAATTTTTCTTTTTTTATCTTGTAGGCAATGCGGGCAGCGGCAAAATCGCAATGCGCCCCGTCGATAATTATAGGCGCATATACATCAGCGTTATCAAAGATGGCACCGGTAAGCCCTGGAGCCCGGTGACTGAATCCGGACATTGCGTTGTACAAATGCGTAACTAGCCTTATACCTTTTTTAAATGCATGCTGAGCTTCTTCAAAAGTGGAATTGGAGTGTCCCGCAGAAATGGTGATCCCTGAATCCAGCAGCATGTCCAGCTGTTTATCGGTAAACAGTTCAGGGGCAATGGTCATGAGTTTTATTATCCCCCTGCCATGTTTGATAATTTCTTTCAGCAGGCTGTCTGAAGGTTTGTGTAAAAACTTCCTGACATGGGCGCCGCGTTTTAATGGATGTAAAAATGGTCCCTCCAGGTGCATGCCCAGTACGCCTTCATAAGGATGTTCTTCCCTGAATTTTTTAATCGCCTCAATGCCTTTGAATATTGTTTCGGGAGGTGACGAAATAATTGTCGGGAGTGTGTAAGCGGTGCCAAGAACAGCGCAGGAAGATGCGATATCTTCAACTCCTTCCCCATCAGGAGTTTTTGTAAAGTTCAACCGATCTCCCCCATTGATATGAATATCGTTAAATCCGGCAGACAGGTATTTAACTTTAAGGACCGGGGTATTATTTTCTTCATGCGCAACGGAAATAACCATGCCCTTATCGCAGGTAATCAACTGGTCGCGCAGAACAGTTTCCCCCGTAAATACTTTTTCCGCAAATATTGTTTGTACCATTTATTTATTTAAGCAAAATTACAATTGTTAAGGCTTGCCGATTTAACATTTATTCTTCATTAATTGCCTAATATTGTCTGGTAACATTGATAATATGTACCGCATAATCTCATTAATCCTTATAGGTGTTATTTATTTATTCTCCCGCAGACATTCCGGCACCGCTTTATCAAAAGAACTAAACATATTTTTAAATTCAGGTAATTCTTTTGTGCAGACCGGACAGGCCGTTCAAAAATGGCCTCCGGTGCTTGCGGCTGATGCGCAGAATCTCGCCAGGCAGCAAGGGGATACCTGGAAAAAAGCGCTTAAAGAAAAAAATATACTGATGGGCCTGGGAGCGAATGGCCCGGATAAGTTGAAAGATTTATTAAACAGTTCCGACTCCACTACGAAATACCTGCACGCACAATTGATTAAGGCCGCGGATCTTTGTGTTACAATGCCACTTCCGGTATATAAGGATCCTGCCCAGGCCGTAAGTGGCGGACAAACCGCGGCGGTGGCTGGAACACAACAATGGATGCGTCCCTGGGGAGACCAGATGGTACTGCTCAGCGTGGCTACACGCATTGCCGATAATCCGGCATACCGGCAGCGGCTTCATGATATTGTTACAATAGTGTGCCGCTTTCCTTCCTGGGGAGCCTCCCCTTTAAATGCCGATCTGGCCGCGGCGCATGTTTCCCGCGGAATAGCAATGGCCTGGAACTGGAACCCAGACCTTTGGACTGCTGACGACCGCAAGTTAATTCTCGACAGCATCAAAGCTAAAGTAAGCATGTTGAGCAATGCGATCTATGGAACAGGCAAAATATGGTGGGCGGGCGCATACGATCTGAATATCAACCAGATCAGCGCTGCCGGCGCAGGATTTTGCGGACTGGCATTTCTTAATGATATTCCCGAAGCAAAGGAATGGCTCGCGGCTTCCTGGCTCAATTACAAAGAAGTGGCCAATCGCAGCAATGCAGATGGCAGCGGAACAGAGGGAGCTTCTTACTGGACTTATGGTTTGTCATTTATTTTACAATACATTGAAGCCACCAATGATGTTCTTCCAAGCCGGAGCCTGTACGATTCTCCTTTTCTAAAAAATGCAGCATCGTACCGGATCAATAACTCCACTCCGGGTTTTGACGGACTTATTTCCTGGGGTGATTCTGATCCGCATGATTTTACCGGCCCTGAACATTACCTGCTCCGGCTTTCCGCACAATATAAAGATGGGCAGGCAAGATATATATCATCGAAAATACATCCCTCCCTGGGCGGAGGTGATGATGTAAAGGTCTGGGCATGGCTCTGGAGCCAGCCATCGGTTCCCGAAGAAGCGCCGGCACAGCTCGATTATTTTGCCAGCTCATCGGATCTTATTAATTCAAGAAGCGGGTGGAATGAAGATGATTATGTTCTTTCACTGAAATCCGGATTCAACAATCGTTCCCATTCTCATCTTGATGCAGGATCGTTTGCCCTCATTATGGGAAATGACTGGCTGATCCCAATGCCGAAATATGGGAAAGGAAAAACTAATGGTGATTTCTGGGATAGCAATGGCGGCCGCTGGCAGTACCAGTCCAACTCAACAGAGTCCAACAGCACCCTTATTGTCAATAAGGGGCTGCAACGTCACGAAGGCACTTCGAGAGGAACCATCGACCATTATTCTTCTTATAATAATGCTATGACGGCAGAGTGCGACCTGTCCAATGTATATGATGGCGCTAACGCTGTCCGCAGAAAAATATTCCACCGCCGCGGAGAATATATCATTGTGCAGGATGCGGTTGACCTCAAGGACGAGGGTCTTATAGAATGGCTGTTGCAGGCACCACCCAATGCGGTGACCGATAAAAATACGGTCAGTATCGCGGGACGAAGCGGCAGTGTAAACATCCGGCTGCTATCTCCTCAATCGGACCTGACCATACGCGAGCCTACCAGTCTTAAAAGAGATATTTCGGAGATCCGCAATACTCTTTCAGTAAGCGCATCCGGTAAAAATGTTGGTTTTATTGCAGCAATAGAACCGAAAATCAACGGAAGGGAAACAGTTGAAAGAACTTATGCATTAACCAGTGATGGCGCAGTTGAAATAAAAACAGCAGACACAGAAGAGCGCCTGCTGTTTGCAGGTACCTCATCCCAACTTATTGACAAAAAAACAGCGGCTTCGGCAACTGCAGGATTTATGTATGTAAAAACAAAACAGGATAAATTATCCGAAATTATTCTGACCGATGCCACGAATTTTTCCGCAGGGGCCCTGAATCTTTCTTCTCCTACGGGTTTCAGCGGAGATATTGTCAGTAAAGACGGAAAAAAATGGCTGCTTACCATTTCGTCCGGCAAAAATATTGCTGTTATAAACGGCTTAAAAAGCTTTAAAACAGATGGCCATAAAAAAATACCAGTCAGAGGGCCGTTAGACGGACCCGGAAATTATATCGTACAATAATGACGGCAAGTTTAGTAAATTGTTGTTCAATCAACTGAACAACAATGCCGCGGATTATTTTTAATTTACTATTTAGTGCTTTGTTCTTTTCAGCACATGCTCAGAACATGGCCCAGACGGCCGATAAATTTATTGGCCTGCTGGACACGGCGCAGCGTGCTAAAACCCTTTATCCGTTCGATTCAGAGGAGCGCTTTAACTTTCATTACTTTCCAATAAATGACAGGAAAGGACTACCCCTGGACGAGATGACCGTTCCCGAAAAAACAGCCGCCTTCGATCTGATGAAAACCAGCCTCAGCGGCACAACCATAAAAAAAGTAAAAGAAATTATAGAACTGGAAAATTTACTGAAAGAACTCGAGCATAGAAAACCGGAGGATCATTTCCGGGATCCTGGAAAATATTACCTGGCTATTTTTGGCATTCCTGCAGACAGTACCCTCTGGGGATGGAGATTCGAGGGCCATCATGTATCGTTTAATTTTTCTGCCAGCGATAATAAATTAATCTCCGGAACGCCGGGTTTTCTGGGAGCAAATCCAGCTGTTGTAGCAGTAGGAACACATCAGGAACATGAAGTGCTGAAAGAAGAAAAAACATGGGCATTTTCGCTTTTGCACCGGCTCTCTGAGGAACAATTAAAAAAAGCTGTCATTGATACTGCGGCACCGGGAGAAATTATTACCGGCATCAGCCGCAAGGCCATGATAGAACATCCTGCGGGACTGAAGTTCACTGACATGACAAAAACGCAACAGCAGCAATTATTGAAACTTGTGAGCCTTTATATTCACCGCTATAAAAAAACTTTCGCCGATAACATGCTCAAAGAAATCCAGCATGCAGGCATTGAGAATCTTTATTTTGCCTGGGCGGGACATATGACATCCGGCATTGGCAAACCCCACTATTACCGCATTCAAGGTCCTACTCTGATCATTGAATATGACAATACCCAGAATAACGCCAATCATGTGCACACGGTTGTTCGTGACCTGCTGCACGATTATGGCGGCGACCTCCTTCTGGAACATTACCATTCAGGACATGACCACCAGTAATCTATTTATCCCTTTCCGGCACAGTTAACAGGAACATATAATTATCACAAGAAATGCTTCATACCTCCGGCATTCACCTGACCATGCTTTCCAATTTCTGGTTTTGACATTTCACACCTTCCCTGAAAATAGGAATGCGAAAAGCCTGGCAATAATTTGGGCACGAAAGTGATAAAAATTTACTGGCAGGTATTTACTTTTTAAAATTCAGCGAAAGCAGCCAGTATGTTTGTTTTACTGTTCCATCTATAGGATTAGCGCCGTTGTTATAACTGAAACTGAATGAAAAATTATCGGTACGAACAGGATAAACAGTCACCGAAGCGGCAAACAAAGGAATATAATTTTCAAAATCGGCATGATGGTCAATGAGAGACAATCTTCCTGCATAAGAAATATTGCATTCCACAAGTTTTGTCCAGTAGCGTTTTTCCATTAATTGTTTTCTGTTATCCGGCACCTCAAGTGAAATGGTATCCCTGAGATCCCGGGCAGACCTGTTTTCCCATGAATGCTGCCGTAATAATCTGTCAGAAAGATCTTCCCTGAGATCAGCTGTTGAATAATATGTTTTTCTTTTAAATATCAGTGATCCTCCGGCATTAAAATATCCTCTTAAATCAAATCCCTTTCTAGCCGGTCCGTTCGCAGAGATGATCTGCTGGTGCTCCAGCCCCACCTGAGGATTAAGAAAATAATTAACTGCATGGTCAGACGCGGTGTAGCCTCCTATATGTACTTTATTTGTGCTCTTATATACCGGTTGCCAGTAGCTGGTAACAATTAAGGAATGCCCGGAATTAATATAATCATGCAGGTATTGGAGTGTGCTGGTACCGAAGATTGCCAGTAATGCTTTGCTGTGCAGATCAAACGAATGATTAGATGAGACACCCAGTTTATAATTTTTTTGCTGAATATCTGTAAGTGTGTTCCTGTTGTATACAAAAAAACCGGTGAAATCAGAATGCAGTTTTTCGTTTCTGTCAAAACCATATCCAATACCTGCGTTTATGAGGAAAGAATTCTTTGATTCTTTGGGCAGCGTAAGTGAAATGAGCGCGGGCTGATAGTCGTCGGCGGTTCCTGACTCGTATGCCTTTCTTACAGTAACCTTATCCCAGCCTTTATCCTGTGCCCGCGAGTGCAGAAATGGCAAGACTGTTAAAATTATCAGGATATATAGTTTACAGGACATGATTAAGATAATTTTCCTTCTACAAGATCTATGCAGTCGCCAACTTTATTGCATCCGTTGACCTCTTCTGCGCTAATTAATGAATCTTTCCTTTGGGTTTTTACATAGCTATTTAATCTTATCTGCAGCAGGCTGTACTCATTGTCTTTATATTGAAGATTATCCCGGAGGGATAGTGATTCCCTGAGCGAACCGGGCTCAGTAGAAAAATCACCTGCGATCTGAAGTATCATTCTTTTCACGGCCACGTCATGCGGCTCATTCTTCGCTGTTGCAGGAAGTTTTGGAAATTTTGGTGTCTTGGCAAATAGTCTGATCTTTCTCATGATGCAGCAATAGCGTCTACGGGCAAAACAAGTGTTACCGTCAAAAGATTTAGCCGGGACATCTTCTTCATCGGGAGTTTATATAATTATAAAAAAAGGTAGTCGCCTGTTGGGCATTATACTTTCAGAAAAACTTTTTTCTTATACATAAAATACAAAAAGCACCACTTCACAAAAACAAAGCACATAGCCAGTACAACGATATTCCAGGGATCACCAGTTAGCTGACCCAGCCATTTGAAGAATGCATCAGTGGTGTATTCCCAATCAATAAATCTGCCGGACAAATAGATCAATATTGAATTCATGCCAATGACACGAAAGAAAAATGACCACTTCTTATACCCCAGCACATCTATTATATAATAAAATAAACCAAGTAATATTAAACTGATCCCACCTACCTGCATCACAAATGAACTGGTCCAAAGATTCTTATTGATAGGAAAATCGAGGTTCCAAATCTGCGCGATGAGAATAAATATCACTCCTGTCACAGCAAAATATAAAGATTTTTTACTACCCCTCATGGGATCATTTTTAATGAATGACCCCGCCAGTATGCCAAGCAGGGCTGTACTGATGGCCGGCACTGTGGAAAGAATTCCTTCAGGATCATGAATGCCCAGGTATAACTTTCCCGGAAGGAATAAACGGTCAACGTATGACGTGAAATTACCCTCCATGGTCAGATCTCCCATTGGAAAACCCGGAGCCGAAGTGAATTTTAGCAGAAGCCAGTAAAAAATAATTATACCGGCGAACCAGATCATCTGCGCCTTTCTTTTGAAGAATATATAAATAATGTTAGCGAACATGTAGCCAAGGCCGATGTGCCCAAGCACACTGCCAAACCGTATTTCGGAAAAAGGCTTTATTTGCAGGCCGTTATTGGCGATAAGGCCCAGCAGCACCAGCATTAGCCCTCTTTTTATCACCCGTAATAAAACTTCATTTTTGGTTTTCCCCTTCTCCAGTTCTCTGCCTACAGAATAAGGGGTGGCGACACCCGCCATAAAAAGGAATAATGGGAAAATACAATCATACGCGCGAAAACCATTCCATTCCGGATGCGTGAACTGGTGTGAAACTGCACCCCAGAACGGAGAGCCGGTTACTTTAAATATTCCATGAAATATTTCTTCTGCGCCCATTATCCAAAACATATCAAATCCACGCAAGGCGTCCAAAGAATAAAGCCGTGGTGAAAGCGTAGGACCGGAAATGGGATTAGTCTGGTTTGCTGAATGCATGAATAGATTTATTTTAAATATAAGGAATCGGTAGCAAAAAACTTTTCCTTCATCCCTAAAATCACTTACATTAAATCCATGAAAGTAAAATTACCACTTCCCCTCTGGACAATTGCGGCGCCTGTGTTTGCCATGATCGCACTCGGAGGAGTGGCTCTCGGATGGAGCGGAGGCTACATGATTGTTGTGGCCGCAGCATTGATAGGGGGCGTGCTTGCGGCTGTGCACCACGCGGAAGTAGTGGCGCACCGGGTAGGTGAACCATTCGGGACCCTGTTGCTTGCGATAGCCATTACCATCATTGAAGTGGCGTTGATTGTTTCCCTGATGCTGGCCGGTGGCGCAGAAACCGCAACCCTGGCCAGGGATACCGTATTTGCGGCGGTTATGATCATTCTCAACGGAATTATTGGATTGTGTCTGCTTATCGGCGGTATAAAATTTAAAGAACAGGCCGTAGGATGGTCGGGTGTCAGCGCTGCACTCGTCACGCTCACTGCCATTTGCGTGCTCACGCTCGTGCTTCCAAACTTCACCATCACCATAGAAGGTCCGGAATACAGCAGCAGTCAGTTATTTTTTATTGCTGCCGTGTCTATCGTTTTATATGGCACTTTTATATTCGTGCAAACAGTCAGGCACAGAGATTTTTTCCTGCCACCGGAATCCGATAGCAGCGAGGACGAACATGCGGTGCCACCAACAAGTAAAGTTGCACTTATTAGTGGTGGACTATTACTGGTATGCCTGACGGCGGTAGTTACACTTGCGAAAGCTTTGGCCCCTGTGCTGGAATCAGGCGTTGAAAGGGTCGGTGCGCCAAAATCTTTGGTAGGAGTGATCATTGCTGCGGTCGTGTTGCTGCCTGAAGGTTTGGCAGCGGTCCGCGCGGCAAAAAAGAACCGCTTGCAGACGAGCCTGAATTTGTCCCTGGGGTCAGCGCTGGCAAGTATAGGCCTTACCATACCCGCGGTGGCAGTTGTTTCGCTGGTTACAGGGCTTACCCTGACGATCGGTATTGACACAAAGTCTATTGTGTTGCTGGTACTTTCCCTGTTCACCATCATGCTTTCACTGGCCACAGGAAAGACGAATGTTCTTCATGGAGTGGTGCTGCTGGTAATCTTTGCAGTGTATATTTTTACAACGATAGTACCGTAAATGAAATTTATTTGCCTGAAAGAGGGTTTTGTTGTTGTTCCTCCGCCTACTCTGCAGTCTACACAGGCGCGTGAAGCAATGGCAAGAGGACCATTGGAAAGACAATAAGCAGGCAGGTAGCTTCCATCTGCGAGGAAATAAGCCGCACTGTCGCGCGCCACCAGTGTTTCCTTGCATAAAGCGCTGTAGGTAGTTTCTTTCCTGTCCCTGAGCTCGTTGTTCTTTATGAATATGCGTTTTCTTTGTTCGGAACTGGCAGAAAGGTATCCTATAACCGGTTCATCAGGCTGATCCCATTGCACACTGTCTATAGGAGGAGTTTGCTGCATTACAACATACTCGGATACATACTGCCTGCTATTGGAAGTGATTATCTTTAACCTGTATTTCTTCCCTGCATCCAATGAAGGATTATCGGACAGATACTGTCCATCGGAAATGGTATGAAACGTAAAACTGTCACCGTTTTTTCCTTCAATATAAACTCTTGCATTGACCTTTGCCACCGTCCCCCCGGTATCGGAAAGGTTGCGGGTACGGGATAATTTAATGGGTGAGGAAGAGTCTGACAGCAGCATTCCGTCAACAACGAGAAAGGTCTTATCTGCCTTTATTGCCCGTGGTTCATACGGTTTTACGCAACTGTATGCCAATGCATATCAATCCTGTTATTACCAGAGAGGTGAACGAAGTACTCATAGCGGGCAAGTGTGTATTGTATAAACAATTTAATGCTTCAACCTGACAGGTATATTGATTTGTTGACGCTGCATACTTAGAAATGACGGTATAAATGAATATATTACCTGTAATTTACTGTTATGAGGTTGTATGCCCTGTTTTTTTCCGTACTTTTCTTTGTTTCCGGAGCTATGTGCCAATCCGGATGTACCGATATAAAAGCCAGCAATTACAACGCTGCCGCCACTTCCAATAATGGAAGCTGCACATATCCCGCCACTTCAATATATTTAACCAATGTAGCAGATCTGCCTGCAATATTAAACGAAAGCTCCGCGCTGATATCTGCCAACGAAGAATTGTGGACACTGAACGACAGCGGCAACGGTCCCCAGCTTTTTAAAATCAATTCGACAGACGGGTCCATTCTGCAAACGGTAACCGTAACCAATGCTGTGAATAAAGATTGGGAAGAACTCACCGCAGATGCAAATTATTTTTATATCGGTGATTTTGGCAATAATGCCAGCGGTGACCGGACTGATCTCCGGGTGTACAGGGTTCTGAGATCGGATATAGGCACCGGCACAACGGTAAATGTCACCGCAGCGGTGATCGCCTTTGTCTATCCAGACCAGGTGATCTCCGGTCCCTCAGCTGCAAATTCCACTAAATTCGATTGCGAAGCCTTTCTGATCAAGGATAATATTCTTCACCTGTTCACAAAAGACTGGACCTCTGGTCATACACAGCATTACTCGCTTCCGTCCGCACCGGGGTCCTATACGGCTACCAAACTGGATGAATTCAATGCACAGGGCCTGGTAACCGGCGCAAGCCTGGATGCAAATAATGAGATTATCCTTATTGGCTATACCACCAACTATCTCGACCTGTTTATGTGGTTGCTGTACGATTATTCCGGGGATAATTTTTTTAGCGGCAACAGGCGAAAACTGTCGCTGGGGCACTCAATAGATTTCGCCAGCCGAACGGATGACAAGGGCCAGACGGAGGGAGTGACGTTCACTTCAAATGGTAATGGTTATGTGTCTTCTGAAAAAGTGGACCGTAATATTTTCGGAACGCAGTATACTGTTCCGGCGAGATTGTACTCATTCAGTATTTCGTCACTGCTTACCCTTCCTGTTAAATTGATAAGCTTTAAAGCCACTTATATCAATCCTGACGTCAGAATAACCTGGCAGACCGCTTCGGAGATCAACAGTGCCTTCTATTCCGTTGAACGGTCGGTGGATGCAGTTCATTTCTCGCAGCTGAATAAACAACGGGCAGCCGGAAACAGCGATCAGGTGAATGATTACCGGTACACTGATAAAGCGCCCATGGAAGGCCTTAATTATTATCGCCTGGTGCAGCAGGATATTGATGGAAAAAGTACTGCTTACTTAACAAGATCGGTTCATGCGGGGAATCAAAAATCAGCCGCACTCCATGTTTTTGATACGAATGGAACACTGATAATAGAAACGTCAAAAAATTCTCCAGGAACAGCTTACCAGATCATGAATATTAATGGAACATCTCTGCTCAAAGGCAAAATAGTAACTCAAAAACAACAGGTTAACCTGAATGCCCTGCCGAAAGGTAACTATATAGTAAAATTAAGTTCCGGAGAAACCGCCCGTTTTGTAAAGTAATTACTTTACAAGAAAGAGCTGCACCAAATGATAGACCACATGACACATTCTGTTAAACAATACACTTAGATTATTCCCCGGGGGATCTTTTTAAATTCTTCATCGATCATTAGTATGTCTCGTAAGCCATTCTTCAGGCAACAGTTTATTAAAACAGGCAGTAAGTTCTTCATTGAATTTTTGCATGCGATTCTTAATGCACCAGCGTCGTGAATACCGGTTTCTGTCATATCCGGATTTTTGATAAACGTTTCATCGAAATGACCACACGACCGTTAGCCCAATCCAGGCAGTGAGATCAGAATCATTTACTGTTATCAAATGACCAGGCAGGTAAGTGATACTGTTTGGTAATTAAATAAAGGATCAACCGAAGAAGCAGATAATGGCGGTCTTATCGTAATTTCGAAGTCAATCTCAAAGATAAATTAATAATATGAACATTACCTTACAGCAGGCAGAGGAAGCTATAAAAGCAGCAAAAGCAACCGAATTAATCAATTATCTTTAAAACATTTTAATACTACCAGTGAATAACCGGTTCAGAACCATACCCGAGTTTCTCAATGTGCCTATTGTAGGCATTGTAAGAAATATGTCCAGGTCGACCTTTGCCGAAGTGCTCCCTATTTTCTTTGAAGCAGGATTGAAAAACATTGAAATTACAATGAACACCTCAAATGCTGGAGATATGATCCGGCATGCTAATAAATATTTTGGAAACAAATTAATCATAGGTGCTGGCACTGTGTACACGCAGAATGATCTCAAAGAAGCCTTGCACGCAGGGGCGATGTTTATTTCTTCCCCTGTTCTAGAGAAATCTATTCTTACCGCCTGTATACAGAAAGAAATACCGGTAATTCCCGGAGCATTTACACCCTCAGAAATTTTCAGGGCCTGGACCGCGGGAGCTGCCATGGTAAAACTTTTTCCCGCAGCTTCTTTGGGCGTTCAATACCTGAAAGAAGTTAAGGCACCGCTGAATAATATTGCTATTATGCCCTCCGGAGGAATAGATCAACAAAACATTTGTCCCTTTTTCGAGGCCGGAGCATCCGCAGTGAGCATTGGCAGTAAATTATTCGATACGGCAATGATCAGAGAAAAGAACTGGAACGGTCTCGTCAATCACTTTTCCTTATTTGTCGACGCCATAAAAAGCACCGGAAATCATATTGCTTCGCGCAATTAGCTTTTAATCATTTGAAAGACTTGTATTGTGCATTACCAGGAACAACCAGGCACCCTGTTGTTTTGTCATTACAAAACTTAACAGACCTTTCCTGACCGGATTGCTCTTTCCCCCGGCAGAAACGGTTCCAGACATCTCCCACCAGGCATCGACCGAGGCAACATCAGGTTTAATCAAACGTATCTTTTGCCGGATAAATTTGAAATTCGACTTTTTGAACCAGGTATCAAAGGGTCTAACGTAAAATTCTTTTACTTCGGCCCTGCCATGCCCCCCCTGCCCTACTACATTCGTAAAATCCGCATCTTCTGCGAATAGCATGGAAAAAGCGTTAACATCATGCTTGTTCCAGGCAGTGGCAAAACCTGCTATTGTGCTGCTGATTTTTGCCGTGTCAGTGGATGCGCTATCAGTCTCCTGAGCGGAAAGATTAAGCATTGCCAGCACCGGCAAAATTAAGAGCAGGATTTTCATCAAATATTTTTAACAATGATGGATATACAATTATAAGTTTAGATCTGTTATCGATTCACCGAGTTTCAGGTGATGGACCTGTATGCCTAATTGTACGGCCTGTTCAAAATTGGAATAAGTATCATCAATGAATAAAGTTTCTTCCGAAAGCAGTTTATTTTCATCCAGAACCATTTGAAAAATTGCCGCTCCTGGTTTACGGAGATTTACCACATGCGAATAATATGCCTTTCCAAAAAGATCTTCCAGGCGCAAACCATACAAATCAAATAAACGCTGCTGAAATTCATCGTGATGAAGAGCGTTTGTATTGCTTAAAAGAAATGTCCGGTAGGTTGATTTGATTTTTTGAAGAAAAGCCACACGCTCCGGCGGAAAGTCCATCAACATTGCATTCCACGCGGCAATGATCTTTTTTTTCTCAACAGGTGCTCCGATAATCCGCGAAAGACCCTCTACAAATTCATCATCCGTGATCTTTCCCGTCTCATATTTTTCAAAAAAATCCGTAATATGAAACTGGCTGATATAATCCGAAAAATTCTCAATACCCAGTAACCGGAACGCTTCTTCGGTTCTTTTAAAATCGATATTCAGCAGAACTCCCCCAAGGTCAAAAATGATATTTTTAATAGGTTGCATACCTAAAAATACAAAATGAATGCTGATTTATTACCTGCCTGATTTTCAACTTTGCTTAGTCTTTCAACACCAGGGTCCTGATCTGCCTGGCCAGGTCCAGCACAAAATACAATAGCGGGTGAACCCTTGCATGACGTTTTGCCCAATTCCATCTGTACCGGGAATTACCATGCGATTTAATAGATGTGAAAAAATCTCTATAATAACGGAAGTTTTTCTTTTGTTGCATCATACCTGTTTCATGAATATGACTGTACACTATGGCTCCGGCCCAAATACCCAGTTTATAACCGGCCTTCCTTGCCCTAAGGGCAAAATCTTCGTCGCCCATATAATGTGGAAATTGCCTGTGGTCATATAGACCTATTTTTTTAAAAACCGGTACAGGTATAAGGGTTCCTCTTCCGGGAAGTAAACTGGTAGATAGCAGCCCCTGGCGCGACCCAAGCAATTCATCTCGAGATAGCATCTTAACTCTTCTGTATACAGAAGTCCTGGAGTTCCATATTGTCCCGGCGTAATGAATAGTATCCGGCGCTTCAATATCTACTGCAAGTGAACCGATCAGGGTATCTGGAAACCGTCCCGCAGCGGAAAAAAATTCCGCAAGATAATTTTCCCTGACTACCAGATCATTATTGAGGGTAAGTATAAAGTCCTTTTGAGAACCGGATAAAGACAATGCATATTTCACACCCAGGTTAGTGCTTGCCGACCACCAGAGCTGGCCGTTGCCTTCAAGTACTTTTACACCAGGATATTTATCAGCAATTTTTTCAGATGTTCCGTCCGTAGAACCGTCATTCACTAAAATGATCAGATAATCCCTGTATGTTTGTGAAGACAACGACTCCAGGCAGGTTAGCGTATATTGAATTCTGTTATGTACGGGTATAATTATGTAGATCATGAAGTGAAATTAATGTATCCTTTTTCTTTCTTCTTCTTAGCAATGATGTTAATGAACGATTAAGGTATATTTATATTCATAAATCAGGGCAGAGAATGGTACAATTAATAAAAAAGAAACAAATTATTATTTTATTATTACTACGTGCATGTCATTCCTACGGCATGATGTGCGCCGTTGCATTACTTTTCACTGCATGCCGCACCATTCCGGTCGTTCCTGATGAACAACCGCTCCCGCTGATCACCGTAAATCTTTCTCCTTCCACAGCATATTTATCTCCGGAAGAAAGCATGAAAACGATGCATCTTCCCCCCGGATATCACCTGCAGCTGGTCGCCAGCGAACCGGTTATCCAGGAACCTGTAGCCATTGTCTGGGATGGCAATGGCGCGATGTATGTGGCAGAAATGCGCAGCTACATGCAGGACATCAATGGCACCGGCGAAGGATTGCCGGTATGCCGCATAACAAAGCTTGAAGACACTGACGGAGATGGGAAAATGGATAAGCATACCGTGTTTATTGACAGCCTGATATTACCCCGTATGATGCTCATGCTAGACAACCAGCTGGTAGTCAGTGAAACCTACAGCTATAATTTATATGGCTACCGCGATACCAATGGCGATGGGCGGGCAGATGAAAAAAAATTACTTTATCACAATGATCAGCCGGATAATGCGAACCTGGAGCACCAGCGAAGCGGCTTAATATGGAACATGGATAACCGCATCTATACTACAACAAGCCCCGCGCGTTACCGCTATGAAAACGGAATGCTGCAGGTAGATTCTATATACAGCACCAGCGGCCAGTGGGGACTGGCCCATGATGATTATGGAAGATTGTTTTTTTCTTCAGCGGGCGGAGAAGATCCTGCGCTGGATTTTCAGCAGAACCCTGTATATGGCAGATTGGGAATAGATAATCAGCTGCTGGATAATTTTGAAGCCGTATGGCCGGCTATAGCTACCCCTGATGTGGAAGGAGGTAAGATCCGCCTTCGTGGAGACAGCACGCTCAATCATTTTACCGCTTCCTGCGGACAAACTATATTCAGAGGAGACAAACTACCCGCTTCTATGAAAGGCGACCTTTTTATTTGTGAACCCGCAGGCAGACTGATTCGCCGTTCTAAAATAATCGACAGTAATGGAACATTTTTTTTGAAAAACGCATACGATAAAACAGAATTTCTCACTTCTTCCGACATGAACTTCCGACCCGTGAATACAGATACCGGCCCCGATGGATGCCTGTATATAGTAGATATGTACCACGGCATTATCCAGGAAAGCGGATGGACAAAAGAAGGCAGTTATCTCCGGCCACAAATACTGCAGAAGGGACTGGACACACATATCAACAGGGGTCGTATTTACCGTCTTGTGCATGACGGGTCAACGCCCGGGCCGGCACCACATTTATTAAATGAAGACAACAGCACGCTGGTGTCACATCTTTCTCATCCCAATGGATGGTGGCGGGATAATGCCCAGAAACTGCTCATCATTCATAATGACAAATCTGTGGTTCCCGCATTAAAAAAAATAATAAATGAACCAGGATTTCTGGATAAAATACTGTTCTGGAAAAGCAGGCCGCCGGCTATAAGTAAAATTCATGCATTGTGGACACTGGAAGGTCTGCAGTCTGCAGATAAGGAAATATTGATAACAGCTTACCTCGATAAGGATCCGGAATTAAGAAAGGCAGCCGTAAGGATCAGCGAATCATATCTTAAAAATGGCGGTGACCAGGATCTATGGATACCTCTCGAAAAGTTAAAAAACGATACCTGCGCCGATGTCAGAATTCAACTGGCGCTATCCCTGAGGTATGGAAAAAATGAAAGAACGGGCGCTGTTTTAAAAGAACTTGCTGCCGGTAACAATAGCGCACTATTAAAAAAAGTAATAGCAGAAAGCCAGCAGGAAGAGGATCCCTCTCTTAAACAATTACGCGCAACCACCGCAGGGATGGATGAGGAAGACAAGAACCTTGTCTTCAAGGGCGCTGCGGCATTCAGCCAGCTATGCGTTAATTGCCATGGTCCGGAAGGTAAGGGATTGCCTTCCCTGATCGCCCCTCCATTATCTGGTTCAGCAAGGGTAAATGGTAATAAGGATACACTTCTTAAAATATTACTATACGGATTAACCGGTCCCGTGGATAATAAAATTTATCCCGGCATGATGCCGCCACAAGCAGCCAACACTAATGAATATATCGCATCAGTGGCAAGCTTCATCCGGAACAGCATGGGTAATCGGGCCAAAGTAATATTACCTGAAGACGTACAAAAAGTACGTGACCAGGAGCGCATCGAAAATTTACCAAGTAAAAAAACATTTCCGGGACCGTAAAAACCTAATTATCAATTAATACAGCTTAACTAGATTCGTGCCCGCTTGCAACCCAGGCCTGTGCAGAACCATCGCCAATAAATTATTTACTGATATGGTTCCTTATTCAAAAGCACACCTCAAAGTTTCGTTGTCTCATGATATTCCCTCCGGCTGGGCCTCCGGCACCATTTCACAAAGCAAATCATTATACGGCCAGACAGAAGGTGTGCAGGCGCTGATCCAGTATGGCAATCTTCCGGAGTATTCGGTGTATTTTCTTCATTTGAGATCCGTTCTCAAAGAAAACATGCTCTTTGTAAGACACAAACCTGTATTTTTCCTGGTGGTACAGCTCCGCAATACTTTGGATGCGCTGGTGCCAGGTTTCCCACCCATCCGGCTGCTGGAATGGTCATTCAATTTTTTATACGCCCCTGTTTTTGAACTGGATATTCATATGAAAGAGGGGTCTGAATATGAAACATTTTTCCTGATCGTTCCAGAAGCATTTATAATGTACTTTGGCAAGCAGGATGAAATGGTCAGGACCTTTCACCAGAGAACAAAAGAAAAAAGCCCGCAAAGTCTTTTGCCAAATCCTAAAATATGCCCGCTGGCCATCATGCAGCAGATCATACAGCTAAAAGCACAGGGAATGCAGTCGCTGAATTTGCCTTTTGCTGAAGAATTCCTGTCGGCCATTTTTGAATCAGCCAATAGCCTTCCCTATCGCAAAGTTCAATATGAAGATCAGATAATTGACAGGTTGTATGCACTGAAAGCATTTCTGCAGGAGCACCCCGATAATCCGCTGACGCGCACCGAGCTTATAGCACGGTTCCGTCTCACCACCCAGCAGTTTAACCAGGGTTTCGCCTCGATTTATAACTTTACTCCCTTTGGTTTTTTAAAATACCTGAAAGTGCAGATGTGATCACTTAATCTTTTGCCTTCTTTCCATAACCTCTTTCCAGGTGGTCAGGATGATTCCTTCTTTCTGGACAAATGCTTTTAAATCCGGGTCCATCATCGACATCATGTCGGCATTTCTCGATCCTCCGGATGCGGAAATGTGTGAAAAACTATCGGTGATATCTGTGCTGTGAACAATAACCATGATCAGCCCGGGTTGCATATCCCTGAATAATTGAATGAAATGCTGCGTCTTGTATTTACCCCATTCAACCGATCCGTCCACTGCATTTTCAGGTCTCCAGTCTCCGCTATTGGTACAAAGATCATCGAGTACCGGCAGGCCGGCATTCCAGATCATCTTACCCACTTCGGCTGCTTTTTTCTGATCAAAAGGTTTGGGCAGCACCATGCCTTCTTTCCATTTTCCAGCAGCTTTTAATTTTTCAATAATCGGGGCTGCCAGCATTTTATTATTTCCCCCGGGAAACATTACGGGGATCTTTTTTTCAATACCCAGTTGTATGTATTTTTTTAAATAGTCCTCCGAAGCAAATAAAGTTCCCATGTGAGAATCAAGATGAGTGGGTTTCAACCCGAGGGCCAGTGCCCTGTCCAGCTGTGCCCTTATCTCCGCATCGATCTCTTCAGGTGAAGCATGAGCCACTACTTCTTCTACCGATTGCCATAGCGCGCCTTCCATGTCCGTGAGTCCGGGAACCGCTTTCTTTCCGCATAAAGGTCCCCAACGGTAATTGTCCCATTCAGACGTTAAAGTAAGGTGCAATCCTGCATCTATTGAAGGATGTTCAACAACATACTTCGCAAAGCTTGCCGCCCATGGCGTGGGCATCATGATACTGCATGAAGTGGCTATTCCTTTTTCAATTGATTGTATAGCACCCTGGTTGGAGGCATACGACATGCCGGCGTCATCCACATGCATGATAACCACTTTTGCATTTCTGGGCCAGCCGAGTTTTTCCGCATAGGTTTTATCTTGCTGCGCAGAAAGGCGAAAAAAACAAAAGACAAAAAATACGAGCGTTGATAGTCGAAACATTAATGCAGTTTTAATTCGTTTTTATCTGTAACAAACATCCGCGTGCTCTCTGTATAGTCACCACCGTTAGGGTCACTATATTTCAGATCAACATAAAAAGCCCTGAAACCGGAAGCAGGAAATTTTTGATCCACATTTATGACCGGTTTGTTTTTAGCGCTCAGGCTTCTGGAAGTCCATTTTGCTTTCGTAAAATCCATATCTTTTGAATCAGCCGACCATAGGTATGCATCAATCAAAATACCTGGAGTGGATGTCACTGTTATCTTAGCAGTTTTATTTTTAGATGAGGCTTTCCATGAACAGGCCGGATATGGTTTATTGTTTAGTGTAAGTCCGTAAAAAGCGCTTAAACTTTTAAATGCATCTTTTCCGCCGCCCAGATTGTGCCCGGCATTTGGAGTATAATTAATCATATTCCGGCCCGGAATACTGTCGTAATAATTTTTAATCGCATCCACTACCCAGTATTCATCATTTGTTCCCATGAATATCATTTTGGGCATGGTGAGTTTTTTGCGGTATGAGTAAGGATCAACCATTGTATTGATGGCCGTGCCGCTTACTGAAGTTGCTCCCTGGGGAATACCCAGCTTCACATAATCCTCTATCTGAATACTGTATTTATTCCATGCCTTTATCTGGTAATTAAGGTTCACCGGCATGTTCAATACATCGATCACCATAGGCGCTATGGCCACCACACGTTCATCACTGGCGCCGGTCAGCCAGGTTGTCCAGCCTCTTTTTGAAGCGCCCGTAACAACAAATCTTTTTACAGGATGATTAACCATTTTTGCCAGGTCCTGTATAGCATCCATGGCTCTGACCGCACTTTTAACCATAGGAAAAAGTAATGGCCATGAATAATCGTCATCATTCTTGAACCGGTGAAGGGTGTAAGAGATCAATGCATCTTCGCCCAGGCTGTCGAATAATGGTTCGTTAGGAGTTTGCCTTAATACGGCAACAATGGATTTGTCTTTTTCTGCAATCTCGCTCATGGCTATGAAAAATTTATCATCGCGTCCGTTCCAGTTGGGCATTCCGTCTTTTACCGATCCCCCGGTAATGTCCAGCAAAGCGCCATCGTAATTATTTTCTTTTGGAACAAAAATGGTCAGCTGGTGCGTCCATACATATTGCCGCCATTTTTGCGAGGTCAGTAAAAGGTCGTATACTTTTACTTCACCGAGATCGAATGTATCTTTAATCTCCCAGTGAAAAGTAGTGTCGCCATTATGCAGATAATGCTGCAGCGCGGTGGAGGGAGTGATTGAATCCTTGTCCTGTGAATGCGCTGCATTAAAAAAAATAAACTGAAATGCAACGCACAATAAAATTGAAACCTTTTTCATGCTATTCGTCTTAAAATTAAATGTGTAAGTAATATTATTTTTCCGATGCTGCAGGGGATTCATTTATGAGTTTCAAAGCCTCGCTAATATAAATCTCGCCGGTCATTTCACCAAGACTTGTGTGGCTTACGTAATCATATCGTTCAAAACTATTAAAGTCTACTTTGGTAAGCATATATCCGAAAGCATCATTGGTAAGCCCGAAAAGAAAAGGATTCTTTGTATGCATGTGCCTTTTTACATAATATCCGATATTAGGCAGGGCCTCTCCGGGTATGCTCAGCACCTGGGCAGTACCGATATTAAGCAGATTCAATTGGGTACTTACGGAATCGACACCTGCCCCTTCGTGTTTTAAGGGAGAATGCAGCATGATGTATTTCATTATCGGCGCTTCCACCGGAAATTTTATCTGGTGCGCCGCGCAATATAATACAGGATCTTTTTGTTCTTCCGCCGGTGACACAATTCTTAACGCTTCATCAGCAAGCAGGTTACCTATACGTTTACACTCGTTCCAGTCGTTGGCTTCTTTTCCGTTCTCACGGCGGTTGTCGGCCGTCACCATTCCTCCCTGGGCGCCATTCATGAACAATGCCAGGCCGCCAGTTTTAGATTCAATTCTTTCATACAGCGGACCACAGAGATCAGGGCTCAGTATCCCCTGGCCAGACCCGATCACTTCCGGATGTATGGCATAATTAACCAACGTCGCGATAGGCTTGCCTGCATTTTTGCCTGTTGTAGCAAGTGCCTGTATGACACCGCAACGCGGATCATACAATTTATCGGCGTAATAATTATAACTGATCTGCCCTTTAGCGTTTCCAACAGCTATTTTCAATGATGCAGGTACAAGATTTTGTATCGCCTCATTAACCACCTCCGCAATTTGATGAGTGCACCAGTCGAGGTATTTAAGATCTGCCCCGGTCTTTCCATTTTCATCAGGAAAGGCATAGGCATCGGGACCGCTGTGTGTATGCGTGGCGCCTATTAAAATATTTTGTGGTGAGATCCCTTTTATCAGCGCGCGCGATCTGTCTCCCAGTATAGATGACCATCCAAGGTTATCAACGTTTACAATAGCGATGCGGGTGTCCCCGTTCTCCAGTACCAGCGCCCTCGCAAATAAATCACCCTGCTTTTTAGTGGAGGCTTTTGGCGTTCCTATCCCACCTGATAACGGCAATAAGGGATCAGGTGTGAGTATCCTTACAGCGGCGCCTGCCTTAAAAGCCTGGGCATGCAAATGACCAGGAGCAAGAAATAATAAAATCAGGACGCAGGCGCTAATATTTTTTTTCATTTATATACAATTGACGATTACCATGGTTTGCCTGTATCCTGTGAAATCCAGGGTTTTGACCAGGGACTATTTTTTTCTCCATCTGAACCGAAGTTGGAAAGCGAAGTTGTTTCCAGATCATTTAATGCTTTGTTTAGATTTGAACCATTCAGGTTCCTTTCGTCAAGCATATAATAAAACCGCACAGGTAATTCTTTCGCTTTTGTCCGGCCCTGTACACCATGCAGTTCCGGATAACCTGTTCTGCGCCAGTCGAACCAGGATTCGGTGGCAACGGACCAGCTGGCTATCCATTTTTGTTCTATGATTTGTTTTTGCGTTCCATCGAATGCTACTTCCGGTTGCGCGATATACGCATCGGCTTCATTAGGGATCTGCCATGCGGCAAAAGAAGATTGTATCCCCTGCTTGTAATTTGTTTCCGCATCGCCTGCACTCCAGCCCTGCACGGCAGCCGCTTCAGCGAGAATGAAATGTACTTCAGCCGCTGACATCAGGCGGGCCTTAATGCCACTTTTTGCATTTGCAAAATTTGAGTTCACCCATGATACATGTGTATTGCGTGATGCCTGGTTAAGATCCGGACTCAGGTTGTATGCCTGGGGTCCGGAAAGCGCTACGGGCAATCCAACATAATTTTCGTCCTGGTTGATATCGCTCAGGGTTAATCCTTTAGACGATAGAACATCAGGAGCCAGGTAGCGTACTTTCCTGTTTTCATTATTTACAATAGTATCCGTGATCCTGTCAGTGCCGCTGGGTAAGCTATTGCTTACCAATAGAAATATTTGCACTTTGTTAGCGTAAACGGATATTCTCGGATCATGTAGACTTTCTAGCGCCGTTACGAGCGTGTTGCACAATTTTATTCTTCTGTAATTGCTGCTGTCTGCATTATATGTAGCATTTGACGGCCAGGAATCCGCATCACTGTTGCCTGGAAAAGACATTGTCGCATCATCGCCCACAGTAGTAATTATGGGATAATTATCAGCATTACCGGAAATCTTTTCTATCCCTGCCTTCGCCACCGATGGAAGCTTGTCAGATATTCTCATGTAATACCGGAGCGCGAGAGAGTTAGCCAGTTTTCTCCATTTTGCGGGATCGCCATTATAATATACGTCGGCACTGGTAATAGCAACGGTGTATTCGCTTCTTGGTTTTGACAACAGCGTGTTAGCTGTTTCCAGATCGGCAAGTATGCCTTCATAAATGGTCTGTTGGCTGTCATAGGCAGGAAATGTACTGCTGCTGTCTCCGCCATTTGCCTTCAGGGCCTGGGAATATGGCGCATCGCCCCACATGTCTGCTATTAACCCGAACACCATGCATTTCATCACCAGTGTAATGCCCTGGTGCAATTCAGATTTTTGCTTTACGGCTTTATCGTAAACAAATTTATTGTTCCTCAGTACTTCATAATAATCACTCCAGCTGTTGCTTCCGCCCCAGTCGTATTCGTTATGTGAACCTCCCCATCCGTCCAGCTGGGTATGTTGCATCACCCCGGCAATGTCACCATAGCCAAGACCCACATACAACTGTCCGACTTTGGTTAATACAGTAGATAATATAAGATCCGGATTGGTGGTATTCGGGTCTGCACCATTAGGATTTTCATTCAATTTGACGAGGCTTTTTGAGCAGGATATCGTCAAAGCAATCGCAAGCACGGTAATGAATATAGATTTGATCTTCATGTTAGTTTAATTATCAGGTGCTTAAAAAATAACATTCAATTTGATCCCTACGGGAATGGTCCACGGGGTTACGTTATATCGTTCTATACCCTGCTTGAACTGCACGCCACCCTGTGTTCCCACCGTTGGCTGGTAAGCATTTTCGGGATCGATACCGATCTTTGCAGCGGTCCATAGCAATATGTTCCTGCTGTATACAGCGAAGCTTGCATTCTGCACCTTAAGTGATTTGGCTATTCTTGCAGGCAGTCCGAAAGACAAAGAAACTTCTCTCAGCTTTAGATAAGATGCAGAGAACATTTCTGATTCACCGAAATCCCAGGGATTGGCGGCTGCATATGGCAGCGTGAGCGTCGCATTTGGATTATTATGATCATCACCCAGTATATTCTCCCCGAGGTTTTCTACATAACCGGTAGGATTTCCATTGGAATCATATCCTGATGCGTAAACGCCCGGAATAAATAATCCTCCGTAAGGAAGGCGTATACCGCTGAATTCAAACGGATAGCTGGTATGTTCAGGTGTTGGCCATCCAACCAATGGAAAGTTGCCATTACGTATTTTGATATACTGGTCTTCATGCGCCACGAGAAAATCGCGCAGCTCTTTTCCACTCATCGTTCCTGCATTCAGATACCTGTTAAATTGCGTGGAAGCTCTTGTATCCTCCTGGCCATATCGGTACGTTTGTGAAATGAATTTTCCACCGTTCCTCCAGTCCATAGTCATATTAAGTGTCCAGTTCTTATAAGAAAGAGATGTTTGAAAACCAAGAATAAATTTAGGATTGAAGTTGCCTATTTTATTACGGGTATTGGATACGCTTATTGCGGACCATTTTGCACCTCCATCTGCAAATTCCAGCAGCGGGTAACCATAATATTTTGATTTAACATCTGTTACCGTGCGAACCAAAGGGCCGTAAATATCACCGATGTCTTCGCCCAGATAGGTACGTGCTTCTACTTTTGCATCCGACCAGAAGAAGAAATAAGGCTGCTCGTTTGCCAGCTCCATTACCCTTGTCCTGTTGTGGGTAAAATTCGCACTGACATCCCAGCGAAAGTTTTTTGTTACGACAGGTGTGCCTCCGATGGTGAGCTCGGTACCCCTGCTTCTTAAAAGTCCCGCATTTATATTCTTTGAACTGTATCCGCTTGATGGGGGAAGCTGCGTGCTGAATATCTGGTTCCTGTTATCTATCACATATTGTGTTACAGAAAAGCGCAGGCGGTTATTCAACAACGTTATATCCACGCCGCCTTCATATGAGGTAGCGATTTCAGGCTTAAGTGTTGAATTTAATAATGTACCGGAAGTGGTCAGCCGGGGAACATCTCCCCACGTTCCCGCATCACCCAGTACGGATAGCAGCTGGTAAGGGCTCGCGTCATTTCCAACCTGCGCAACGCCGCCACGGAGTTTTATCAAATTAATGTTTCTGGAAGTTATTTTAGCTATCTCGTTAACCAGTATACTTACGGAGGCAGAAGGATAAAAATATGATTTGGCATCAGGCAGGGTACTCGACCAGTCGTTACGACCGGTTACATCAAGATAAGCCATGTCTTTATAACCAATGGTGGCCATACCATATAAACTGTTTACCCCTCTCTTGTACATATCGCTTGAATAATCAAGATTTGCCGGAAGAATATTCTGGATAGTATAAACGCCTGGCACCACCAGTCCCGTTCCGTTCTTGGTGGCCGTTCTTACCTGGCTGCCGGTCTGGTACCGTAAGTTGCCGCCTGCAGAAACAGAAAGGTTGAAGTTTCCTATATCTTTTTTATAGGTTGCCAGCATGTCCGCATTACTTTCAAGGCTCTTGATATTGGTGATACCATAGGCGCCACGGGGATCATCGGTATAACTGTTTGCAATCCTCGTTTCACGTGTTTCATTCAGGTTATCCAAACCATAACGGAACATTAAGGACAGGTTACGCGATATCTGCCAGTCGGCCTTAATATTTCCATAAATTCTGTCTCTTACAAAAGAATTTTTTACCTCATAGGCAAGGAAATAGGGGTTGTTATAAGACCCGTCAAACTGAGTGCGCTGTTTCAGTCCTTCCTGTCCGGGTTCCCAATAATCTTTCATATCAAGTATATTGATATGGGGAGAAACATAATAAGCCCACTGCAACGGATTGGTTCCGCGTTCACCTGCCGGCCTGTTATTTGAATTATTCCGGCTGACGTCTATGTTGGTGCTTATTTTGAATTTGCTGTTAACACGCAGTGTTGAATTAAAATTCACTGTATTCCTGTAGAGATCCGCATTTGGAATGATACCCCTGTTAGTCATGTTGGCATACGACAGGCGGTAATCCATCTTATCCGTGTTTCCTGCAACCGAAATACCATTTGTTGAAGTAATACCGGATTGTACAAAATTCTTCACGTTATTGGGGTGCGATACCAGCGGCAAGGGCACTTTATCGCCATTTGCATCTGTAGGGCTGTTCCATTGCACCGCAGTATATCCTTTATCTAATTCTCCACCTGCCGTGGCGCTGACGTCTTCCTGTATCAGTCCGTTGAATGGATCGGTAAGCGGGTTGCCGGTCAGGGAAGAGGGTATAGCGGAAAATTGTCCGGATCCGTATTTAGTTTGCCATTTTAAAAACTTATACGGCTTTTCAAATACGGTGCTTGAGGTGACCGATGTGGTGACCTTCTTTAATCCCCTGCCGCTTTTGGTAGTGATCAGCACTACGCCGTTACCTGCCCTTGAACCATACAAGGCTGCAGCGCTCGGCCCTTTAAGAATAGATACGCTTTCTATATCGTCGGGGTTAATGCCTCCTATTGAATTGCCATAATCCACGCGGTTGTCATTACCTACCTGGGATATGTTATTAAGGGTATTGGATAGCGGCACGCCATCTACCACAAACAACGGCTGGTTATCATTATTAAGAGAGGTTGCACCACGGATGATTATACTCACTGATGAACCTGCGGAGCCGGTCTGGTTGATTGTGACACCCGCAACTTTACCCGACAT